>Ga0316209_1000550_pt1 | contig 62678 bp, 61 predicted proteins | sample 6monopyrite_MG_FD_204945 | JGI IMG/M metagenome (GOLD analysis project Ga0316209, IMG submission 204945) | Microbial mat bacterial communities from mineral coupon in-situ incubated in ocean water Damariscotta River, Maine, United States -... | ecosystem: Environmental > Aquatic > Marine >... | reverse complement strand
CAAAATCAGGCTCGCCTACTTCCATATGTATAATCGAACGTCCCTGAGATTCCAAGGCTTTAGCACGCGCTAGTAGATCCATCACATAAAACGACCTGATCCCCGACATTCTTTTGGCAACACCCGAATTTATCATAAAACCCTTTATTATCTATAAGTTGAAAACTAAACCTCAATTGGATTAGACGCAATTAAAAGTACCCTGCCCGCATTCAGAAACACCATTTAGATACTATCTACCACCCTCAATTAGAGACCTTCTAATTTCAATAAACAAATTACAAGGCCGCTATGAACGAGCATCCTGTTTTTTATGCAATCTAAAGCATTGAGTATCAACGATCTTTCTGGTATAAATCCGGGTTTATTTGGCAAGCGCATGTGGGAGATATCACGCAATGGCGGCAGCAAAAAAGAAAGCAGTGACCAAAAAAGCAGTTAAAAAAACAACTGTAAAGAAAGCGGCTGTAAAAAAGAAAGTTGTCACCAAAAAAGCAGTGAAAAAAGCGCCATCAACCACCAAGAAAAAAGCGGTTGCGAAGAAAACGACAACGAAAAAGGCAGTTGCGAAAAAAGCGGTCGTAAAAAAAGCAGTTACTAAAAAGAAAGTAGCGCCTAAAGCGGCAGTTGCAAAAAAAGCAGCTACAGTAAAAACACCAGCTCCAGAAACGAAGAAAAATACAACAGTGACCACAGCGAAATCAGAAAAAAAACCAGCGCCAGCGAAAATGAAGCCTGTAGTACCGACGGCAACTCAAGGAGGCTTTGCGCCTTATATTGAGAAGAAAGGCGAAGAATATATGAATGAGCCACAAACGGCCCATTTCATTAAAATCCTGGAAGCCTGGAAAACAGAGTTAATGGAAGAGGTGGATCGTACTGTGCATCACATGCAGGATGAAGCAGCTAATTTTCCTGATCCGAACGACCGCGCTAGCCAGGAGTCTGAATTTGCACTGGAACTACGTGCACGTGATCGCGAACGCAAACTGATTAAAAAGATCGATGAATCGATCAATAATCTTAAAAATGAAGACTACGGTTACTGCAACATATGCGGCATTGAGATCGGCATCAGACGTCTGGAAGCGAGACCGACCGCGACCCTGTGTATCGACTGTAAGACGCTAGATGAGATCCGCGAAAAACAGATAAGAGGCTAAGCGATCCACCCCGCTTACTTTTCCACCTCTTACGTTAACGAGATGGCTGCAATGCCATCTCGCTTAAGCCCTCTAATGGCCTTCGCGCCACTTAGCCACACACTATTTCCAACTACCTTTTCAAGCGTAGTCGCATCTTATTGTGGTAAGTTTTCGTGACACTGAATTTAATTTCACATATTTAACCAATACGACACTAGAAGGAAAAGATATGTCTCAGAATATCGATTCAGTCCTACAGGAAAATCGCTTATTCCCCCCCATCGCTGATTTTGCCAACAATGCAGCAATTGATGCAGCAAAACTTCAGGCCCTCTACCAACAGGCAGAAAATGACCATGAAGGCTTCTGGGCTAAACTTGCACGAGAAGAACTCAGCTGGCAGACCCCTTTTAGCACAACACTTAATAGTGACAATGCCCCGCACTATCGCTGGTTTGAAGATGGCGAACTTAATGTCTCTTATAACTGCATTGATCGTCACCTCGCCGACAAAGCAGATAAAACCGCTATCATCTTTGAAGGCGAACAGGGTGACACTCGTCATATCACCTACGCCGAACTGCACAGCGATACCTGTCGCTTTGCCAATGCACTAAAATCACAGGGCGTTGAAAAAGGTGACCGCGTGGTGATCTACATGCCAATGGTGCCTGAGGCCGTCATCGCGATGCAGGCCTGCGCCCGCATCGGCGCCATTCATTCGGTTGTATTTGGTGGCTTCTCTGCCGAGGCATTAAAAGACCGTATCGATGATGCCAGCGCCAAGCTGTTGATTACCGCTGATGGCGGCCATCGCGGCGGCAAGATAGTCGAACTCAAAGCGGCCGCAGATAAAGCGCTCGATAACTGCGGCGCTTCACTGCAAAAAGTGATCGTACTTAAACGCACCGCGCATGATGTTGCGATGAAAGCGGGCCGCGATATCTGGTGGTCAGATGCGATTAACGGTGTTGATGATGAGTGTGCGCCAGTTAGCGTCGGCGCAGAACACCCGCTCTTCCTGCTCTACACCTCCGGCTCAACCGGCAAACCCAAAGGCATTCAGCATTCCAGCGCGGGCTATCTACTCGGCACTATCGTGACGATGAAATGGGTCTTTGATCATCGTCCGGATGATATCTACTGGTGCACGGCCGATGTTGGCTGGATCACCGGCCATAGTTACGTCGCTTACGGGCCGCTCGCCGTCGGTGGCACCATTATGGTTTATGAAGGGGCACCAACCGTACCTGACACCGGTCGTTTCTGGAAACTGTGTGAAGACCACAAAGTGACCGTTTTCTACACAGCACCGACAGCAATCCGCGCATTGATGAAAAGTGGCGATGAAGTACCCAACAAATACGACCTCTCCTCTATCCGCCTGCTCGGCACAGTTGGTGAGCCGATCAACCCGGAGGCCTGGATGTGGTACCACAGCGTCATTGGCAAACAACGCTGCCCTATTGTCGACACCTGGTGGCAAACTGAAACCGGCGCGAATATGATCGCACCAGTCCCCGGCGTGGTCGCCACCAAACCCGGCTCATGTACTCGCGCATTGCCTGGCATGGCGCTTGATGTCGTAGATGATGAAGGTAATAGCATCACCACCCCTGATAAAGGAGGCATGTTAGTCATCCGCAAACCGTGGCCATCAATGCTACGTGGCATCTGGGGCGACGACGCACGCTATGTTGAAACCTACTGGGGGATGTTCGGCAACCGTTTTTATGTCGCAGGGGACAGCGCACGTCGTGACCAGGATGGTTATTTCTGGATCATGGGCCGCATCGACGATGTGCTGAACGTTTCTGGTCATCGCCTTGGCACGATGGAAATAGAATCGGCACTGGTCGCCCACCCGGCCGTTGTAGAGGCCGCCGTTGTCGGCCGGCCCGATGAGATCAAGGGCGAGGCGATCTTCGCCTATGTGGTGCTCAAGGGCTCACGCCCTGAAGGCGGCGTCGATGAAGCACTCACAAGCGAACTGCGTAACTGGGTCGGAGAGCAGATCGGTGCAATCGCAAAACCGAGCAATATCCGTTACGCCGACAACCTGCCTAAAACCCGCTCCGGCAAAATCATGCGCCGCCTACTGCGTACCATTGCCAGCGGCGAAGAGATTACGTCAGACACATCAACCCTCGAAAACGAAGCAATACTGCTTCAATTGCAGGGTAAAGAGTAACGCTTAGCAAATTAACGATTGAACAAGGATGTTCACATATCAAACAGCGATCTGACACCGAATAGTGAGATTGAGCGATATAAAATATTGCGTTTAATTGCTCTTCAAGAGCATAAACTATGCCCCGTCATAACAAGCCCATGAGTAATCAGCCATGACATTTACACCACTCAAGATTGCATTATTAACCGTCTCTGATACACGTGATGATGAAACAGATCGCTCTGGCAAATACCTTGTCGAACAGATCACAGCGGCAGGCCATCTCATGGCTGAAAAGAAAATCATTCTGCCAGATAACATCTATCAAATCCGGGCGCTAGTTTCACGCTGGATTGCAGATGAAAACGTACAGGCCATCATCATTAGTGGCGGCACCGGACTTACCGGCCGTGATGGTACCCCCGAAGCCATCACCCCACTACTCGACAAAGCGATTGAAGGCTTTGGTGAACTCTTCCGCACGCTCTCATTTAACGACATCAAAACATCAACGATACAGTCCCGCGCGCTCGGCGGCATTGCCAATGCCACCTTTATTTTCTGCATCCCAGGTTCACCCGGTGCTTGCCGCACCGCATGGGAAGGCATCCTTAAAGAGCAGCTTGATAGCCGTAATAAGCCGTGTAATTTTGTCGATTTAATTCCTCGACTGCGTGAGATTTAACCATTAACACAAAGTCTACTCTTCTCAGCGCAAGCGAGGCACTTGAGCGCTTGCTAGCCAGCGCCAGTCCGGTTAATGAAATTGAGCAGTGTCCACTTGCAAATACACTGGGACGCGTCCTTGCCAGGCCCTTAATCGCGCCTCACCCAGTGCCGCCAACTGACAATAGCGCGATGGATGGCTATGCCCTACGTCACTGTGATCTACCAGAACAAGCAGCACCAACCACCCTGGCCATTTCGCAACGCATCGCCGCCGGTGATCTGGCATCTGAACTCAGAGTCCATAGCGCGGCACGCATCTTTACCGGCGCACCCATTCCGAGTGGTGCGGACACCGTTGTGCCTCAGGAACAGTGCCATGAAGAAAACGACCGCGTCACCTTTAACGCACAGCCACTTCATGGACAGCATATCCGACATGCTGGCGAAGACATTAAAAAAGGTGCTGTGTTCATCTCCAAAGGCGCTCGTATTCAACCACACGCAATGGGTTTAATCGCGGCCAATGGCATTGCCACTGTTCCGCTCTTCCGCCCCCTAAAGGTCGCACTGATTTCAACCGGCAATGAACTGTTGATGCCCGGTAGCCCATTACAGGATGGCAAGCGCTTCAACGCCAACCACTTTATGCTGACTGGCCTTTTACAGGCACTCAACTGCGAAATTATCGATCTCGGCACTGTCCCCGACGTATTATCCTCGACTGTCGACACGCTTAAAAAGGCAGCAGATAGCGCGGATCTGATCATTAGCAGTGGTGGCGTTTCGGTCGGTGAAGAAGATCATGTCAAAGCCGCGATCGATCAATTAGGCAACCTTGATATCTGGCAGCTAAACATCAAACCAGGCAAACCACTCGCCTTTGGGGAGGTAAACAACACCCCATATTTTGGACTACCCGGCAACCCCGTTTCACTATTTGTCACCTTCTGTCTGTTTGCCCGCCCCTATATTCAACGCATGCAGGGGATCGAGAATGTACGGCCGCAGAGCATAAAAATCCGCGCTCAATTTAGCCATACTAAAAAAGGCACCCGGCAGGAGTATGTTCGCTCACGTATCTCAACCACAGCTCACGGCAGTGAAGTGAGTACCTTTGGAAAACAGGGCTCCGGCGTTTTAAGTTCAACGGTGTGGGCGAATAGTCTGACTATTATTCCACCTGGGAACACCGTTAAACCGGGAGACCTGGTTGAGGTGCTCCCTTTTAATGAACTCATTACATGAGCACAATGAATACCATTAAACCGGACAACATCACCGCAGTCATATTAGCTGGCGGTGAAGCACGCCGTATGGGGGGCATAGACAAAGGACTGATTGAACTAGATGGGAAGCCATTAATAGAACATGTCATCGCACGACTCACATCCCAGACCTCAAATATCATCATTAGTGCCAATCGCAATATTGAACAGTATCAAACATACGACTACCCAGTTATTACTGATCAGATAAAAAACCAGGGCCCCCTTGGTGGAATTCTTAGCGCGCTGTTGCAATGTAAAAGCGACTGGCTTTTAACAGTGCCGTGCGACTGCCCACACCTTCCTTTCGATTTAGCCCAGCGTATTACCAACACAGCCAATCAGACAGACGCCAGGCTATTTACCGCACATGATGGGGGCCGTAGCCAACCGCTCTTTTCATTGATCCATCGTGATTTAACCGATTCACTTCAGGCCTATCTTGCCCTCAACAACCAAAAGGCTGGCTTGTGGCTGGCCCAGCAAGGTACAGTCAAGGTTAATTTCAGTGACCAACCCAATGCTTTTAGCAACATCAATACCGTTGATACCCTGACATCCCTCCAGAAAAAAACATAACAATTTTCAATATTAAGGCGATCTTGGCGCTTAAGGCATTATCATATTCGCCGATAGTTTTGATGAAGATCATGATAGTTCTTATGAAGCTGATAATTGAGTAAATGCCAATCACTCCAGAAAAAGCCACGCTAATCAGCCCCACGTCAGTGGGCGGACTGTTTGTCGCTGCCCTCATACCATGCCTTACCGCTATTTACCTTACCAGGGGCAATGACAAAGCGCTGATATTCATCATCAGCGCAACCGTTATCGCAATACTGTCAGGATGGGCACTGTCGCGTACTCAATTACTAAAAAAAATAAAAATAACGCGTCAGCCCATATTAGCGAATGACTCAAACTCTCAGGTTCAGGCCATCCTGGCTCCCACCCATGAGTTCCTTGATGGCCTTAACCATTCGAAAAATGAAGCGCTCCCTATCAATGAAAATATACATGCGCTTGAGCAAGCGATAGATCTCATCACCAATAAAATGGACTGGATACAATCACGACGAGATACCTACGAAGCCACTATTTTAATCTCAGACCTTCGTGGCTATACCTCCATCTCTGAAACCTACAGCCCAGAGCAGACAATTAGCATGCTCAATCGCTATTTCGAACATATGAGTGAAATCATCTACCGACACAATGGCACCATTGATAAACTGATGGGTGACTCAATACTCGCGCTCTTCGGCTCATATGATGGCGCTAAAAAAGATGCTGAAGACGCCGTGACCTGTGCCGCTGAAATGCAGATCGCAATGTATAAATTCAACCGTGAGAACCAGCAGCTTGGCATGCCATCGCTCTACATGGGCATTGGCATCAACACGGGTGAAGTCGTTGCCAGCAAACTTGGCTCTGCATTATATAACGAACAAACGATTATCGGAGCCGACGTTAATTTGGCCGCACGCATCGAATCACATACGGTGCGTGGCCAGGTTCTGATCAGCGATACCACTTACCAACAAGTTCACGACATCACTGACGTTGGCGATCCAATGCAGGTGATCGTGAAGGGAAAACGTGAAGCGGTTTCAATGTACGAACTGTTAAGTGTGGCTAACCCAGAACACCTTAAAATACCGGAAAGAGAGATACGACGCAGCCCTCGTGTGGACGTTAATATCCCGTTCAAATTTCATGTCTGTGAAGGGAAGATCATCACTTCCGAACAGAACAGCGGCAGAATATCGAATATCAGCACTGGCGGCATGCTCGCCTACACCAACATCAAAATAGACCCCTATTTTTTTGTTAGATTTATACTTGATTTCAACATACTCGGCATCGAGTGCGATGATATTTATGGCAAGATATTAAAAGTAGAAAAGAAAAAAGAAGGCTACGAAATGAGCATTGAATTCACCATTATTGAACCGAAAGATCGACAATCCATCCAGGACCTGGTGAACAACACATTAGCCATCAACCAAAATAGTAAATACAACAAACTCTAGCGCTGATCCCCTCTCAACAACATGGGATTACATTCTCAGGGGCTTATCATAGCCGACTACAGGCAACAAATTGAGCCAAACTTGACTCACAAGCCTCACACCCGGATCATTGGCCGTTTAATTAATGATTAGATTCGATAAGCCATGACACCCGACCAATATTGCCAGGACAAAGCGGCCAGAAGCGGCTCCAGCTTCTATTACAGCTTCCTCTTTCTGCCTCCTCAACAGCGTCGCGCCATCATATCGCTCTACGCCTTCTGCCGTGAAGTAGACGATGTGGTTGATGAGACCGAAGAGCATGAGATTGCGCGCATCAAACTCGCCTGGTGGCGTGAAGAAATCGCGAAGGTATTTGAAGACAAAGCAGAGCACATGGTCGGCAAGGCACTACAGCAGACCATCAAAGACTTTGATCTATCCCAGGAACATTTCATTGAAATCATCGATGGCATGGAGATGGATCTGGATTACAACGCCTACCCCACCTTTAAAGAACTATCACTCTACTGCTACCGCGTGGCAAGCGTGGTTGGACTGATGTCCGCTGAGATCTTTGGTTATGACGACCGCAAAACATTAAAATATGCGCACGCGCTCGGCATGGCATTCCAGCTCACCAATATCCTGCGTGATGTACATGAAGATAGTGTACGAGGCCGACTATATATCCCGCTTGATGAGTTAGAGCGCTTTGGGGTAACAACGGATGAACTGATGGAAAATAAAACGACAGATAATATCCGTGCCCTGCTTAAATTTCAGGCTGAACGCGCGCAAAATTATTACAACGAAGCCTTCGAACTACTGCCCGACTGCGACCGCCACCCGCAACGCAGCGGCCTGATCATGTCCACTATTTACCGCACGATTCTCGACGAAATTGAAAAAGATGGTTACCGGGTGCTGGAGCATCGCACCTCGCTAACACCAATCAGAAAATTATGGCTTGCATGGCGCACCTTTCGCAAAGAGAAAAAACGCCATAAAGCCTTTCTAAAAAATATGGCGGCGGCATAAAATAAGTGCGGGGCTATCTTCACTAAACATGGTGAACACTGAAATAACAACTTAATGAGAACTACCTAAAAGGGAGCGGGAATCACCACCTCAACTCGCCTCAAACTCACCGGGTGATCAAAACAGAGTCGCTCAGCATGTAGTAATAAGCGGCCAATAGATTCACCATAAAGCTCGTCACCATAAATAGGCGCATCAAGCCCATCCCGATGAGCTGCATGAATACGCAACTGATGCGTTCGCCCGGTATGCGGGTAGAAATAGACGTGCGTCGTCTGCTTGCCACGCTTAATCACCTGCCAGCGTGTGAGCGCCCGTTTACCATAGGTGTTGCATACAATTTGACGTGGTCGGTCATCGATATCGACCCTCAACGGCAGTTCGATGCTGCCACCATCAAACGCAGACCCATCCTGGATAAACTCTGGCAAGCGCTTTGATAACACCGCCACATAACGCTTTTCAACGGTTCGTTCTATAAACTGCCGCTGCAGTGCTTTATGTATCACCCGCTGCTTGGCGACGAGCAACAAACCCGAGGTCGACATATCGAGGCGATGGACAAGCATGACGTTATGCTCAGGATAGCGCTGTCGCAGGCGCGTCTGCACCGAGTCGCGCGTCTCCTTTCCCGGAACAGAAAGCAGCCCGCTAGGCTTATTCACCACCAGCAGCTCATCATCTTCATAAACAATCTCTGGCGCACTGTCATCACTGAAAACCTGGCTGGTAATCATACGCGGCATCACCGCCATGCCTTTCAACATGAATGGTAAAATCACGTGGCATTTACCACGACACGCCGGATAGTAGTTTCCGTGATGACGAACCCCATCTTGCGGCGAAGCCCCCCACCAGAATTCAGCCATCGCTATCGGCGTCAGCCGTTGTTGATGCGCATATTGAAGCAGCTTTGGTGCAGCACAGTCACCCGTGCCGCCCGCTGGAAGGCGCGTGTCGAAAAATGCTGAAACCGTTTTCACTTCACCCAATTGATTAGTCAGGTGGTAGGCCTTAAAAACCTGCCGATGAAGCCTGTTGGATAATTGAGAACGCGCACGCTTAAGCGCAATCATTTGAGACTCGATATGCGCTAGCGGTTCTTCGATTGTCACCAGGCGACTGCGCCACTCATCTTGAAGCGCACATCGTTCGCGCTTATCCTGCTGACTCTCAAAAGAGAGCTTAATCAGCTGGGCCTTACTTTCCGGTGATGAATCTAGTGAGCTGCGCAGCTGTTTTCGTTTTGTTTTTCGCTTCTGATGTAAGGCCATCAATACGCTTAATTCGGCATCACGCTGCTGCTGTAACGATTCCAGTTGCTCATTTAACGCCATCAGTTCAGGGCTGCATTGCAATTCATCAAGCTGCATTTCATATTCATAAAGCCTGGCTTCACCAGCCGGTAAAAATGCATCTAGCATCTGTTGGTCAAAAATCGGAGGCACAAACCCTGGCAAACACCACTCCCCCGCCAACATGCCAGAAAAGGCACTGAGATAGCCGAGACGACCATCCGCGTCACGTACCACCAGTACGCCAAACATTTTGCCGCCCGCTGGCGCAATAAAATCATGCGACCACGCCACTGGGCCACTCAATAAACGCTGCAATTCAAGCGCAGCAAACTGCGCGATGGGCTGCGGTATATTACTAAAAGGGCTAGGAAATCCCTGCGGCAGGGTGTCAGGAAGTAATGCAGATGGAGAAAAGTATTTAATACAGCACATGGTCAGGTATTCATAATGATTGCAAATAATTCTACCATGCGTTGGAGTCATAGTAGCGAAAAATAAGTGCTACAAAATTCAGATAGCATTTAACTAGCGATGTTATATTTAAACTGCCAATGGATTTTTTATTCGTAATTCAAACAAGAAAAGGAGCATCTCCATGTCAACAAACCCGCTATCAAAGATACTGACGCTACTGCTCTTCACCGCCTTTATCAGTGCCTGCGCTGGAATACAGTCAAGTCGAGATATTGTCGAAGGGGTAAATTTTGAACTTATCGACTCAGATACCGCCGCCATCACAAACGTCTACCTTCACAGAAGTGCAAATGGCATGAACCTGCACGGCGAATTGCAGCGGAAATCAAAGGCTCGCGGCCCGATCCCTGGCCACCTGCACGTTTCATTGCTCGACTCACAAGGCAAACTTATCAAAAGTGCCGATGTCGACTACAAACGTCATAACAAGCAGTCAAACCACTCCCATTTTTCCATTTCACTACCAATCAAAATGGAAAGCGGAAGCAGCATTCAAATCACCCACGCCTCTTCTGAACGCAACGATCTGGAAGATCATTTAAAATGGATTGACGCAACGAAGCACTAAGCACTGCTGGGAGCCCCTGATTAGCGCACGAGTTGAATCAGGGCTTCCAGCCAGCACACAACACAGACAGCGGGCAGGTAACACAACGGCTGCCCTCCTTCAAAGCACCGTACACTATGGATTAACGGGGCGATCACGCGTATCATTCCCCCTTTTATGGGCATCAGTGCCCTGTTACTAATCAATCAGTTAACACTCAAACATCCACAAAAAAGAAGAGAGTTATGGCAGGCACAGAATTATTTGGCGATGAAGAGCGTAAAGAAGTCGCAGATGTGATGGAAACCGGTATCTTCATCCGCTACAACCAGGATGAGGCGCGTAACGGCCACTGGAAGGCGAAGACCTTTGAGAAAGAGTTTTCCGCCTACCACAACATCAAATACACCCACATGTGTGCCAGTGGTACCGCGGCGGATGCAATCTCGCTCGCGGCCTGTGGTGTCGGTGCCGGTGACGAAGTAATCGTCTCACCATTCTCTTTTATCGCACCGGTTGAAGCAGTACTGGCAGCAGGTGCAATTCCTGTTTTTGCCGATATCGATGAAACCTTATGTCTGTCACCTGAAGGGATCCAAGCGGCCATCACGCCCAGAACCAAAGCGGTTTTATTGGTCCACGTCTTTGGCGCAATGGCACGTACCCAGGAGATCGCTGATCTATGTAAAGCAAAAGGGATCACACTGATTGAAGATGCCGCCCCAGCACTGGGCGCATCACAAAACGGCAAGCTGGCTGGCACCTTCGGCAAGGTCGGCTGCTACTCATTTGATTTCTACAAGATCATCACCGCGGGTGAAGGCGGCGCGATGATCACCAACGATGAAACTGCCTACAACACCGCGCATATGTTTGGCGACCACGGCCATGATCACATCGGTGATAACCGTGGCATGGAAGAGCATCCGATTCTTGGCTTTAATTACCGTGTCAGCGAATTGCATGCTGCGGTTGGTCTGGCGCAGTTTCGTAAGCTTGATACCATCATTACTGCGCTACGCAAAAACAAAACCATCGTCAAAGATGGCTTGAAGACAATTCCTGAGCTGACCTTCCGCCGTATCGACGATGAGCCAAATGAATCGGCCACCTTCCTTTCATTTTTCCTCAAAGACAAAGCGACTGCGGAACATGTTAAAGCAGCGCTTGACGACGCCGGTATCGGTGCAGCGTACTGGGTGAAAAACAAATACCACTACATTCATAATTGGGAACATCTGAAAGAGATGAAGGTAGCGGCGAAGATGCCCGTCTCGATGTTAGAGAACGCACCAGACTACCGCGACATCAGCCTGCCTGTTTCCGAAGGCATCATGGAACGCCTGTTGATGCTAGAAATCAAGGTACTGTGGAGCGACGACGAAGCCGCTGCACTGCGCGACAAACTGGTCACCACCATTCAGAACGCCCTAAAATAACAGACAGAAAACGATCATGACTGCATTCAGAAATTTTTTTAGTGTTAACAACTTTGTCTTCGGTAAAGGCAGCTTTAATGAGCTGGAAACGATCGTTGAAAAACGCCGCCTTGAGACGCCCTCTTTCTTTGTTTATCTCGTTGACGAAGTGTTCAAAGGTAAGCCGCTTGAAAGTCGCATTCCACTTAACAATGGTGACTTCATCATCTGGCTCGGCACCAAAGATGAGCCAAAGACCAGTAAGGTGGATGAGCTAACCCAACAAATTTTGAACGATCACGAGCAACTGCCCGCTGGTGTGATCGGTATCGGTGGTGGCATCATGATGGATTATGCCAAGGCGATCTCACTCACGCTGACCAACCCCGGCCCATCCGAAACCTATCAGGGACTGGACCTAATCAAAAACAAAGGCGTGTGGAGCGCTTGTATCCCAACCATCGCCGGTACCGGTGCAGAGGTCTCGATGACTGCCGTACTGAGTGGCCCAGAGAAAAAGCTCGGCATCAAGTGTGATTACACCGTCGCCAATCAGATCATCCTAGACCCTGAACTATGCGAAGGCGTTCCGGCACCGCAGCGTTTTTATACCGGCATGGATTCATACATTCATGCGATTGAAGCACTCACTGGTCACTGCCGCAACACCTTTGGTGATGCCTATGGCGAAAAGTCACTTGAGCTATGCCAGGACGTTTTCCTTAACTATGAAAACACCTACAGCCCTGAGGCCGATGAGAAATTAATGGTTGCGTCATACCTCGGCGGGCTCAGCCTCACCTATTCTCAGGTCGGTGTATGTCACGCACTCTCTTATGGACTGGCACATGTACTCGGTACTCACCACGGCATCGCCAACTGTATCTGCTTTAATCACCTTGAAGATTATTATGGTGACTACGTCGGTGAGTTTCACAAGATGCTTGAACTTCACAACATTGAACTACCACAGGGCATCACCAAAGATCTGCCACGCGAGAAACTAACAGAGATGGCCAATGTCGCCTATGCACTGGACCATATGTGGCTGCATGCCCTTGGGGAAGATTGGCAAAATAAGATCACTATCGAGATGCTCGAAGATCTGTTTGCTCGCCTATAATCCGTTCGTATTCTGATTGAATTGACATGAGGGTGATCATCAAAGGAAAAAAACAGCCTCTAGCATCGCATTGAATCACTCAATCTTGCATAGAGGCACCTTTGATCACACCCATCAAATCAAAACTGACCTCTACACAGTGTGCCACCTCCCGCCACTGGAAGTCGCTTAGTCGCGTTCAGGATGACTCTCGTGGTTTCTCACAAAGGCCCCGGCCTGAGGCTAGAGGCCGCATTAGTGAAGGCTGCAATCTCGCCATTGTTTTATCTGACCAGTTGGTCGATGAAAACTCCCCACAGCACATCCCCACCATTCCACCTCAAGCCCTTACTACTGAAGAGACAACAGACCCCACCCTCCCGCCACCCAATACACCCGGCTTAATTTGGATGAACCCAGAATTTTTTACAATAATTCATCAAAGTAATCATTTATTTTTCGAAAAATGAAGCACATAAATTACTGATGTCTAAATAGAATAAATTATTTGTAACACGATATTGTACATCATGCCATCACCGTGCTACTATTTTTTCTAACGTAACACAATGTGCTGCCGTTATATAAACACAACCAGCCCAACAAGAACTAGAAGAGCAGGAAAGCAGAAACATGACAAGGTCTATCTGGAATAAAACCATCATCGCCAGCGCAATTGCGGCATGTGGATTGATGGCAACAGCGACCCATGCCAATGATCAATATGAAATAGAAGTCAGTGGCGTGGTTGAAGTCGAAGCCAGTGGCGGCCGTGCCACTGATGGTAGTGCGAATAGCGACATCACGCTCGCGACCGTCGAAATTGGCATTGATACTGCAATCACCGACCATGTCTCTACTCACATTCTTTTACTGCATGAAGAGGATGATACCGATCTCGAAATTGATGAGGGTACCATCACCCTCTCTCAGCTGGGCGGTCTACCCATCGAAATGACCGCAGGCCAGATGTACATACCATTCGGCAATTTTGAAAGCCACATGGTATCTGACCCCCTCACCCTTGAGATCGGTGAAACACGCGAAAGTGTTGTGCAATTTAGCAGCGAAGCCGGTAATGCTTATGGTTCTATTTATAGCTTTAAGGGAACAACCCGCAATGCAGATGAATCTGACAGGGTTAAAGGCTTTGGTGCTAACATCGGGTTTAGCGTTGAACATGAACACTTCAATCTCGACACCGGCATCAGCTATATCAGCAACATGGCTGAAACCGACACCATTGAAGCTGCGGTTGCCGATCCTGCCAATCTAACAGATTCACCCGCAGGTATTGGTCTACATGCCATCGTCCGCAAAGGACCGCTTACCGTGATCGCTGAATACATCGGCGCAAATGATGGCTTCGATGCAGCCGATCTTGCCTTCAATGCAAACAAAGCGAAAGCAGCCGCATACAATCTTGAAGCCGGCTATGAACTCACCATCTTTGGTAAAGAAGCGACGATAGCGGTGGCCGCCCAGGGTAGCAGTGAAGCACAAGCGCTCGACTTACCAGAGTCACGCCTGCTTGGCGGGGTGAGTATTAACCTTCGTGAACAGACCTCTCTCAGTTTTGAGTGGGCCAGCAGCGACGATTACGATGCAGCCGATGGTGGCTCAGGCTTATCAACAGACATGTACACTGCTCAGATTGCAGTTGAATTCTAATATCAAACCGACATCAACCAAGAGATCCCATACATGATAAAAAATAGCTTTAGTTATCTGACCGGTGCAGCACTGCTCGCAACCAGCATGAGCGCATCGGCTCATTTTCAAATGATCATCCCTTCTGATGACATGGTAAAACAGGATGAAAATCGCTCATTAAACCTGGACCTGCTGTTCTGGCACCCTTATGAAGGCGGTGGTATGCACATGGTTAAGCCGGTTGAATTTGGTGTGATGGCGGGTGGTAAAAAGCGTGATTTGATGGCTTCACTCAAACCTCATCAGTTCACCGATATTCATGGTGATAAATACGATGGCTACCAGGCCAGCTACAAGCTTAAACGCCCCGGTGACAACAGTTTTTATATTGAACCAGCGCCATACTGGGAACCTTCTGAAGAGGCATTTATTGTCCACTACACCAAAGTGATTGTTAACTCGTTTGGGCTTGAAGAGGGCTGGGATACACCGGTTGGCCTAAAAACCGAAATCATTCCGCTTACTCGCCCTTATGGCCTTTATGCTGGCAATGTCTTTCAGGGCACAGTACTGGTCAATGGCGAACCCGTTCCTTTTAGCGAAGTTGAAATTGAGTACTACAATAAAGATGGCAAACTCAAACCAGAAGCAGACCCTATGATTACGCAGGTGGTTAAAGCCGATGCCAACGGTGTATTCACTTACGCCATGCCTAAAGCAGGCTGGTGGGGATTTGCCGCACTCAATGAAGATGAAAAAACAATGACACATGAAGGCACTGAGTACCCTGTCGAAATCGGCGCAGTGCTGTGGGTTGAAACCCACGACATGAAGTAGCAGTAAGCCCCCGGTGGTTTTTATCGCTGCTTAGGATGAGCGCGATAAAAACCATTTTCTACGACTCTGTTAGTCGTGCGAATGACCGTGGTGGTGGCCGTCATCTGAATGCCCATGGCTATGATCACCCTGCCCCGCTGGCATCGCTTCACCAGTAGTCGTCATCGTCAGCTTACCGTGCTTAACCCCACGTACACTCACCAGCTTATCCGCCAACGTTTGCAACAACTGCGCCTTCCCTTTTAACACCAGCACCTCAAGGCAATTATTATGATCAAGATGAACATGCAGCACCGAACAAATTTCTCCGGTAAAAGAGTGCTGTAGGTGGGTCAGTTTGGAAGAGAGCTCACGGGTATGATGGTCATAGACCATGGTAAAAGTACCCACCGTTTCAGCATCCGCTTCCCACTCCTGCTCGACCATATGATCACGGATCAAATCGCGGATCGCTTCAGAGCGGTTTTTGTAGCCCTTGCGCCCAATCAGCTCATCAAATTTATCCAGCAGATTGTTATCAATCGAGACACCAAACCTTACCAATTCAGACATTTCAGTTCCCTCATCAACTCTTTTTTCAGCACACCCCTAATCAATCAACACACCGATTGACTTTAGGGTGCCACATATTTAATATTTGTACCACGATACGGAGCGCAGCGAATGAAAGCATATCATATTAAAAACAAAGCGATTATTTCCAGTAGCTGTCGCATGAAGCAGCGCTGCATCGCAGCCATGGCGGCCGTTTTTCTGCTTATGTCACCAAGCGCCTTTGCCCACAAGCTCAATATGTTTGCTTATGTGGAAGGTGATGAAATCTTTGCTGAAGGCTATTTTACCGACGGTAAAAAAGCCAAAAATAGCACCATCACCGTCTTTGATGCCGCTGACAAACAACTATTACAGGGCACTTCCGATGCCGATGGCCAGTTCACCTTCGCCATCCCGCAACAGAGCGACCTGCGCATCACTGTTAATGCCGGTATGGGCCATCAGGCTGAATTCGTTTTACTAAAAGATGAACTGAGCGAAGAGGCAGCTGGCACTAACCACGAGCCTGCCAGCGTAATAAGCAGCAATAACGCAGCAACGTCGACCATTGCGGTGCAAACGATGCCTCGTGCAGCAACAAACCTCGATAATGATGCGATCCGCGCTGAAGTCGAACGTGCGGTTGGCAAAGCGATCAAACCACTGATGCGAGAACTCTCCACGATGCGCGCCGAAAAGTCGCTGGCGGACATCATCGGCGGCATCGGCTTTATTTTCGGCCTGTTTGGCGTCGCCATGTACTTTAAATCGCGCAAACAACAGTAGTGCGCTTGATTAAATTCTCACCGCAGGCCAGCAGAAGATTCAATCTTGATCGTATTACGTCGATACCTTTTGTAACACCCCTAATTTATTTGAGACACCAATAACATGCATATCTCTGACGGGATTCTTTCAGCGCCAGTTCTCACCGCTGGCTTCATCGGCACCATTGCGGTTGCCGCCTATACCCTGCGCCAGCTCGATCTTGATGACATCCCAAAGGTCTCCGTTATCACCTCTGTCTTTTTTGTCGCCTCGCTGATTCACGTCCCGATTGGTCCCAGCAGCGTCCACCTGATTCTTGGCGGCCTCGTCGGCGTAGTACTTGGCATGCGCGCCTTTCCCGCCATCATGCTGGGTATTATCTTGCAGACCATATTATTCGGCCACGGCGGTGTCACCGTCATCGGTGTCAACACCATGATGCTTGGCGGCGGTGGACTCATGGCTTATGCGGTATGGCAATTGCGCCACCGTTTTAATATCAACAAAAAAGAGATGATCTTTGGCGGACTCGCCGGTGCTACTGGCATCTTCAGCTCCGGCATTGTACTGGCACTTTCGCTGGTCACAACCGGTGAAGAGTTTATCGCTACCGCCTGGTACACCCTGGTCGCCCATATTCCAGTGATGATTATTGAAGCATTAGTTGTCGGTAGCTGTGCCGCCTTTTTGGCCAAGGTGAAGCCCGATGCACTCGCCGGACAACTGCCACGAGCAGTACCAGCCACCGCAGCAGCAACGAAATCCTCAACAAATGAGGATTCACCCAGGTGAGCCATCAGTCAGTACTCTGTGATAACGTAACCACTCCATACGACTACAGCGGAAGTCAACACGATGCCACTTGATATCGATCGTTTTTCCAAGCTGGAATCACCACTGCAGCGCTGGGACCCCCGCGTAAAATTGTTCACGCTCGGCATCTTCGTCTTCAGTGTCGCATTACTGAAAACACTACCGATCGCCTGCATCGCTTTTTGTCTTGCGGTTGGCATCTTACGACTGAGCAGCCTGCCGTATGACTTTGTTGCCAGCAGCGTTAAATGGGTGATATTTTTTCTGCTACCCTTTTTCATCATCATGCCACTCAGTTACCCCGGTGAAGCCGCCTTTTACGTCATCGGCTTGCCATTCGCATGGGAAGGGTTACAACTCGCGACGCTTATCTTTATTAAAGCGGTCGCCATCATCCTCACTACCTTCTCAATGTTTGGCACCTCGCGCTTTGATGTCTCGATGATCGCACTGCAACACCTTAAGTGCCCCAAAATACTGGTGCAGATGCTACTCTTTACCTATCGCTACACCTTTGTCTTTATCGAAGAGATGCGTCGGATGCAGATCGCAATGCGCGCCCGAGGCTTTGTGATGAAAACAGATATGAAAACTATGCAGGTGATGGGCAACTTCGTCGGCACCCTGCTGATCCGCAGCTTTGAGCGCTCCGAGCGTGTTTATAAAGCGATGCTCTCCAAAGGATATCAGGGCGAGCTACACACCATGGTAAAATTTAAATCTGAGCGACAGGACTATATCAAATCAGCGCTGGTACTTAGCACCGCCGTTATTATTCTTGCTCTGGATTTTTCAGGACTCTTTTTACCCGCCAAACAGGGCTGGTTTTAAAACTTACTTCAGGAGGCCTCGTGTCTAAAAACACGGCAGCAATCGATACAAGCCAGGTATTTTTTACCTATCCAGATGGGCACGCAGTCTTAAAAAGCGTCACCTGTTCCATCAAACATGGTGAGAAAGTCGCGTTAATCGGTCCCAATGGTGCCGGTAAATCAACCTTCATGAGCCTGCTCAACGGTGTATCCCTACCCACCAACGGACAGGTGCATATCGATGGCACACTGGTTGAAAAAGAATCACTGGTCGATATTCGCCGTAAGGTCGGTATCGTTTTCCAGGACCCGGATGATCAACTCTTCTGCCCTACCGTCTATGATGATGTCGCCTTCGGTCCGCTTAATTTAGGGCTTGCCCATGACGAAGTTGATAAACGTGTAAAAGAGTCGCTGGCACTGGTCGGGCTTGAAGGCTTTGATGAGCGCTCATCGTATCACCTCTCATTCGGTGAACGTAAACGCCTTGCGCTGGCAACCGTGCTCTCGTATCGCCCCGAAATTCTGGTCTTCGATGAGCCATCAACCAACATGGATCCACTCAATCGTCGCAAGCTGATCAACTGGCTCAAAGAGTCAGACAAAACGATTCTACTCTGCACCCATGATCTCGATATTGCGTTGGAAGTATGCGATCGCTGCATATTGCTCACCGATGGCGAGATCGTCGCCGACGATGCGGCATCCAAGATCCTGCATAATCGAAAATTACTGGAAGAGAACAATCTCGAACTACCACTGGCATTGATGACACATGAACTACTCAATGACATCCTGAAAAATAAAGATGATCTCGATGAAGATCACCGTTTCATCATCGGTAACTTTCTGCACGCCCATCGCCATGCACATGGTGCGGATGGTGAGATTCATTTTCACGTACATGCGCATGATGATCACAGCGCCGCGCACACTCATCACGACCACGACCACGACCACGACCACGACCACGACCACGACCACGGTAATCATGGTGCTGATGGCCATAAACATCAACACGCGGCTAAAGAAACGGATAAATAAGCAATACGGAGAGATCCGTGCTGGCTTTGTTTAATCCTGCTTAGTTAAATACCTGCTTAGTTAAATAAGGGCATAGTTCACTAACATATTTTGAAAATGCCAATCGAGACCGCTTAATCGATCAGACTTAACTTTGGCACCGACAGCTCAAGTAACAATTTACCACCACGCACTCTCACAGAAGAAAGCACACTCTTCGCCATTCTCTGCCTTAGATCATTGTCCTGTAATTTATAGACAATAATCAAGGGGAGTGACTGCTTCATCAACTGCTGCAGTGCCAACTTTACAGTAGCCGTGATCTCTGGAGGCATATCATAAAGTTTAAGGCTTTTTATCTTTGGGTCACGCAGATAAAACTCTCCAGTCTTATTGCGGTATTCAAGATCCCCATCAATCAGACCTCGTCCTTCACCCGTTAAAATCCCCGGTACATTTGCCAGCACCGAAAATGCCAAACCAACACGCCCTGTTTTTTGCTCAAGCGAAACCTCAGGGTCATGCGCAGTTAACATCACAAACGGCGTGATATGTTTAACTGGAAAATAACTCGACACCACCTCCTGAACTTCACCCTTAGTCAATTCCACGGTATAAGCGGTAGCCGCTGTGCTATGCACAAGGAACAGAAATAGCGTAATAAAAAACCCACGAACATACTGATCACGTTTCATCATCACTTCCAGAATTGGTAATAGTTAGCTGCCATTATGACGCGAAGACATAAAATCATCCATCATGATGGCATCTCATGACTGGTTATTAAAATGTCACCTCAGGATCACCCACCTGCCACTGCGGGTACTTCTCCATCACGCTGGCAAACAATGGTGACCCTAACAATTTCGCCAGCCAGGCTTGTAGAAACGGATATGGGCTATTATCAAACCACTGTTTATCGACATTGGCAAACTGGCGAATAAAAGGAAAGATCGCCATATCAGCTAGCGTCGGTCTTTCACCTAACAGAAAAGGAGAGTGTGCCAACATCGCTTCTAATCGAAGCAGAAAAACCTCAGCCTGACCACGGTAATATTCCATCGGGTACTCAGGAAAACGATCTGCATATTTGTAGCGATCCAGCCACGGTTTAAATTCACTATCATTGGCTGTCACTAATCGCTTACTTTCAACAATCAATTTATCATCCTTTAACAACCAGCCTTGCGGATCATTTTGCTGCAAGGCCCACATCATAATGTCCAGGCTTTCATCCATCACCTCAAGATCATTAACGACTAATACCGGTACCGTTGCTTTAGCAGAGCGCTCACGCAAGGACGCCGGTTTATCCGCCAGCACCACCTCTCGCAATGCAACCTGAACAGCACTTGCCCGCAACGCAAGCCGTGCACGTATCGCATAGGGGCAGCGACGAAAAGAATAAAGCACTGGATAACTCATCAATTTTTAGTACTGTAATGCTCAATCATTTTGTGATTGTCCGCCAGACACTCGCCAGCCACGGTTGCTGTTCACGCGGCACACCTGGCGGCCGGTAATAGTGGTGTAGTTCAACAAAGCCAGCACTTGTCATATACTCGCGCCAGGTATCAAGGTCATAGTAAGCGCCATAACGATTTCCATTCAAGCCGTCGCTATTATTACCACGCGGGTTCGAACTAAATAACACACCCCCCACTTTTAACGTCGCGTGCAATGCAAGCAGCACATCAGGCAGCGCCTGGCGCGGCGCATGAAATAACGAGGCGTTGGCAAACACACCATCAAAGTGCTTAACGGGAAGATTGAGATTAAGAAAGTCCTGATGCCATACCTCACAGCCACTATAGGCACGCGCCATTTCTGCAAAACGCTCAGCACCATCAAGCCCTACCGCAATATGGCCACGCTGACTAAACGCCTTAAGGTCTCGCCCAGGCCCACAACCAACATCCAGAATGGCATAGGGATGCGCCACTTCACCTGCTTCAATATGACCCAATAGCGCTGCAATATTTTGCTCAACATCATGATCAATCGTACCAGCAAAAAAATCCTCGGCACGTCGGTTATAATAATCGAGCGTATGGCTGGTGAGTTCCAGTAAATCGTGGCTAGTCTCTGTAATCTGTTTCATAGGGTGCCTATTGTACTGTCAAACAGCACCCATAATCGAACGATTTTCTAACGACTTAAGTGCTACCTGCGATCTGTTTTCTGCATGCCAACATCAGTCAGCCAATCGCTATTAAAAACCACAATGTTTATAAAGCAACTACGCACTAAGGTTCAATCATTAACTCCCGTGGTTTTTTCTTGTTCAATGGCAACATTTCGTAATCACGCTGCAAAACTAGCAAATGATTAGCAATCGCGATCGCTTCTGCGTACGGCATCGCATTAAACACGGGCATTTCACGCTGAGGGTTAACATTTGAAGTAATGTAATTAACAATCGCATCCCGTCCATACCGGGTCAGTATATTGGCAGGTGTACCACTCACTAACTTGCCGCTACCATCCACACCATGGCATGTTTCACAGTGATGATTAAAAAGGTCCTCCCCCGATTCTAAATCAGGGTGATCGTGATCATCAAAAGAGGTACAGGCAGTTAACATGCTGACCAGCAAGCCAGCACACAACCTTGTTGACCAGGGTATTTTAAACGTTGCTTCCGGCAATGCTTTTGGCATAACTAATCCCATCCATATCAACCACCTCAACAGTCACCACATCTGCCGACCAACCCTGGCTATTAATTGCAGCTAGCACCGCAGTGCTCAAAGATTTTTTCTGTGCTTCACTACGCCCGGACTTGATTCGTAACTGTGCGTGAATAAACGAACCACCGCCACTACCGATCCGATAAAATTTCACCGGAACTGCACGCGTTTTTATGTGGTCTTCAGGAAATAGATTACTGGTTAATGCCGCGTCATGCACGGCACCCAGTAAAGCTGGCACCTGGGCTTCAGTTGCCAGCGTCTCTGCATATTCTATAATTAAATGCGGCATATAAGTTTTTCTCTTACATTTGGGGGTTCACCCCTGTTTAAATTAAACCTCAACAGTCACATCATTGAACCACTAATTATTGCCAAAATGGCATAAAAAAGGCCACCTACTCGGCAGCCTTTTCATTTCCAGCGATCAGATCAGCTCGCTATTTCTCTTCAACCTCAACCCGTTCAACCCGCTGAAATCCGCGCGGTAGTTTATTACCGCGACGACCACGCTCACCTTCGTAAGCCGCAAGGTCTTTCGCTTTAAGATTCAGATGACGTTGGCCTGAGTAAACGACCAATGTCGCCTTTTCGGGGACGATCGTCATCGCGACCACATACTCCTCACGCTCGGCAACACGCTTAGACGGAATACCGATCACTTTGATCCCTTTACCTTTGGTAAGTTCGGGCAATTCACTCACTGAATTAACCAGCATACGGCCCTCTGTTGTGATGCTCACCACAAGATCTGTTGCCGCATTCTTTATCAGTACAGGCGCTAATACTTGCGCCCCCTTAGGTAGCGACAGCAACGCCTTGCCCGCTTTGTTTTTGGTAATCATGGTACTAAGTTTGGAAACAAAGCCATAACCGGCATCGGAAGCGATCAGGTATTGATCATCCGCACCGCCCATCATGACCCCTTTAAAACTAGCGCCATCGGGTGGATTGAGACGTCCACCCAGTGGCTCACCATGACCACGCGCCGATGGCAAGGTATGCGCCAGTAAGGCATAGCAGCGCCCGGTGCTATCGATAAAAATCGACGACTGATTACTGCGGCCACGGGCGGCCGAGGCAAAACTATCGCCCGATTTATACGTAATCGAAGTTGGATCCATCTCATGCCCCTTGGCAGAACGTACCCAGCCTTTTTCAGAGAGGATCACGGTCACAGGCTCTGCCGGCGTCAACGCGGTTTCATCCAGTGCCGCTGCCGCATCACGCACCACAATCGGTGAGCGACGCTCATCGCCATACGCCTCTGCATCAGCGATCAATTCTTTGCGGATCAGTGTCTTCAAGCGCGTCTTTGAACCAAGGGTTTTCTCTAGCATGTCACGCTCTTTCGCCAGCTCTTCCTGCTCGGCGCGAATCTTCATCTCTTCCAGACGCGCTAACTGGCGCAGTTTGGTATCGAGGATGTAATCGGCCTGCTCTTCGGTCAGCTCAAAGCGCTTCATCAACACCTGCTTCGGCCTCTCTTCGGTACGGATGATATGAATCACTTCGTCCAAATTAAGGAAAGCCACCAACAAACCATCTAACAGATGCAGACGACGATTAACCTTATCGAGACGATATTGCAGACGCTTACGCACCGTTTCCGTCCTAAAGACCAGCCACTCTTTCAACATCGGTAGCAGCCCTTTGACCTGCGGCTTGCCATCAATACCGATAATATTGAAGTTGGCGCGGTAAGTACGCTCAAGGTCGGTGGTCGCAAACAAATGGGACATCAACGACTCAACATCAACACGATTTGAACGCGGGGTAATCACTAAACGGGTCGGATTTTCATGATCGGATTCATCACGCAGATCTTCCACCATCGGCAATTTTTTCGCCGTCATCTGATTCGCAATCTGTTCCAGCACCTTGGCACCTGAAACATGATGCGGCAGCGCGGTGATGATAATGTCACCATCTTCACGCTCATAAATCGCGCGCATCCGCACCCCGCCGTGCCCCGTCTCATACATCTTAAGAATATCGGCTCTGGATGTGATGATCTCTGCATCGGTCGGAAAGTCTGGCCCCTTCACATGTTCACACAGCGCCGCCAGATCAGCCTTCGGCTCATCCAGCAGATGCACACAGGCACTCACCACTTCACGCATATTATGCGGCGGGATATCGGTCGCCATGCCCACCGCAATGCCGGTGGTGCCATTCAGCAGCACATTGGGCACACGCGCTGGCAAAACGGTCGGTTCATCAAGGGTGCCATCAAAGTTAGGCGCCCATTCAACGGTGCCCTGTCCGACCTCGGAGAGCATTAGTTCGGTATAACGCGTCATCCGCGATTCAGTGTAACGCATCGCCGCAAATGACTTGGGATCATCGGTCGAGCCCCAGTTGCCCTGCCCGTCGATAAACGGATAGCGAGTCGAAAACGGCTGCGCCATCAACACCATCGCCTCATAACAGGCAGAATCGCCATGCGGATGGAATTTACCCAGCACGTCACCCACGGTACGTGCCGATTTCTTAAACTTGGCCGTTGCCGAAAGTCCCAGCTCAGACATCGCATAAACAATGCGTCGCTGCACCGGCTTCATCCCATCCCCAATATTCGGTAGCGCGCGATCGAGAATCACGTACATCGAATAGTTGAGATAGGCCGTCTCGGTGAAGTTTTTTAACGGCAGCCGTTCAATGCCGTCGTCTTCGCGCCTCGAAATATCATTCATCGAATATCACTCATTCTATACAACCCACTTTTCACTCAAATCCAAAATTGGCCTCATTATACGCAGCCGCGCGGTAAGATACAGGGGCAGATGCCACCCAAAGTCACAAAACCCCACACATTACTCTGTTGAAATCCCGACCTAATTGGCGTAAATTCCGCCATCGACCTTTAAAATATACAGGAACCAACATGTCATTTATCAGGAACGCAGGAATCATCAGCGCCCTCATCCTCGCCAATTCAGCTTACGCCGCTGAAGGCGACAGCCAGTGGAATGGCGAGGCCGAACTAGGCATTGTCAACACTTCGGGCAACACAGAGACTAACACCTTCAACCTCAACACCAAACTGGAAAACGATCGTGAGCAGTGGAAACACCTGCTGCTGTTCAACACGCTGCATAGTAGCAATAAAGATAACAGCACCGCCGAGCGTTATGTATTTATCGCAAAGTCGGATTACAAACTCGATGCGGCTAGCTACGCCTTTGGCCGTTTCAGCTATGAAGACGACCGTTTCAGTGGTTTTGAATACCAGGCTACCGAGGTACTCGGTTATGGGCGCAACATCATTAAGGAGCCGACACTGAAACTCGACGTCGAAGGTGGCCCAGGTATGCGTCAGAGCAAAGCTGACAATGCATCCAATGAGAATGAAGGTATTTTATATCTTTCAGGTAACCTCAAATGGAATGTCAGCCAGAACGCGGTTTTCACTGAAGACCTTTTCACTGAAATCGGTGAAGATATCACCATCACAAAATCGGTTACCGGTCTAAAGTCTCAGATTAATGGCGACCTTGCGATGAAGGTTACCTTTACAGCCAAACACACTTCGAAGGTGCCAGCACTGAAGAAAAAAGTCGACACCGAAACAGCTGTTTCTCTGGTTTATAGCTTCTAAAGAACCATCGAATAGACTCAAAAAAGGCGGCTTTATAGCCGCCTTTTTTAATTAAACAGGGCCGACCATATTTATAGTTTACATTTAGCTTGCCGACATTAATTAAGGAATCTCTGATTTATTCTGAGCGAAGTAGATTGTGATCTAAAACATTCAGATTTAAGGCGAGAATCGCACGTAATACCCAAGGGGCACACCGTAGCGGGCTATTGCGAAGATTCTCAACGCAGAAGCTGAATGTTTTAGGCGCAAGATACGATCTCATGAATAAATCAGAGGTTCCTTAAGCATGAACCAAACAACGAGGCATTCTGCATCATGGCGATCGATAAAACACTTTATGAGCGCCTCGGCGGAAAATCCGCTTATATCAAAGTTCATCGTATCTTTTACGATAAAGCCTACGCTGATCCATGGCTCAGGCAGTATTTCACCGATAAGCCGCAGGAAGTCCTGGAAAACCAGCAGACCGATTTTATGATTCAATTGATGGGTGGTCCGAAGGCTTATGGCGGCAAAACACCACTGTTCGCACATCAGCACATGGTCATTAGCGAGGAACTGTTTGAACATAGAGCACAACTACTTTCAGATTCAATCAACGAAGCGGGTATCAATGATGAACTGCGCGCTGCATGGCTAGCGGCAGATGCCTCGCTGAAGCGTGCGTTAGTCAAAAAATCAAAATCGGAATGCAAAACCGCTTATCCCACGCAACCAATCCTCGACTTTGCTAAACCGCAATAATAATCCGATTAAAATGCAACTGGCTCACGCCACTCAATATAAATCCTGTTCATACTCGTCAAATTCGATCAATATTTCGCGCAGATTTAGCGATATTGCCGCAGTAGATACTCATCCTCGCGAAAAATATGTGGCATTCGATTTGCATTGCATACCACCAGGGTGATGAAATAATTTCATCATTCAGCCAATATAATCCGACATAATTATCAATAAGTGTTCGATAGGTTATAAAGAGATCATCAGATTAGCTGTCATAATGTGCTTAAACAGAGGCTAGTGAACACCAGGTAAAAACAGCGTACTAAGGAGAAGGTTTGTGAAGCAAAATGAGATCGTTATCGTTGCAGCCAAACGCACCCCGATTGGTGCATTTCTCGGTCAATTTTCAGGCACGCCGGCCCCCGAACTGGGTGCTGCCGCCATTAATGCAGCTGTTTCTGCCAGCACACTGAAGACCGATGAAATAGATGAACTGATCATGGGCTGCGTATTGTCTGCCGGGCTCGGCCAGGCACCGGCACGCCAGGCCGCGCTCGCCGCCGGTTTATCTATCGCGACTCCATGTACCACTATCAACAAAGTCTGTGGATCAGGCATGAAAAGTGTTATGCAAGGGTTTGACGCGATTACCGCTGGCAGCGCTAATATTGTTGTTGCTGGCGGCATGGAATCGATGAGCCGTGCCCCCTATCTCGCCCCCAATGCACGCCAGGGCGCACGCTTCGGCCATACCGAACTGCTCGACCATATGCTGTACGACGGTCTACAAAACGCCTCAGATGGTGAAGCGATGGGGATCTTTGCCGAACAATGCGCTACACATTTTAACTTTAGTCGCGAACAGCTCGATGCATTCACGCTCGAAAGCGTCAGACGCGCAGTAGAGGCCTGTAGCAACAATGCCTTTGCTGATGAACTCGCCACTGTCAGCATCAAAACGCGCAGTGGCGAAGAGCAGATCATCAGCGATGAAACGCCCGCGCGTTGTCGGCCTGAAAAAATCCCAACATTAAAACCAGCCTTTAATAAAGACGGCGTGATCACCGCCGCCAACTCATCGTCAATCTCTGATGGCGCGGCTGCACTGGTATTAATGTCTGCCAGTGAGGCTAAGGCACGCAACATCACGCCACTCGCACGCATCGTCGCCCACAGCTCTCACGCGATGTTACCGGAAGAGTTTACTCTCGCCCCCATTCATGCCATTCAGAAGCTTTACCAGAAGTGCCAGTGGGATGACAAAATGGTGGATCTCTATGAGATCAATGAAGCCTTTGCCGCCGTCACCATGGGCGCGATGCATACGCTAAAACTAGATCATGAAAAGGTCAACGTTAATGGTGGTGCCTGCGCCCTCGGTCACCCCATCGGCGCATCAGGCGCACGTATTATTGTGACACTACTACACGCACTTCGCGCACGCGGTAAACAGCGTGGTATCGCATCACTCTGTATTGGTGGTGGTGAAGCAACCGCTATCGCGCTTGAGACAGTAGCCTAACGGTAATTGGCCGATAACAGTATGATAGCAGGCGTTAAACAACTACACCCTACCACGTAGTGTAAAACATGGAACTGAGCGATGGCGATAATAGAAAGCAGTATCGACACCAAAAGCGAAGAATTCACCGACAATAGCGGTCATTTGCAGCTTCAGGTCAATGACCTTAAAGAGCGCCTGCGTGATGTAAAAATTGGCGGTTCAAATAAGGCGCGAGACAAACACCTGCAGCGCGGCAAGCTACTGGTGAGAGACCGCATTCACATGCTACTCGATGAAGGCCAACCATTCATGGAGTTTTCCGCTCTGGCGGCCAACCACATGTATGGTGATCAGGTGCCAAGCGCAGGCATCATCACCGGCATAGGGGTAGTGCATGACCAGGAATGTGTCATTATAGCCAATGATGCCACGGTTAAAGGCGGCACCTACTATCCTGTTACTGCAAAAAAACATCTTCGTGCACAGGAAATTGCTGAACAGAACCGACTGCCCTGCATCTACCTGGTTGATTCCGGCGGTGCCTTTTTACCGCTACAGGATGAAGTCTTTCCTGACCGCGATAACTTCGGCCGTGTCTTCTACAATCAGGCGAGACTCTCGGCACAAGGGGTTCCGCAGATCGCCGTGGTGATGGGTTCATGTACCGCAGGTGGTGCCTATGTCCCAGCCATGGCTGATGAATGCGTGATCGTCAAAGCTCAGGGCACGATATTCCTCGGTGGCCCACCGTTGGTCAAGGCCGCCACTGGCGAGATAGTCGATACCGAGACCCTTGGCGGAGCCGATGTTCACACTCGAATCTCCGGTGTCGCCGACCACCTGGCAAAAGATGATGCCGATGCACTGCGCATCACTCGCGACATCGTTGCCAACCTTAATTATCAGAAGCAAGGCGTCATCAAGCGCCAGGCGACTACCGCGCCGCGCTATCCGGCAGAAGAGCTATACGGCATCATTCCCTTTGATACCCGCAAACAGTATGACGTGCGTGAAATCATCGCACGGATTGTCGATGACTCTGAATTTCACGAATTCAAAAAAGCCTTTGGTCAAACACTGGTGTGTGGCTTTTCACATATCCATGGCTACCCGGTAGGCGTAATCGCCAACAATGGCATCCTCTTTTCAGAGGCCGCACTTAAGGGTACTCACTTCATTGAGCTTTGCAATCAACGCGCTATTCCACTGCTCTTTTTACAGAACATCGCCGGTTTTATGATTGGTAAAAAATACGAACATGAAGGCATCGCTAAACACGGCGCCAAAATGGTTAATGCCGTTGCCTGTAGCGAAGTCCCCAAATTTACCGTGATTATCGGTGGCTCTTATGGTGCCGGAAATTACGCCATGTGTGGCCGCGCCTACAGCCCAAGACAATTATGGATGTGGCCCAATGCACGCATTGCAGTAATGGGTGGCGACACCGCATCTCATCTGCTCGGCAGCGTCAAAAAAGATAGCATGACAAGAGCGGGCAAACAGTGGAGTGATAAAGAACAAACGGCGTTTGAGAATGAAACCCGAGAACAGTTCGAGCGCCAAAGCCACCCCTACCACGCCACTGCACGCATCTGGGATGATGGCATCATCGACCCAATCGAGACTCGTGACCTGATAGGACGCGGCATTGCAGCCGCAATGAACGCCCCTATTAAAAAAACTAACTACGGTGTTTTCAGGATGTAATAACACTGAACCACGTGGTATCACAGCAAGGAGAGTGAGCATGACGCAAGATAAAAGATTAACGGTTGAAACCGACTCACATGGCATCTGCACTCTTTCGCTCAACAACCCTGAAAAACATAACGCCTTCGATGATGTATTGATTGCTTCACTACGTAGCACGCTCAGTGAGATCGAAAAAGATGATGCGGTTCGTATTCTGGTCCTAAGCGGTACAGGCGAAACCTTTTCCAGCGGCGCAGACCTTAACTGGATGAAGGCCGCGGCACAACGTGATGAAGCCACGAACCAGAAAGACTCCGAAGCGCTCGCAAAGTTGATGCGTATACTATACGAATACGACAAGCCAACCGTCGCCCGCATCAATGGCAGCGCCTTTGGCGGCGCACTCGGGTTGATCGCCTGCTGTGATATCGCGATTGCAGTACGCAGCGCACAGTTTGCCTTTACAGAAGTGCGCTTTGGCCTGGTGCCTGCCGTGATTGCCCCTTACGTCATCAAGGCAATTGGTGAACGCCACGCACGTAAGCTATTCCTGAGCGCCGAACGATTTAGTAGCGATGAAGCAAAACAGATTAACCTTGTGCACCAGGTCACCGACGACGATCAACTCGATGAAGCCGTGGGTAGAACCACTGCAAAGTTATTGAAAGCTGGGCCACTATCAGTACAGGCGTGTAAATGCCTGATTCGCTCACTCAGCCCTGACTTCAGCGATGAATCCTCAGCACAGCTGATCGCACAGCTACGCGCCTCCAGTGAAGGGCAGGAAGGGATGAGCGCCTTTTTCGAAAAACGCCTGCCCTCATGGGCTAAACTCAAATAATCCAATCCTCTTTTATCCAAAACAACTAATCTGGTAACCATGAATTCATTGCCATCAAAAGTCACCATTGTCGAGGTCGGTCCACGCGATGGCCTGCAGAGTGAAACAGAGCTGCTCTCAACACAGACAAAAGTAGATTTCATCAACCAGCTCTCTTGCTGCGGCCTGACGATGATTGAAAGCGGCAGCATGGTAAACCCTAAATGGGTGCCTCAAATGGCAGACTCTGAAGCGGTGATCAAAGCAATCAACCAACGCCCCGATATCAAATACCCGGTACTGGTGCCCAATGAAAAAGGGATGCTGCGAGCACTTGCCGCAGGCGCAAAGAATGTCGCCATCTTCGTCTCTGCCAGCGAAGGATTTAACCAGAAAAACCTCAACTGCTCGATTGAGGAATCATTCAAAAACTTCGCTCCGGTGATGGCAATCGCCCGTGAGAATAGTATTGATGTACGCGCTTACCTCTCATGCGTGATGGGCTGTCCATACGATGGAAAAATCAAACCAATGGTGGTTGCCACCATTGCACGACGCCTGATCGAACTTGGCTGCTATGAAGTTTCACTGGGCGACACCATCGGCATAGGCACCCCACTACAGGCACAGCGACTCATACAGATGGTTAGCAAGCAGGTGGCAATCGAAAAACTCGCAATCCATTTTCACGACACCAGAGGGCAAGCACTTGCCAACATCTATGCTTGTCTTGAACTCGGCATTAGCACTATTGATACAGCCGTGGCAGGCCTTGGCGGCTGCCCCTATGCAGAAGGCAGCAGCGGCAACGTCTCCAGCGAAGATGTCGTCTACATGCTGCATGGCATGGGGATTGAGACCGGCGTTGACCTGCGCGCACTCAGTGAAACTGGTAATATGATCTGCCAACATTTAAATCGTACCAACCACAGTCATGTTGGCATACTCTATTAATCATCAAGCCACAAAAAACCTATCAATAGATGAGAGTAGACGATGGAATTTAAACAGCTTAATGCAATCGTAACGGGCGGTGCCTCTGGACTTGGGCTTGCGGTCACCCAGCGTGTCATTGCTGCTGGAGGCAGCGTCGCTATCCTCGATCTCGACTGTGAACGCAGCGCCAATGAATTGATCCTGCTCGGTGAACGCGCACATTTTATCGCAACCGACGTCACCTCAGAGAGTGCTGTCGACGAAGCACTGCTGGCAGCTCATAGCCAGCTCGATCAAATCCAGCTTGTCGTGAACTGTGCTGGCATTGCACCAAGTAAACGGGTGCTGGCACGTGATGGCCTCATCAGTAATGCTGAGTTTCAAGAGGTCATCAACGTCAATCTAAACGGCAGTTTTAACGTCTGCCGCGCCGCCGTCAATCTGATGCAACACAACGACATGATAGGCAAAGATGATGAACGCGGTGTGATCATCAACACCGCCTCAATCGCCGCCTTTGAAGGGCAGATTGGCCAGGCCGCCTATGCCGCCTCAAAAGGCGGTATCGCCAGCATGACATTACCGCTGGCACGCGAGTTTGCGCGTCTTGGAATTCGCGTGATGGCTATCGCCCCCGGACTATTTGAAACCCCTATGTTTGAAGGCCTGCCACTAGCCGCTCGCGAAGCGCTTGCCGCCAATACCCCCTACCCACCACGACTCGGGCAACCCGATGAGTTTGCCTCACTGGTACAGCATATCGTCGAAAACGCAATGCTAAACGGCTCAACCATTCGACTTGATGGCGGCCTGCGGATGGGGCAAAAATAGCTCACCCTGTTACCCCATGCCAGCCGACACACACCCTATCTGGACACCGTCAGCACAACACATTGAGGCGGCTAACCTTACGCAATTCATCAAGGTAATACGCGCTGAATATAATATTGCCATCGATGATTACGCGGCACTTTATCAGTGGTCGATCGATAATCCCGAAACGTTTTGGGCTGCTGTTTGGCGCTTTACCGAAATCAGGGCGAGTCAGCCGTGGAACCATGTACTGAGTAACCCTGATAAGATGCCCGGTGCTAAATGGTTCAGCGGCGCACGACTCAACTTTGCAGAAAACCTGTTACGCCATAGCCACGGGGGATTAAAAAACAAACCTGCACTGATATTTTATGGTGAAGATAAAGCACGCTGTGAACTCAGCTATGGCGAGCTCTACCATGCCGTTGCCAACGTGGCGACCGCGATGCGCAACCACGGCATCGGCATCGGTGACCGAGTGGCAGGCTTTATTCCCAACCGTCCAGAGGCCGTGGTTGCGATGCTGGCCGCCACCTCACTCGGTGCGATCTGGTCATCATGTTCACCGGACTTTGGTGTCGAAGGCGCTATCGAGCGCTTTGAGCAGATCGAACCCACGCTACTCTTTTGTTGTGATGGCTACCGGTTTAAAGGTCAACAACACGATTCGTTGATGCGTGTTGCAGCGATCTCGCAACGTATTCCGAGTATTAAACAGGTCGTCGTTATTCCCTACTTAAACCAGCAGCCTGATCTTACCGCAGTACCAAACGGCATCAACTATCACGATTTTTCAAAAAAAGATGATGAAGCAATCGATTTTGCACAACTGCCATTCGATCATCCGCTCTATATTCTCTATTCGTCCGGCACCACCGGAAAGCCCAAATGCATTGTGCATGGTGCGGGCGGCACTTTAATACAGCACCTTAAAGAACTCGTGCTGCATACAGATCTTAAATCAGAGGATGTCATCTTCTACTTCACCACCTGCGGCTGGATGATGTGGAACTGGCAGCTCAGCGCACTCGCGACAGGGGCCACGCTATTACTTTATGACGGCTCTCCCTTTCACCCCACACCAGAGATCCTGTTTGATATCGCCGAAAAAGAAGGCATGACAATCTTCGGTGCCAGCGCAAAGTATTTTTCAGCGCTGGAAAAAGAAAGTGTCAAACCAGCAGCCAATCACAAACTCAATCAACTACGCACAATACTTTCAACAGGGTCGCCGCTGGCGCCAGAATCATATGACTATATCTACCGTGAAATTAATTCAGACCTGCAGCTCTCATCGATCTCGGGTGGCACTGATATCGTCTCCTGCTTTGCACTTGGCAACCCACTGCTACCGGTCTATCGCGGAGAACTTCAGTGTCGCGGGCTGGGCATGAAGGTTGAAGTGTTCGATGAGTCTGGCAATTCGATCAAAAATCAAAAAGGTGAACTTGTCTGTTGCGCACCCGTACCACCGATGCCGCTCTATTTCTGGGGTGATGTAGACAACAAAAAATACCGCGCCGCCTACTTCGAACGCTTCAAAAACGTCTGGACGCATGGTGACTACGCCGAACTCTCTGCGCATGACGGCATCATTATCTATGGTCGCTCGGACGCCCTGCTGAATCCGGGTGGTGTGCGTATTGGTACCGCAGAAATCTATCGACAGGTAGAAAAACAGCCAGAGGTTATCGAGAGCATTGCCGTTGGGCAACAATGGAAAGATGATGTGCGCATCATCCTGTTTGTAAAACTGCAACCGGGATTCGAACTCAATAAAACACTTATCGATCAAATTAAAATACGCATTCGACAAAACACAACGCCACGCCATGTGCCGAGTAAAATCATTGCCGTGGATGATATCCCACGTACCCGTAGTGGAAAAATTGTCGAACTTGCAGTGCGTAATGTCATTCATGATGAAGCAGTCATCAACCTAAGCGCCATCGCCAACCCTGCGGCCCTCGACTGCTTCAAAGAACTGCCCGAGTTACAACAAGAGTAATCGATACAAGGATAGATCGGTGGTAGAACGAGCTTTTACCGTCCGCGTAAAAAGAGCTTATCAAGTTCAAGCATGCTCATCTGTGTCCAGGTTGGTCGACCATGGTTACACTGACCACTTCGCTCAGTACGCTCCATGTCTCGAAGCAGCGCATTCATTTCAGGCAATGTCAGTATCCGGTTAGCACGCACCGAACCGTGGCATGCCATCGTCGATAGCACTTCATTTAGTCGCTCCTGCACCCGCACACTTTCACCATAGGTATTAATGTCCGCCAGTACATCACGCACTAACGTTTCGATGTCGGCACTGCTCAATAAGGTCGGCACCTCTCGCACTACAATTGTTTCAGGTGCAATACGCTGAATATCAAAACCAAGCGATGAAAACACTTCACTAAACTCTTCCGCCAACGTCGCCTCTTTTTGGTTCACGGCTATCGACAGCGGTACCAGCAACGGTTGAGACTTGATGCCACCATCACTAAAGGTCTGCTTCATCCACTCATACGTGATGCGTTCATGCGCGGCATGCATATCCACCAAAATCAATCCCGCTTCATTCTGAGCCAGAATATAAATCCCGTGCAGTTGCGCTACAGCAAAGCCGAGCGGCGGTACTTCAGAGAGAGCGGCATCACTTGCATTCAATGGCTGTTCAACCGCGCTCGCTGAAAGCACTTTATAAGCATCATTCAGCCCCTCTTGCACGCCTAATGAGATGTTTGACTGTCGTGTATAGGTTGCAGCGCCGCCGCCATAACTGGCCACTGGTTGAGGGGACGAAAGCGGCATCACCGCTGCGCCCTGTTGAGGTAAGGGGTTAACACCCATCCTTGGTATCGACTGCTCTGTTTGCCCTTCTGTTTCTGTATCGCCCGGTCGAACATCAGCCAGTGAACGGTGAATTGCACGGAAGATAAAATCATGCGCCAGACGCCCTTCACGAAAGCGCACTTCATGTTTTGTCGGGTGAACGTTGACATCGACCTGCTCAGGCGCCATCTCAAGATTTAACACAAACGCCGGATGACGGCCGTGATAAAGCACATCGCGATAGGCCTGACGAATCGCATGGCTCACCAGCTTGTCGCGAATCACGCGGCCATTCACAAAGAAATACTGCATATCTCCCTGACTACGTGAAAATGTCGGTAACGCTACCCAGCCCCACAACCGCAAGCCCGCCGCTTCATACTCAATCGCCAGTGCATTTTGCCGAAATGGTTGTCCACAGATCGCCTCTACCCGCTCGATATATTGCTCCGTATTCGTCACCGGGCGCAGTGACAACACCACTCGCTGATTATGTTTCAACTGGAAACCCACATTAAAGTGGCTTAAAGCGATGCGTTTGACCACCTCTTCCAGATGGCCAAACTCAGTCTTCTCTTTACGTAGAAATTTACGCCGTGCCGGGGTATTAAAAAAGAGGTCACGAATCTCAACCGTTGTCCCGAGGGGATGGGCACATGGCGCTGCCGCCTCTTCAGGCGCATAGCCTTCACTACTCACTCGCCAACCGCTCTCATCACTCTGCTGGCGTGATATCAGGTTCATGCGTGAAATTGAGGCGATACTCGGTAATGCTTCACCACGAAAGCCGAGCGTCATGATGCCATCGAGGTCATCCGCATCGATAATCTTGCTGGTCGCATGACGATTCAGTGCCAGCATCAGATCCTCGCGGTGAATGCCGGCACCATTGTCCCGCACCCGAATCATGCGCGCTCCCCCCTGCTCAACATCAATCTCAATCTGGGTTGCGCCCGCATCCAGGCTGTTTTCCAGCAGTTCTTTCACCACTGATGCAGGACGCTCAACCACCTCACCAGCAGCAATCTGATTCGCAAGTTGAGAAGAGAGGTGGTGGATTCGCTGCGCAGGTGCGCTATGAGATTCAGAGTTAGGGCTGGAATTTGACATCAGTATTTCACCACATTTTGAGAGTCGTCATTATAAACAAATCATTCAGACAATGATCGCCCTCTCACCATTTTCAGTAAGTTTTTCAGCTCATAACATATCAATCAACAGCTTAACAAAAGTACCTTTTCAAGCGCACCAATCCCTTGTGCCACGCTCAAGTTTTAGCCTTTCTGAGCGATAAAATGGTAATAATCGAGGGCAATAGAGCCCACCTGTTAAAACACTACTGATGAGCAATATCACCGCAACAAATAAATTGCCGCTGTAGCTGCAAGAGACAAACTGATAAGTGAGCTAACACCATGAATCGTAGCACTCGAATTCTACTGGTAGATGACGATCGCACATGCCTACGCATGCTAAAAAAGATTTTAGCACCCATGCCCGACTGCGAGATTGATGCCTTCACTTCAGCCAATACCGCACTTGAAAAAGCCATTCAAGCAGAATATGACATTGTTGTTTCTGATTATATGATGCCCGAAATGGATGGCATCACTTTTCTCAAACAATACATGAAATCGCAACCGCGTACATCACGTATCATTATCAGCAGTTACTGCACAAAAGAGGCGCTATACGGCGCCATCAACGAAGCACAGGTGCTGCGCTATATCGAAAAACCCTGTAACGAACACGCCCTGCGCTCAATCATTGGACAGGTGATCAAAGAGCGAACTCATACTCAGCCTGCCTCCTCCCGCTCCAATGAAATGCTAAGTATCATTCAAAGCCAGGAACACATCATTGCGCATCAGGCAAAAGAGATCGATAAACTGAAATGTTCAGTCGCGTAGCGACCAGAGAATCGCACGCTGCCAACCATCAAACACTAACCATCCCCAAAAGAAGGGATTTTTAGCACTTGTCCGATTCTCACCCGATCACCAGAGAGTTTATTTTCAGAACGAATACTTGAAATACTAACGTGATAACGCTGCGCAATCTCTGACAAAGTATCACCACTAGCGATGACGTGCTGACGCTCTTTTATCGCATAAAGCGTTCCTGGCGGTGCATTTTTAGTAAAGTAGTCACGCACACCATTCAACAATGCCCGAGCCAGCACATTCTGGTGCCTGCTATTTTTCAATTTTTTCTCTTCATTAGGATTCGAAATAAAAGCGGCTTCAACCAGCACTGACGGGATATCCGGCGATTTCAGCACGGCAAAAGCAGCCTGCTGCACCTTTTTCTTATGCAGTTTACCCAAAGGCTTCAACTCCTGCAGCATCTCTCTGCCCGCTTCATAGCTTGCCTGCTTGGTTGCCGTCTGCGATAGATCAAGCAGCACACGCGCCAACATATTATCTTTATCATCAAGACTAACGCCACCAATCAAATCAGATGCGTTTTCTTTTTCTGCCAACCAACGAGCCGCCTCACTAGACGCTCCATTTTCCGATAAGATATAAACAGACGACCCATAGACACGCTTATCTTTAAACGCATCCGCATGGATCGAGATAAACATATCAGCCCGATTATCCCTCGCCTTCTGAGTCCGTTGTCGTAAACTTAAAAAGTAATCGCCATCACGAATCAGCAAAGGACGCATTCCTTTTTCTTTATCAATCAGCGCTGCCAGTTTTTTTGCAATTGCAAAGACAACATCCTTTTCATGAGTGCCTCGCGGCCCTAATGCGCCTGGATCCTCTCCACCGTGGCCCGCATCGATGGCAATAACAAGGTCTCGCAACTTAGGCTCCGCTCGCTGCGGCCGAGCCTTTGCAATATTTTTTGACGCGGTATCTTTGACAGGAGATGCCTTCAGTTCATCTTTTTGACGCCCACCATGCAGTAAATCAACGACCAGGCGGTTCCCGTATTTTTTATAGGGCTTAAGCAGAAAGCTTTTGTATTTAGTTTTATCATGCAGGTCAAGCACCACACGCAAATCATTATTACGGCGCAACGCACTGCGAATGCTCTTCAGGATAACATCCTCGCCAGCAGGCTTAACCATCTTGCCGGTGAGACGCGTGTTTTTAAAATCAATCACTAGACGCGGAGGGTTGAAGAGGTGGAAAAGCTTATAATCAGCATCTGCACTGCTGATATCAAACACTACTCGGGTGTTATCTGGCGCCTGCCATGTACGCACGCCATCCACCTGAATACCTGCCGCAGAGCAGATCCACGGAAATACCAACAAGAAAATGAGACTCAGTTTTTTCATCACCCTTGCGACCTGCGTTCCCCTATGTAGATACTTTGTAATACATTAAACAGTAAATTGCAATAATTATAACAAGATAGCTCGTAAACCTACTTTTAAACATCATCTGATTCAGTTATCCGATCCAGCGCCTCACGCCCTTTAGCACTACTCGCATAAACTGATAATTCACGCCCACCGTCACTATAAGACAATGTTAACGTGATATCAGCCTCGCCGATACTACCAGCACCCTGCTCAGGCCACTCCACCAGGCAGAGCATCTCATCAGAAAAATAATCACGGATCCCCATATACTCAAGCTCTTCCGGGTCCGCGAGGCGATACAAATCAAAATGATGCACTGTTCCAGCAGGAAGTGGGTATGACTCCACCAAGGTATAAGTTGGGCTCTTCACTGCACCAGGATGCTCTCGCGCACGTAAAAAGCCACGCACCCAGGTCGTCTTTCCCGCACCCAAAGGACCGTTCAAGAAAACCACGCCACCACCGCGCATAACAGAAGCAAAAGTTGCGCCAAGTGCCTCCATTTCATCCGCTGACGACACATGCCAGCAACGTTCTATCTCAGCCATCGCTAAAGCCCATTCACTAATTTACGCAGATGAGGCATCAAGTCGCTCGCCAGAAGCCCTCGTTCACCGGCCACCGATGCTCGATCAGCAGCACTCGCATGCAAACAAACCCCCAATTTTGCCGCTGCGGTCAACTCAAGCCTCTGTGCAATCAAAGCGGCAATCACTCCCGTCAGCACATCGCCCATGCCACCGCTGGCCATACCAGGGTTACCGCTATCGCATAGCGAAAGTGCGCCATCCTGATCCAGCACAAGCGTTCCACTGCCTTTCAGCGCCACCACCCCTCCATACTTGCACTGTAGCTTATCGATCGCAGAAAACCGCTCCGCCTGTACCTCAGGGGTTGAAATATTTAGCAGCCGCGCTGCCTCACCGGGATGCGGCGTCAACACCCAATCATCACGCAGATGTGGCTCGACTGCCAACAGATTCAGCGCATCGGCATCGACCACCAGCGGCACATCTGCGCTCAGCGCCGCATCCAACATCGCCACGCCCCATCTGGATCGACCTAAACCAGGCCCAATCGCAATCACATCAGCTTTTTTCATTAGCGGTCGTAGATCACTTGCGTCATTAACGCCCTGCACCATCAATTCTGGGCGTGTCTGGCTTATAATCGCTGCATGCTCAATCGCCGTTGCAATGGTCACCAACCCCGCACCACAACGTAACGCCGCTTCACCTGCCATGCGTACTGCACCACTCATCCCCGGCGCACCGCCAATCACCAACACATGACCACAATCACCTTTATGGGTTGTACGCGCCCGGCGTGGCAACAGCGCAGATAGTTCATCATATTCGATACGTTCTGCAGCAACTACCACCTTGTCATACGCCGCCAGCGGGATATCGAGATCATCAAACAAAATCTCACCGCAATACGCTGGCCCATCGCCTGTTAGCATCCCCTGCTTCAAACCGATAAAGCTAATCGTAGCTGCAGCATTAATCGCCACACCCATCACGGCTCCACTATCCGCATTCAGGCCAGAAGGAATATCGATCGCAAATACCGGCGTAGTGGCCGCATTCATCTCGACAATCACATCCCGCAGCACACCTCCCACCTCACGATCAAGGCCCGTGCCGAGCAGCGCATCGACGACCACATCTGCATCAGCCAACAATTCAGAGGTGATAGCCTGCGGTTCAACACCTGCGGCGACCATCGACTCATAGGCCAACTTCGCATCACCTTTTAGTGATTCAAGCGATGTTGCCACCACCACCGAAACAGCCAGCCCTTGTACGCGTGCCAGGCGCGCAACCACAAAACCATCACCCCCGTTATTTCCAGCGCCACAAACCACGACGATGCGCCGTGCGCCTGGCCAGCGAAACTGCAATGCGGCAAAGGCAGCCTCACCGGCACGCGTCATCAGATCAATACCGGGAATAGAAAATTCTTCGATCGCAATGCGATCAAGCTCACGAACATCCGCGGCGCGATACAATTTATGTGGTAATGAACTCATACGCGGTATCATAGCGCTTATGCAAAGCGCAACAAACCCATCATCCACCTTATCACCCGAAGCACTCGCTGAACTAGCCGATAAAATCCGCGGCTGGAGTAAGACGCTTGGCTTTGAGGCGATGAGCATCAGCGATACCGACCTTGCTGAGGATGAAACACACCTGCTCAACTGGCTCGATGCTGGCCACCACGGCGAGATGGAATATATGGCGCGCCACGGGACCAAGCGCAGTCGTCCGGCCGAACTGGAGCCAGGCACACTGCGCGTGATCTCAGTGCGGATGGATTACCTTGTCAACGATCAACATCAGGCCGAAGATTGCCTCAATGACCCGACGCTCGCTTATGTCTCTCGCTATGCAATGGGACGTGATTACCACAAGGTGTTACGCCAGCGACTGCAAAAACTCGCGACAAAAATCCAGCAAGAAATCGGGCCATTTTCATATCGCGCTTTTACCGACAGTGCACCGGTACTGGAAAAGGCCTTAGCTCAAAAGTCGGGCATGGGATGGATCGGTAAACACACTAACCTGATCAACCAGAAGGCTGGCTCGTGGTTTTTCCTCGGCGAGCTTTACACCGATCTACCGCTGCCGATCGACCCACCCGGCCAGAACCACTGCGGCAGCTGTAACGCCTGCATCGACGTCTGCCCCACTAACGCGATCATCGCACCGTATAAACTTGATGCACGACGCTGCATCTCGTACCTCACTATCGAGCTACACGGTAGCATCCCGCTGGAATTCCGCCCGCTGATTGGCAACCGAATTTATGGCTGCGATGACTGCCAGCTATTCTGCCCGTGGAATCGCTTTGCTCAACTGACGCGCGAACAAGATTTTCAGGTACGCCACCAGCTCGATAGCAGCACACTGCTGGAGCTATTTGCATGGAATGAACAAGAGTTTCTCGACAATACCGCAGGTTCTGCGATTCGCCGTATTGGTCATGAGCGCTGGCTGCGCAACATTGCCGTAGCACTTGGCAATGCACCGACACAAGCGGAAATTATCATGGCGCTGCAACAGCGCCATGAGGAAGCATCTACGATGGTACGTGAACATATTGAATGGGCGCTGGAACAGCACCTACAATAAAACTAACTTCCGAAAACCTCACCATCCCAGAATGAAAAGCTAATCTCGTTGGCATCGCCATCATCAATATCGATGGTCTCTAATACCTCATCGCTTGCACCATCCAGTACCGTCAATGTCCCATCGGTAGGGTTGGGAATAAAGAGGCGATCCGGCCCATCATTGGATGCGATATAAGCAAGCGGGCGTCGCCCACAATCAGCCACACCGACCTTCACCTCTTTAACCAGCTTAATCTCAGGCAGTGCTGAGGTGTCGTAAACCTGCAACAGATCCATCTTAATATTTTCGCGCTGCGTACCTTTACCGGTTGCCGCCGTCGTCACATAAAGCTTGCTGCCGTCACGATTAAAGCGATAGGTGCTTGGGTAGATATCCGGCAGGTCAAGCGATGCTTCAGTATTGCCGCTCATCACATCAACTATAGAGATGCACCCCATCACATGCTCAGGATCAGTTTTGCGATCGGCCCCTTTACCAATCAGATAGCGACCGTCATGACTCAACAGCAGATTGCTGCTCTTTTTCATCTGCAGGCGGGATTCGATTTCCAGCGATAGTGGGTCAATCACCACAATTGATGCATAGCCGTTATTCAGACTATAAACCTTGCCAGTCAGCGGTGAAAAGGCCATGCCGTGGGGAAAGGCGTTGTTAGGCGTACAGTGCTCACCGCTCTTCTCCTTGTCCGCTTCGCATAGGTCGATGATCTTAATTACCTGCAGATAGTGCTCAGCATCGGCCGGATCATTGCCCAGCACCACGATATTGCCATCGAGCAGATTACTGACAAAGGCGTACTTTGGAATCGCAGTATTGGTTGCGGTCGGCGCAGAAAAAGCAACCACGTGATGACCGCGGCCGAGACAGACCATCTTCACTACCTCAGCGCTCTCGCCATTGTTACGCACCACTAACATCGGCGCACCGCCATTCGGGCAGGCTTGACGGTCTTCACCGCTCTCTTTATCGCCATCGTATGAATACCAGTGGGTATCGCCATCATAATGTGGGTACGCGTATGGCACATAACTTTCAGCTAAAAAGGTTTCGTCATGCTTGATCGCCTGACTATTGGCATCCATCTGAATCGCCGCACCATCCGCAGCCAGGCCGATAAACACCTGCTCACGCTCGCTGCTTTCAGCATTCACCAACGGGATTTTATTAACCGTCGTCTTTTCACCATCGTGGCTAACTGAAACAACCGCGCCAGCCTTACCCTTATTGATATGCATGGATAGTTTCCATGCCTGCGAAGCATTGCTCATTCGCGACTCCCCTAAACTAACTGATAAATGGTTTCAAATTATTAATGATGGCTACTACGGTAACTGAATGAAATGTTCTCGGTAGTGCTTCAATTCGTTGATTGAATCGCGGATATCATCCATCGCCAGGTGCGACGACTCTTTGCGGAAGCCTTTATAGACCTCAGGCGACCAGCGACGCGATAATTCCTTTAAGGTACTGACATCAAGATTACGGTAATGAAAATAGGCCTCCAGTTCAGGCATCAGGCGATACATAAAGCGGCGATCCTGACAGATGCTATTGCCACACATCGGTGATTTGCCAGAAGGCACATATTTCTGAATAAAATCGAGCGTCTCACGTGCCGCCTCAAGGGTCGTGATTCTACTTTCACGTACACGGTCCGTAAGGCCCGAGCGCCCGTGCTGACGCGTATTCCACTCATCCATGCCATTCAAAATCTCATCACTTTGATGAATCGCGAATATTGGCCCTTCTGCAAGCACATTCAGCTCACTATCAGTAACGATCGTGGCGATCTCAATGATACAATCCTGCTCTGGAAGCAGCCCTGTCATTTCAAGATCAAGCCAAACGAGGTTATTCGGATTTTGCGGCATAGTGGTAGACTCTTCCCATTACTAATTTTTTAAGAAAATTTGATTGATAATTTTAACGCGCATTATAGCAGAGTGCCATGCGCATCGCGTAACTGGATTGGATAACGGAATCAACGCTAAATGAACACATTCTCAGTGGTATTTATACTCATGGCGACACTCGCGCTTGGCCTGCAACTATGGCTTGGACTACGCCAAAATGGCTGCGTGACGCGTAATCGAGGCGCGGTGCCATCACCTTTCGATAGCAAAATTTCACTCGATGCACACCAAAAGGCCGCCGACTACACCACGACCAATATCAACCTCGAAATGATCGATCTCGTTGTGGCCACCCTGCTGCTGTTCTGCTGGACCATCGGCGGCGGCCTCAATCTACTCGACAATGCATGGCTGGCACTTGAACTATCACCACTCACCACCGGTGTTGCCGTGCTGATTAGCGCATTTGTGATTGGCAGCCTGCTCGACCTGCCAATCTCCGCCTACAAAACCTTTGTGATCGAAGAACGCTTTGGCTTTAATAAGATCACGCCAAAACTTTTTGTGACCGACACCTTAAAGACAACCGCAATTACAATGGCCATTGGCATCCCACTCGCCTGGATTGTACTGTGGCTGATGCAACAATCAGGTAGCCTGTGGTGGCTCTATGTCTGGCTGGTGTGGATGGCATTCATCTTCCTTATGATGTGGGCCTATCCGGCCTTCATCTCGCCGATCTTTAATAAATTTAAACCACTGGAAGATCAGGCGCTCAAACAACGCATTGAAGCACTCATGCAGAAGACAGGCTTCAGCAGCAACGGTATCTTTGTGATGGATGGCTCGCGCCGCTCCGGTCACGGCAACGCCTACTTTACTGGTCTTGGCACCAACAAACGCATCGTCTTTTATGACACATTGATCGAGTCACTGTCAGCGGAAGAGATTGAAGCGGTGCTGGCCCATGAACTGGGGCACTTCAAACATGGCCATATCAAAAAGCGCCTGATTGCAACGGCCGCAATGAGTCTTGCAGCGCTGGCACTGCTCGGCTGGCTCATCAATCAGCAATGGTTCTTTCACGGCCTCGGCATAGAGACCCCATCCACTCACACCGCCTTAATGCTGTTCATGTTTGTGATGCCTGTCTTTACTTTTTTCATCGGCCCAATCATGTCGCGTGTTTCACGCAAACATGAATTTGAAGCCGATGACTTTGCCGCAAAACATGCGGATGCCAACGCACTGATCCAGGCGCTAGTGAAAATGTATGAAGAGAATGCTGCGACACTCACACCAGACCATCTCTACTCTGCTTTTCATGACTCGCATCCACCGGCACCTGTCAGAATTGCTCACCTATCCAGAAATAAGGGATAAAAAGTGCCGCAGACAAATACAATGATCGCATTCCCGCCGGAATATAATGGCCTTGTGATCGCACGTTACAGTAACTTTTATGCGGTTGAAGATAGTAGCGGTTCAATTACACAATGTGTCAGCCGCAAAAAGATATTGCCGCTGTGCGGTGATTTTGTCACGTGGGAAGTGAGTGGCGATGGCGGCGTCATCACCACGCTAATGCCTCGCCGTGGCGTACTAACTCGTCCCGACCGCAGAGGCCAGCCGAAAGAGACTGCTGCCAACATCGACCAGCTGATCATTGTCAATGCACTCCCTGACCTCGGAGATGAGTCTGCTAACTACGAGTTCAATATGGCACTCACCGATCGCTATATCGTCGCCACCGAGCTATTGGGGGCAACGCCATTAATCCTGCTTAACAAGTGCGACCTTGCCTCACCAGCAACAATCGTGCGCATGGAAGAAGCGACTAAGATCTATCAGGAAATTGGTTACACCACGATATTAACCAGCACAAAAGCTGGCATCGGTATCGAAGCACTAAACGCGCAACTTTGCGATAAAACCAGCATCTTTGTTGGTGAATCTGGCGCAGGAAAATCATCGCTTATTAATGCCATCATGCCTGAATTAGCAATCCGTACCAACGAAGTTTCAGCTCATTCAGGGCTGGGCAAACACACCACCACTACCACTGTGCTCTACCATCTAGCACAGGGAGGCCATTTAATCGACTCACCGGGTGTGCGCGAGTTTGGCCTGTGGAAAGTAACACCAGATCAGCTCGCAAAAGGCTTCAAAGAGTTTGAGCCCTATTTGGGTGAATGTCGCTTCAGAAACTGCAGCCACCGACGTAATGCAGGTTGTGCGATAGAGGCAGCAGCGGCAGCGGGAAAAATCAGCTCAGCAAGAATGAACAGCTACCATAAGATCTACGATGATCTTAATAGTAACGACTAAGAGCCCATACCCACTGGCTGTTGAGTAAGCGCGGGCACCGGCTGCTCAACAATCTTGATTGATTTAAATGTGGCAGAAAGCTCATCACGATTGACCAGTACATCGGCCAATGTGTAGCGATCCAGCACCGCGATAAAATTACGGCTCGCTTCTTTGAGCGCACCCTTTAATGCACAGACTGATGTGATTGGGCAACTGCTATTTTCAGGGTCAAAACACTCAACAATATTAAAATTATTTTCAGTCGCGCGAACCACGGTGCCGATATTGATCTGATCAGGTGTAAATGCGAGACGCATGCCGCCACCTTTGCCGCGTACTGTATGGATAAAGCCGTTATTGGAAAGGTTATGTACCACCTTCACCAAATGGTTGCGAGATATCTCATAATTATCTGAGATTTCGGTAATCGTCGATAAGCCCTCATCCTTTAAACCGAGGTAAACCAACACACGTAATGAATAATCTGTATAGAGCGTTAACTGCATTCTGGCACCTTTACCTTGAGGTCGCTTACGCCTGGTAAACCCCTCATCCTTCGGAAATATTCAGGTCTCATTCAGACTTAGTATATCAAGGCCACTAATAAATTGGGGAATTATATAGCTTAAAAATCCCTATATATTTCGAAGTCTTATACTACACTAGCATACCGAGGCATCACTTCCTTGTGAAACACATCACATTCACACTTCGCGCCTGCCAGTAAAAGCGTGCGTTAAGGTACCGCCATCCACATACTCAAGCTCACCGCCAAACGGAACACCATAGGCAATTCGCGTCGACTTTATTCCTCGTGAGCGAGCAAGTTCGGCAATATAGTGAGAAGTCGCCTCACCTTCTACCGTCGGATTCGCGGCAAGAATCACCTCTTTAATTTCACCCTCTTCAAAACGACGCGCCAACTGGTCCAGTCCAATATCCTCTGGACCAATACCATCGATTGGTGAAAGATGCCCCATCAACACAAAATAGAGCCCTCGGTAGGCAGCAGACTGCTCAACAGCATGCACATCGGCAGGCATCTCAACCACACAGAGCTGACTCTGATCTCGTCGCTGATTGGCACAGATACGACAGACCTCATCTTCACTCAAGGTGCGACATATCTGGCAGTTGCCAACCTTATCCGCCGCCGCCAATAAGGCCTCGGCCAGCTGCCTGGCACCGTGACGATCGCGCTCCAGCAGATGAAAGGTCATCCGCTGTGCCGACTTGGGACCGACGCTAGGCAGACAACGCAGCGCATCCACCAACTGCCCAATCAATGAATTATCTGCCATCACTCAACAACCCGCGTTGAAACTACCGACAAGCAAACCAGCAACATTAGAATGGTAGCTTCATTCCTGGTGGCAACGGCATCCCACTGGTCATGCTCGCCATACGCTCCTGACTCACAGCCTCAACCTTGCGCACCGCATCATTCACGGCTGCTGCGATTAAATCTTCCAGCATATCTTTATCATCTTTCAGCAAGCTGTCATCGATTGAGACGCGACGCACATCATGTCGCCCGGTCATCACAATACTCACCATGTCACCACCAGCCTGCCCGGTCACTTCCATGTTAGCCAACTCTTCCTGCGCCTTCTGCATATCTTCCTGCATCTGCTGCGCCTGCTTCATCAAATTGCCTAGTCCACCTTTCATATCTTTTTCCTCTTTCTAAACTTCCAAAAAACAAATCAAAATACTATCGTTACCTGATTCTTAGATTCTACGACTTATTAAATCCTATGACTCAACGGGGTTTACCGATTCCGGTATCACCTTTGCCCCAAAAGCCTCTTGTAATGACTTCACATTGGGGTCTGCTTCAATCGCTTCCAGCGCCGTCTGCTTCCTCTCACCCGCGACACGCACCTGCTGAGATGCCGGTGTCTCCACCTCAGGCGCACCGACTGTCATCACCAGCTTTAATTTCTGATCAAAATATTGTTGTAACGCCTCTTCAAAGCGCGCCTCAAATTTATCATTACGTAGGTGCCCATGGCCAGTATCCAGCAACAAGGTAATCGTCGTATCAGTACGTTCGACCAGTGAAGAGTTGACCGCCAGACTGCGCACCGCACCGCGTAGATTAAGCGCTGCCACCACCTCACTCCACTCATTACTTGCTGGCGCTGCTGACGCTACAGGCGCAGACCTCACCGCCGCTTGTTTCACAGCAGGGCTTGCCGATGCACGCGCAGCTGTCGCGGCCGGAGCTGATGTGGGCCTCGCGCCACCGCTAGTCGGTGCAACCTGCGGTGTCACAGTGCTCGCAGCACTCGCCGGCTGAAATGCCAACATGCGCAACAACACCATCTCAAAGCCACCACGCGGCTCAGGGGCCAGCTCAAGATCACGTCGCCCCAATAGCGCAATCTGATAAAAAAGCTGAGTATCTTCCGCACCCATCTTTGCCGCCAGTTCGACAATTTCATCGCGATCAGAGACATCCTCACCCAATGCCGTCGGCACTGCCTGCACCACTGCGATCTGGTGCAGCACACTGATCATTGCCGCCAGCACACCGCCAAAATCTGGCGACTGCTGTGCTAGCGTATCCACTTCCTGCAACAACGCCTCACCATTTTTATCCGACAAATGGCGCAGCAGTGTCATCACATAATGCTGATCAATCGTGCCGAGCATTTCGCGCACCTCAGCCACATCCAGCTTGCCGCCGCCATAGGCAATCGCCTGGTCCAGCAGACTCAATGCATCACGCATACTACCATCCGCAGAATGTGCCAACAGCGCCAGCGAGGGCTGGTCAAATGCAATTTTTTCCGCACTTAATACAGTCGATAGATGATCGGTAATCAAATTCAGTGGCAGGCGCTTTAGATTAAACTGCAAGCAGCGCGATAAGATCGTCACCGGCAAACGCTGTGGATCAGTAGTCGCCAGCAAAAATTTCACATGCGGCGGCGGCTCTTCCAACGTCTTCAACAATGCGTTGAAACTGTGGGTCGAGAGCATGTGCACCTCATCGATCAGGTAAACCTTGTAGCGCCCGCGTGTCGGCGCATACTGCACATTCTCAAGCAACTCACGGGTATCTTCGACCTTGGTACGCGACGCCGCATCGACCTCAATCAGATCGATAAAACGCCCTTCATCGATCTCAGTACAGGCGCTGCACTGCCCACAGGGTTTTGAACTGACGCCCGTTTCACAATTCAGTGACTTCGCGAGAATACGTGCAATCGTCGTCTTACCCACACCACGCGTCCCAGTAAACAGAAACGCGTGATGCAAACGGTCATTATCCAATGCATTGATAATCGCCCGCAGCACATGCTCCTGCCCGGCCATCTCAGCGAACGTCTTAGGCCGCCACTTACGTGCAATGACTTGATAACTCATGGGTTTATTTTTCTGGCCTATGCCAACTCATTAATCGAAGCCGACCATTCTACCCTAAATACAGGGCATGCCTATATCGAAACACCAGACAATTATTCTGCAGAATAAAAAATTAAGGATGTAATTGTTTAGATTGCTTCTGATTTGTACAAGAACTAGGAAGGAGCGCGAAGTTTACTGCGCGTAAATGAGCACCACGGGCATTTCCTGCGGTCATACTTTAGACGCCGTAATAGGGCAATCACGAACGCACAGGAATTACTAGAAAATGGAGGCGACCCATACCCACCACACCCCGGCACACGGGACCACTGCTGCCGCTGCTCCCTTCCAGGCCTGACGGGGTTCACAGTTTACCGTTGCGAGGGGGCCGATACAGGCCACCATAAACTTATCATATGACGGAGAGAGAGGAATTCAAACCCTCACCGCCTATCTTTCACTACACCAACTCACAATAAAAACAACGGTTACGGTAAAAAAACACCATAACACCATTATCCAGTTCCCAATTTATTCTTAAATTTTGATAAGAAACTAAGCGAGCCCCCCCCCAAACAATAGCTTTCGTAAAAATCCGCTGAGCTTTGGGGAGCGGTAATTATAGTTATATTTTCAGAATAGTAAATTAAAGCCGTGAATTTATTAGAAAAAAAGTTTTGCAAAATGATAATAATTAAGTAGTTGAATGTTTACTAATTACTTTTAGCACAGGTAACAATACTTATACTTATCAATACAAAACAAATAGTTAAGTGACGCCAATCTGACTGACAGTCGTCATTACCCCCACCCCGATAGCCATCACTCTTAATTGCTTTTGATTTAACATGAACTATCAATTAAATATTTCTTGAGTCATATGCCCAGTGTAAAAGGGCCTGGCGTTGTTTTTTACGGCAACTGAAATCATATGGCTCACAGTATTTCTTGATGGCTCCAATATGACGCCTGAAGGCAAACCAACGCTTTATTTGACGTTCATCTTCATTTTCTGTTCTGCGCCCCATGTAATATCTACAATACCACTGGAACCAGCCGCGAGGATCTTGAGGATGGATCCAGCCTTTTTTGACCCATTCACTTAAGGGCTGGGAGGCATCAACTGAAAAATAGTTGAGTGATATGTCTTTTCTTTCTGGGCTAAGTTGCGCATTGATAAACCAGTCGCCAGGAAATTCATCCTGGCAGTCAGTGAGATATTTTCCTCCAAAAACACCAAGTTCTAGCATCTCTTTCGGCGTTAACTCAGGGGAAAAGCCAAATTGAAAATTTTTACCGACAGGCTCTTCTAAAGCGTAGATATAATTCGTTTGCATTTTGTCATTAACAATTCTCTCTTCCATTAATATCACCAGAGTATGTGTAGATAATTATAAAAATATTTTTCAGGACCTCATTTTAGCTAATGGGAATAATGATAGGAACATAACGCTTAGGCTGAGGAGTTTTATGGGACGGTGGTTGTGTTTTGTGCTATTTAATGCACAAAATAAACGCTACGAAATAAAATTTTCCTACTGCTTGTTAGCCTTTATTATCCCCAGCGTTTTTACGCTTTGATAGCCAATATTCAATACAAACTTTCTCGGCTTTTTTGAACCATACCCAAACAGCAGACCATATTGCTGTAAATAGTATTGCTAACACCCAGAAAACCAGATGATCTGTTACGCTTTTTTCTATGTTTTTATCATTGAATGTATTTATTGCACTTATTGTCGAATCACCCAAAAGGGCTGCAAATATAAATATCAGAAAAACCGCTGCCATAATCTGAATAAAATTCATCAAATACTCTTTCTTCGAAATCACCATGTCAATTAACTCATTGTAAGGCTAACGAGGTTGTAGAAAACCCACCCAAACGGTAGAAATCTCATCAGCCTATTTTAATTTGATTAACTTATCTTTACTCAGGGATATTCTTTTATCAAGATAAATATTGGGATCTTTCGGCTACTTATTGAATGTGTTGCTTTGCACGAGGGGTTTTTGCTCTTTTCCTGTTTAGTGGGTTAGATTACCGTAGTTTTTAAGCTTTTCGATATTGTGTACCAGGTAGTAGAGCTACCATTGCCCCTACAATGCAATGTCAGTGTGAACCAGATTCGCGGTGGCCCTTACTTTTTTATTATGCCCGCTCACGGTTACCAGGCTGATAATGATGGCAAGTACCCAGCAAAAAATAGGGCCGATAATTGTTGAGAATGACACGACGGCGATCACACATAATATTAATGCCGCGATCCAGCTACTATAAAACAACCCCAGCGGGCCAAGTATTAGCGTGAGCACACCGCCTAAAATCTGGCTTTTTGAATGCGCGCCTATGTATTTTTCTTTTTCTTCGCTCATTTTCACTCCTTTCATTCCTCTCTGATAAGCCCGCGATCCAGCCCCTCCAGCTGCGTCAACAAGCATAAAACCAAACAGGCACTTGACTATGTGCCCCTACCCTACCCTCACCTCACAAATTGCTGCTATTGGTAATACCTTAAGGAACCTCTGATTAATTGTCATTGCGAGAAGCGGAGCGACGAAGCAATCTCATCACTCGATGATTCTTATAGGGTCGAGATTGCCGCGCTTTACCCCAAGGGCACTTCCTTTGGGCGCGCTCGCAATGACATACAATGTGATTAATCAGAGGTTCCTTAATAACCTAACTATCCAAGTGTTTAGGTATATCATAAAAGGTGAATAAATGACCAACGGTGTGGAAGTGAACGGTAAGAAATTACGGGGTTATTTGAAATTCGAGGGAGGATTGCCGAGAGCCGCTGAAAATATGGTGAGGCAGATAAACGCGGATATCAACAATGAGCCTTTTAATTAGGCACGCTGGTTATTGTGATCAAGTTGCTGGTCAAGGGAAACCTCGCCCCATTCATCCGTGACGAGATCACGACCATTTTGGCAATGCCGCCAGAATTCGTTAACTTATTGTTTTTAAGGTGGAAATTATGGCGGAGAGGGAGGGATTCGAACCCTCGGTACGCGCAAACGTACACACACTTTCCAGGCGTGCTCCTTCGGCCACTCGGACACCTCTCCTTTCATCATCGCGAGGACTCAGCGAGACAAGGCGCAGAAGGTTAAAGCAGCCGTCTCTTCTATGCAAACAATTATTTAGTATCATCTCGACAAAAAGTAATCAGCAGCAATCAAATCAAACCAGATGAACACAGTTTTTAATTTATTTATCAATAAGTTAAAGGTTATCAGAGTGCTTACAAAACAAGGCAAAAGACCCCAGTCAATTTCCCGTCATTTTATTTCTCCTTGAATTTCATGGCGTTAGAATCGTCCCAGGCTGGAAAGTCATAATTACCTTTGCCGTGCACATAAGATCGTATAAAATGTGACCAACTTGGCATTTTAGGGTTTTTTAAGGGCACACCCACACCCGGCCATGAGGACTGAAGCATCAGGGAAAAGTCCTAATAACAGACAGCACATTTAACGTCATTGGGATTTAACGCTACACAGTATGAAATTAAGTACCTATCAAAATCGATTCAGCCAAGGCCTCATCGCCTTAATGATTGCCACCGCCGTGGGCTTCACGCTAACCGGCTGCGCTGAAACACCATCGACACTTCAACAGGTCAAAAGCCAGGGCGAGCTAGTCATCGTGACCCGCAACGGTCCTACCACCTATTATGAAGGCCCCTTCGGCGCGACTGGCCCAGAATACGACCTTGCTAACCTGTTTGCAGAACACCTCGGCGTCACGCTCAAGGTGAAGACGGCTACGAGCCTAAATGAAATCATCCCGATGATAGCTGAGCGTGAAGCGCACATTGCAGCCGCTGGCCTGACCATTACTGAGGAACGCAGGAAGCGCATTCGATTCAGCTCCGCTTATCAGACCATTTCACAGCAAGTGGTTTATCGCGCTAGCGACACACGCCCAAAGAGCCTGCATGATATCACTGACGATTCAGTTGAAGTGATCGCGGGCAGTAGCCATGCCGCGCACCTGCAAAAGATCAGCATGGAGTACCCGGCACTTAACTGGTCTGAAACCAACGAGATCGGCAGTGACGAACTACTATCGAAGGTATGGAATAAAGAGAGTCGCTATGCGATTGCCGATTCAAACGATGTGCAGATGAACCAGCGCTTCTACCCAGAGTTGCGTGTCGCCTTCGATCTAACTGGCCCGCAACAGCTGGCATGGGCCTTCCCATTGGGTGATGACCACAGCCTCTACCTTGAGGCACAGCAGTTTTTCAAAATGATCAAAAAGAATGGTCAACTTGATCAGATCATGGAACGCCACTATGGCCATATCCAGGATTTCGATTATGTCGGCACACGCACTTTTATGCGCCACATCAACAAGCGCCTGCCACGCTATATCGATTACTTTCACGAAGCATCAGAACAGAACAACATGGACTGGCGTCTACTAGCCGCAGTCGGTTATCAAGAATCGCACTGGAATTCACGTGCAGTATCACCCACCGGAGTGCGTGGCATTATGATGCTGACACGCGCAACAGCGGCAGACATGGGTTATGACAACCGAGTCAAACCACGTAACAGTATTATGGGTGGTGGACGCTATCTCGCTCAGTTGAAAAAACGTTTACCAAAGCGTATCCAGGATCCTGATCGCACCTGGTTTGCACTTGCCGCCTACAACATCGGCATGGGGCATCTACATGATGCACGCATCATCACGCAGAAGCGAGGCGGCAACCCGGACAAGTGGATAGACGTTAAAGACAACTTGCCACTACTGATGCAGAAGCGCTGGTATAAAAATACCAAGTACGGTTACGCACGCGGTAGCGAGGCACTTCAATACGTTGAAAATATCCGTAGCTACTATGATATTCTGGTTTGGCGCGCAGAAAATGGCAAGATAGATCGTCCTCTTAAAGTGACGCAGACTCAGCAGGTACAGCACACAATCTTTGATCGTGGTTTAGCAGTCGTACCTGCAGTAATGTAAATTCTTAAGCATATTAGCGTCGGCGTTTAAAAAAGCCACGTAACAGCGCAGCACAGGGCTCAACCAGCACCCCGCCTTCGCACTCTACATTGTGATTAAACTTACCTGGCTGCATCAATTCAAAGGCGCTCTCGACCGCACCACGTTTGGGATCAGGCGCACCAAAAACCAGACGTTCGACTCGCGCATGTGCAATCGCCCCCACACACATCACACAGGGCTCAAGGGTGACGTACAGCGTTGTGTCGCAGAGGCGGTAATTAGCCAGCGTACTACCCGCCGCACGTAACGCCACCACCTCTGCATGCGCGGTAGGGTCATGTAAACCGATGGGACGATTCCACCCTTCAGCGAGTAACTCACCATCCTTGACGAGCACTGCACCGACCGGCACCTCACCCTCGGCCTCAGCACGCTCGGCCAGCATTAATGCATGCGCCATCCATCGTTGATCAATTTCAGATTGATTACTCATTTCACTTCAACACTAAAAACTAAACGGCACACCATACCGATTTAACTCAACACACACCACTGCAAGGCAGTGAACCAAAACAGCCCCTCACCCAAAGTAACGCACCTCAAACGAGCAAGCCGCTCATCATAAAAACCAAAAAATAAACACAAGCCATTGTTTTAAAATGACTAAATGACATGGCACAGCGATTGCTTTAGCGCTTACATAACACTATCGCACTGGAGCGAGCATTATGTCTTCGATTGACAACAGTCACCATTCTAAATTCACGCTACTCGGGTTTTCCGGTAAAACCCGCATCCTTCATCTCACCTGGTTCGCCTTCTTCATGTCCTTTGTGGTGTGGCTCGGTCTCGGCCCACTGATGCCCTTTATCAAAGAGGCACTCGGGCTTACCGACCAGCAGGCCAAGGTACTGCTGATCCTGAATGTAGCGCTTACCATCCCCGCTCGGGTCATCGTTGGCATGCTAGTCGACAAGTACGGGCCACGCATCATGTATAGCGCCATTCTCATATTAGGCGGCATGATCAGCATCGGCTTTGCGTGGGCAGAAGGTTATGAAGAGCTGGCACTGATGCGTTTTCTCTCAGGCTTCATCGGCGCAGGATTTGTCGTCGGCATCCGCATGATCAGTGAATGGTACCCCGCCAGACAGACAGGCATCGCACAGGGTATTTACGGCGGCTGGGGTAACTTTGGTTCAGCTGGTGCCGCAATGACACTACCAGTCATCGCAGTCAATTTTGGTGGCGACGATGGCTGGCGTATTGCCCTCACCGCTGCCAGCATCGCGACCATTGCCTATGGCCTGTTCTATTTTTTCAGTGTCACCGACACCCCCAGGGGCTCCACCTATTTCAAACCGAAAAAGAGCGGCGCAATGGAAGTCACCAGCAAAGGCGATCTGGCGCTCTATATTTTGATGAACATCCCGCTCTATCTTGCGCTCGGCGTACTCGCATGGAAACTTTCACCTGCACAGATGGGGATGATAGGCGAGTCGGTCACTTATATGATTTATGCTGCACTCCTCACCTGCTATTTACTGCAGATATGGAAAATATGGCAGGTGAATGCACATATCCTGACCAGGCCAGTGCCTGAACTCCATCGCTATAAGTTCAAACAGGTAGCTATTTTAGACTGGGCCTACCTCGTCACATTTGGCACTGAACTCGCCGTGGTTTCAATGCTCGCCATGTTTTATGTTGAGTGGTTCGAACTGCCTAAAATCACTGCTGCATTACTTGCCGGGATCTACCCATTTATTAATCTGGTTGCCCGCCCCGGTGGCGGCTGGATGAGTGACCGCATCGGTCGTAAGCTCACGCTGATCATCGTATTTGCTGGCATTACGCTCAGTTACATCGTGCTTGGCATGGTGGAACACAGCTGGCCGGTATGGCTGGTAGTCAGCATCACCATCTTTGCCGGTATCTTTTCAAAGGCCGGTTCTGGCGCCGTATTTGCGATGGTGCCACTGGTGCAACGCCGCATGACCGGGCAGATCGCCGGTATGGCCGGTGCCTATGGTAATGTGGGCGCGGTGACCTTTCTTACCGTCAACTCGCTAGTGGATTACGACCAGTTCTTTCTTTTTATCGGGATCGCAGCCGGCCTTGTCTTTGCGTTAATTCTGTTTTTCCTTGAAGAACCCAAAGGACAGATTGCTGAAACGATGCCCGATGGCACAGTGCAGATGATCGACGTTAAATAGCGTTGCCTACCTCCCCCCCCCCGCAGCGGATTCAATTTCCCGGATTAAATTTCCCGGATTAAATTTTGGAACCGCTGCAATTTTTTTAGATTTGAGGCAACATCACTACATGACCACATCGCTCAGCATCAATGCAGGACAGCACAGCGAAAAAGGTGACAAGCCACAGAATGAGGATTCATGCGGCATCATGGTGCCTGAAGAACCCACATTAACCACCAAGGGTGTCGCCATTACAATTGCCGATGGTGTCAGCAGCGCAGAAGGCGGACGCGAAGCGGCAGAATCCTGCGTACGTGGCTTTCTTAACGACTACTTTAGCACCCCTGAATCGTGGACCGTCAAATCATCCGGCCAGCGCATCCTCGGTGCACTCAACCACTGGCTTTATAGCCAGAATCAACGTGCCGGTGCGACCTCTCAAAACCTGTTAACGACACTCAGCACAGTGGTCATCAAATCCACCACCGCTCATCTCTTTCACGTCGGTGATAGCCGCATCTATCACATGAGTAAAGAGGGCGACCTCGAATGCCTGACCCGCGATCACCAGACCTGGGCCAGCAATGAGAAGGCATTTCTTAATCGCGCGATGGGGGCCGATACACTGGTTGAGATCGACTATAAAAATCTGCCGGTAGAAGAAGGCGATACCTTCATGCTCACCACCGATGGGGTACATGAATACATCAGCCATAAAGAACTCACCACTACCCTGCGCGAGATGCGCGACCAACCTGAGCGCGCGGCAAAGCAGCTGGTACGACGCGCCCTGGAAAATGGCAGTGATGACAACGCCACTTGCCAGATTGTCGTGATCGAACACCTGCCACTGCAGAATGAAGAAGAGTTTTTTCAGCACCTCACCGACCTCCCCTTCCCGCCACACCTCACACCAGAGATGGTGATAGATGGCTACAAAATCGTCCGTGAGTTGCACGCCAGTAACCGCTCGCAGGTCTACCTGGCGATCGACACAGAGAGCGGTGAAAAGGTTTCACTCAAAACACCTTCAGTCAATTTTGAAGATGACGCCGAGTATATCGACGGCTTCCTGCATGAAGAGTGGGCTGGCCGTCGCATCAGTAGCAACCACGTGCTAAAAGTTTTAAAACCAAAACAGCAGCGCCGCTTTCTCTATCATGTCACTGAATACATCGAGGGGCAGACGCTGCGCAGCTGGATGGATGACAACCCAGCATGTAGCCTCGCTGAGGCGCGCAATATCATCGAACAAGTCGCACAGGGACTACGCGGCTTCCATCGCCAGGAGATGTTGCATCAGGATTTAAAACCCGACAACCTGATGATCGATGAACACAACACCGTCAAGATCATCGATTTTGGCTCGACTCGTATCGCCGGTATTCAGGAAATTAACGCGCCCATTGAACGCGGCAAATTGCTCGGTACATTCGATTACGCCGCACCCGAATATTTCCTGGACCAGGCGATCTCAAATCGCTCCGATATTTTTTCGCTCGGTGTCATTGCTTATGAAATGCTCACCGCTGGCCAGCTGCCATACGGCAAGCCGCTCTCCAAAAACACCCTCAAACATGTCACCTATGTTTCAGCCAGAACTCACAACCCATCACTCTCAGACTGGCTCGATGGCGCATTAGAAAAAGCGACACACCTGAACTCAGAACGACGCTATCAACTGCTCTCGGAATTTATCCATGATTTGCAAAAGCCCAATCATGCACTCGTTAAAAAAGATTTTCAGCCGCTCATCGAGCGCCACCCGGTCGCTTTCTGGAAAACACTGGCGATCGTTTCAATCATCACAAATATTGCCCTACTACTGCTCTAACATCCCCTTCTTTTGATTAAGCATTCAGAAATCCCGCCTTAAGCTCAATACACACCTGAAAATAAGCACAATAGCTGAAAGGCTAATTAATCGTGTTTTACGATCAATTAAACAGTAAAACTTTTCTTAATCGTAATTTTCTTATAATATCGTCGAGTTATATGAGCATCCAGTTATCACAAAACGCTCAAAACAAGAAAATAAAAACGAAGGGAGACACCTCCCTCAAACACCAACAATATTACGAGAGGGAACTAAAAATGACATTGGCAAAATTCACACAGGCTGGCATCATCGTCGCACTGGGCCTGTTTTCGATCAATAGCATCGCAGCAGAGGGACACGCAAAAGAAGATAGCAGCAGCCATCACAAAATGGGCTGGCAAGCAAAAAAGAATGGTGAGGCCTGCAAAGGCTTTGGCCCACAAACTCCGCGTAACATCGATAGCAAAGCAGGCGAAAACAAACGCATTTTTGGCACTGCGCCCAACTCAAGCGAAATGAACCTGTGCAACATCCATCTGCATAAAAATGCTGAACACAAAGCGACCGCATTCAACATCTATGCGGGCGACGGCGATGGCCACGGTTATGAAAGTGGTTATCAGTGCGGTATCAGCAAAACATTAAGTAAAGCTGAAATGGCACCCACCAGCGGCGCAATTTGCAAAGGTAAACATGGCGGCCTCAAACCAGGTGACACCATCGAAGTGCATTGGGTTCACACCTCTTGTGACGTGACACCAGGCGCGACCCTCGGTTCATGCCTCTCTGACAAAGACTGCCTGAACCCAACCCTACGTGTCGAAACGCAGGTATTCACGCTGGTAAACGATTCAAATGCGCTGGACTTCAATGACCTTGATTATGACGGCAACATGATCAATGGCTATCATCAGCCTAAATCACTGCCAACCAACACCGGCAAAGCGGTAGAGTTTCTCGGTTCAACCACCGGCCCTAGCTACAACGGACAGAAATGCTCCACTGCACAGGTGACCTGGGCGGTTCGTCCTCAGTGTGCCAAGGTTGACATCAACACCGTTGGTGAGTGGTGCAAAGATAATGCGTTCAGCGAAGACCATGCGCACGGTGTTCGTAAACTGGTCGTTAATCCAAAACTACTATCGACCATCAAATAAGCGTTACCACTTCGCTTGAGGGCGAAGTAATAAGCCGCCAAACAAAAAGGGCTGACAAAACTGTCAGCCCTTTTTTATTGCCAATCGCTTAAAAGGCGTTAAAGAAAATAATCTAAATTCGTTCCTCTTGGCTCACCACCTAACCCTTGTGCCACTGAGTTAAAAGCGCCCTCGAGTTGTGACTGGCGATTTTTCACCTGATCATCACGCGCATCAATCGCACTCTCCTGTGACGCAGCACCATTAACAACAGAGGCCTCAGTAGCAGCAGAAGCAGCTGGTCGAGCAACTGCAACCGAAGCCACTTGCGACTCTTTCGCAGCTACCGTTTGATCACCTTCATCCACACTCACTGGCGCAACCGCAGCACGAACCTCCTGCTCAACGGCACTCACCTCAGCACCACCCTGTCGAGACTGCACTGAAACATCCACACCCGGTGCTTGAGCCACGTTCTGCTGAACACCACCGCCCGCTTCTGAGGATCGAATAACATTACCAGGGTTTTCACCGAGTTCATTATCATCGCGGCGCTGTTGCACGACGCCATACGCATCTTCAAGCTGTTGCTGCCGACTCAGAACCTGTGCATTACGGCTATCGACCCCCACCTCACTAGCAGCTTCACGACTCACATCAGCAGTCACCTCAATAGATTCTGAGTCCAGCGCTTCCAGTGAACCGTCTATCGCTGATGAGGACTGCTCGACAGACGATGCTTCTCGTACCGCCTCAGCCTGCTGCTGGCTCAGCTCAACAGTCGCCACTTGCGCCATCGCATTGGCAGCCGCAGCCACCTGGCGGTCTTGCGCAGAAGGTGATGCGGGCGCCAGTGCCGCACGCTGAATCAATTCAGCAGCGCGTAAGGTTGCCTCTGGGTCGCCGTGCACTGGCGAGGTGTTAATGCTCACCTCTCCACCCGTCGCATAACGCTGACCATCAGGGCCATCGGTATAGGTAAAACTGGCACCACTGGTTGCGCGATTGCCCGCAGCAGAAAGATGTGCCTGCTCATGCGCGCGCACTTCTCGGTCTCGGCTTGCTAATTGTTCAATCTGACGCAGCTCATCATCAGTCAACGCTTCACCCGTTAAGGCATCACCAGGGTTGGTCTTCCCCTGTCCTTCTGTACCCCCCTTTTCAGCAGCCCTCAAAGGCTGCGGCGCGGCCTCAGGTTCAACATCTAGTTTGGGGTCTTTCAGTGGGTTGTAACTGGCAGTTTCATTGGCCTGCTGCACCACTTTTACATCGGGAACGGGCGCCACTTCCTGGTTCTGCACCACGGTGCTTTCAGGCGACGAGTCAGCTGCATTCTGAGGGCGAACAGGCTCTCTACTCTGAGCTGGTGTGATTGGTGGCTGTGAATTTATAATCATAATTTGTATTCGCTAGCACTTAATATAAGCGCTGATATTCTCTAACTTGTACCATCTATTATATATCGGCACATTCGTGTTTCATTATTAAGTCAACGCAGGTTTAAATAGCACTATTTAACAGCCGGTTAACAACAGCCGGTTAACAACAGCCGGTTAACAACAGCCATCAAAACCTATTTGACAATATGATCATACCCTCATACTATAACCCCATGGACCAGATACCCAAAGAAAACGTGTTGGCCGCAAGCGAAGGACTCAAGGCAGTGGCGCACGAGATTCGCCTCTCTGTTTTATGCCTGCTGCTGAACGGCCCCATGACCGTCAGTGAGCTGCTAGAGGCCACCGGCGCGGAGCAAACCAACCTCTCCAAACACCTTTCAAAGATGCGCCTGCTGGGCCTTCTTGAAACTGAAAAACAGGGGAACTTTATCCAGTATCGTATCGCTAATCCTGACTGGGGCGATGTGATCACAGCACTGAAAAAAATCTATTGTCCAGACTGAAAAGGAGCTATCCATGAGTAACATCGCACCAAAAGAACTTGAAAATAAAATTAAGCAAGATGGAAAGCACCATCTGATTGACGTTCGAACCGCAGCTGAGTTCAATTCAGAATGTATCGATGCAACATGCCGCAATATACCTTTAAACAAAATCAGTACGCTTGACCTGCCAAAGGATAGCGAAATAATACTTGTATGCGCATCGGGCAATCGCAGTGGTCGTGCCAGAGATACACTCGTAGAACAGGGCTTCACCAACGTATACAGTCTCGATGGCGGCCTCGCTGACTGGAAGGCGAATCAATTACCCATAAGATGCGTCAAAGGGGCACTGCCGATTATGAGACAGGTTCAGATCGCGGCCGGCGTATTAATATTAACAGGAACCCTCGGTTCACTTTTTATTGCCTCACCGCTTATCTGGCTTGCCGCGTTTGTCGGTGCAGGTCTCACCTTCGCAGGGCTCACCGGCTGGTGCGGAATGGCGACACTACTTGGGCAGATGCCATGGAATAAAAAACTACAGGAGAGTGCATCATGATATTTCGTCAACTGTTTGATCACGAAACCTACACCTTCACCTATTTACTTGCCGATGAAGCGAGTCGTGATGCGATCATTATCGACCCGGTGAAAGAACAGCTGTCACGCGATTTGAAGTTGATCGAAGAACTCGGCCTAACACTACGTTACGCCTTTGATACCCACGTTCACGCCGACCACATCACCTCTGCCGGTGCGCTACGCGATGCAACCGAATGTAAGACCGGTGTCAGTATCGGTGGTGATGTTGCCTGCGCCGACCTCGCACTAAAAGATGGCGACGAAATCAAATTCGGCAGCCACACACTGCACGTACTCACCACTCCCGGCCACACCGATAGCTGCCTCAGTTTTCGTGTCGGCAACAGGGTCTTCAGCGGCGATGCGTTATTTATCCGCGGCACAGGGCGCACCGATTTCCAGCAAGGTGATGCCGGAAGACTCTACGACTCCATCAGCAACAAACTTTATACCCTGCCCGATGATACCCTCGTCTACCCCGGGCATGACTATCGCGGTAACACCATGACAACCATTGGTGAAGAGAAGCAATTCAACCCACGCATGAAACATTCACGCGACAGCTTTATCGAAAAGATGGACGCATTAGACCTGCCTGATCCCAAGAAAATCATGGAAGCTGTACCTGCCAACCTCGCCTGCGGTCAGGACTAAACGTGTCGCTACTCCTGTGGCCTCTCGCGTTCATTGTCGGCATCATCCTCGCGCTTTTTGGCGCGGGTGGCGGCATGACCACCGTACCGCTACTGATTTATTTTGGTGACATCCCGGTAAAAGAAGCGATCGCGATGAGCCTATGGGTAGTGGCCGGCGTCAGCCTCACCGCCATCATCCACCAGCGCGCCTGGGAAGTCCTACACATGAAGCTGCTGATCACCTTTGGCATCAGCGGCATCGTCGGCAGCTTTGCAGGTGCCA
>Ga0316209_1000549_pt1 | contig 62782 bp, 59 predicted proteins | sample 6monopyrite_MG_FD_204945 | JGI IMG/M metagenome (GOLD analysis project Ga0316209, IMG submission 204945) | Microbial mat bacterial communities from mineral coupon in-situ incubated in ocean water Damariscotta River, Maine, United States -... | ecosystem: Environmental > Aquatic > Marine >... | reverse complement strand
CCTAAAAACGCAATTCAACTATTTTATGTACCTTTAAGTAACTCACAAGCAACCTCTAAACCAAAAATATGAGCACACCTTCACAACCATCTCAAGATTTCATTTTTGAACTCTCGGCAAACGGAGAGCAAACAACTTTTCAAGAAGTTGAGGGCATTTCCACCGAAGTGGCACTTAGACACGTGGTAAAACCTGGCGAAAACCCATTTAAATACCGACTCCCATCGTTGCCCAAAGCGCAAAATCTAACTTTAAAAAATGGACAGGCAAATGCCAAGTTACAGCAATGGTGTGCAGATTGTGCGAACCCAGAGGCGCCAACCGAAAAAACAAAAGCAGTACTACGATTAAAAGATAGACAAGGAAATGCGCTGGTTGAGTGGAACTTACATGGCGCGCATCCCATTAAAAATTCAACCTCAGCAGCTGCAAAAAATCAACCGGCTGTTATGGATCAATTAGAATTAAAATATTCGTTTTATACGCTCTCTAAAAAATAAGGATTCATTACAAGTTTATTTAGTAAAAATTAAGGCGTTTACTATCCCTCATATTTCCTAAATTTGTGTCCAAAACAACAACTATGCTTATCATTGGGATTGCGGGAGGTACTGGAAGTGGTAAAACCACAGTAGTCGATCAAATTATACAAGAGCTCCCAAAGGAACAAGTTTGTGTGATTTCTCAAGATTCTTATTATAAAGATACGAGTCATCTTTCCTACGATGAACGCGTGGAAATTAACTTTGACCACCCAAACTCGATCGATTTTGATTTACTAAACACGCATTTAGTAGAATTAAAAAAAGGAAACACAATCCAACAGCCTGTTTATTCGTTTGTTGAGCATAATAGAACTGGAGAAACGGTTCCAACCGCTCCAAAGAAAGTGATTATTGTGGAAGGTATACTCATTCTTACTCATCCAGAGATTCGGGCTTTATTTGATGTAAAATTGTTTGTGCATGCCGATAGTGATGAACGATTGATTAGGCGATTAAAGAGGGATGTTAAGGAACGGGGACGCGATATCAACGAGGTATTAGACCGATATCAAAACACCTTAAAGCCAATGCACCAGCAGTTTATAGAACCTACCAAAGAATATGCCGATATCATCATACCGACCAATCGCTACAATACAGTTGCCGTAGAACTTATTAGGACGATAATTAACGAACGATTGTAGTACCTTTAGCCCGTGAAAATATTTACTAACATCCGAAAAAAAAGATGGTTTAAGATTGTAGCGAATACCTATGTCTTAATCCTTATTTTGTTTGTGGTTTGGATGGTTTTTTTTGACACCAATTCCTTCTTCATTCACAGAGAACTAAATCAAGATATTGACGGTTTAAACAAAAACAAGGAGTTCTATGAAGGGGAAATTAAAAAAGACAAGGCGTTTATTGAGAAAATGGAAGATAGTAACGAGGTAGAAAAATATGCTCGAGAAAAATACTATCTAAAAAAAGAAAATGAATCAATTTTTATCATTCAGCATGAGGATAGCCTAAAAAATAAGGAGAATGAATAATTTGTTCGATACATTCAATCCTGTTTCTGAAAAAGAATGGAAACAAAAAATCCAAGTTGACTTAAAAGGTGCCGATTATAACGACACGCTTATTTGGCAAAGTCTGGAAGGAATTCATGTAAAACCATTTTATCATCAAGACGGATTTAAATCTAACTTCCACAACATCCCAGGACAACCAGAGAATTGGGCCATTACGCAATGTGTTTTTATTGACAATGCGACTATTGCTAATAAGTTAGTAAACAAAGCGATTCAAGGCGGTGCCGAAGCTATTTACTTAGTAGCTGAGAAGAAATTTGATTTTGAAAAACTCTTTAAGGATTTTCCATTCGATAAAATTGTGCTCTACATCAACTTGTCTTTCTTACATGAAGAGTTTACGAGCAATCTAAAGCAATATGTGCATAGTCGCGATGCAAAAGTGCATTTCACATTTGACATACTTGGACAATTAGCAAGAGCCGGAAATTGGTATCTCTCTCAAAAGGAAGATCACGCTATTTTGTCTAAGTTACTTTCAGATAAGCCTAATGAGCACACACTAACTGTAGATGCGACCACGTATCAAAATGCGGGAGCCAACTGCGTTCAACAATTAGCGTATGCCTTGTCGCATGCGAATGAATATTTAAATCATTTTGGATCGAAACTACACTCGCAAAAGATGAGCTTTCAGATCGCAGTGGGCAGTAATTACTTCTTCGAAATTGCTAAAATTAGAGCTCTTCGACTGTTATACGCGAGTATTGCTTCAGCTTATGAGCTACCAACAACTTGCCATATTATTGCAACGCCTTCAAAACGAAACAAAACCATCTACGATTACAACGTAAATATGCTTCGCACAACGACGGAATGCATGAGTGCCGTCTTAGGTGGAGCAGATGCTGTGATGAATTTTCCTTATGATGCGCTATACCATAAAAGCAATTCTTTTGGTGAACGAATTTCCAGGAATCAGTTGCTTATTCTTAAAGCGGAAAGCTATTTTGATATGGTTAGTAACCCAGCCGATGGTTCATATTACATCGAAACACTTACACAGCAATTGGCAGAGAAAGCGCTAGCACTGTTTAAAAACATTGAATCTGGTGGCGGATTTTTACGCCAACTCACCGAAGGAACTATTCAGAAAAAAATTAGTGAAAGTGCTGCTAAAGAACAAGAATTGTTCAATACTGGCGCCATCACCGCTATAGGCACCAATAAACATCCAAACGAACAGGATCGAATGAAGCACGATTTAGAACTCTATCCATTTTTGAAAAAAGAAGCTAGAAAAACGCTCATCCGACCTATTATTACCAAACGACTTTCAGAAACATTAGAAAAAAATAGACTTGAAAATGAATAAAAAAGTAACCCTACTTTTCGCTTTAGTTATATCCGTAACCCTACTTACCAGTTGCGAACCAGCCATTGAATATAAATATCAAGACATGCCACAACCCGTAAATTGTTCTGGAGCAGACAAAGCACTAATGCACGAAGCTTTGTACAGTTTTCAGCAAGATATTGCCAAAGGGCATAATTTCAGAAATTACGACCCGGCCTCCCCTATTTATATTATTAATGGGTATCGCAAGTTTATTTATTTCGGGTTTTCGGGAGAATCTGATTATAAAAAATTAATTTCTCCGCATACCAAAAAAGTCTTCGAAGAATTGTTAAAAGAAAACATCTGGACCGATAAAGAAGGTTATAGCCATTTGGATTACAATAGTACCTATGTTTCTTGCTTATTAGAAAATATTAAAAGTCCAGACATTCGAGCCACCATTAATTCTTTAAAGGAGGTTAATTCATTAGGCCCTAAGTTAATGGCTGAGCCATTGCGACGAACTATCAATGAAGTTGCTCAAGATCCACATTTAGCAATGTATATCGCATTGGATGGTTATTATCAATATTTAATTGATGAAGATCTGTCAGAACCCATCGAAAATGAGTAGAAAAAATCTACAAAACATATCATTACACACACCTGAAGAGACCTCTAGTTCTAAAAGTACCACGAGTGATACAGCCGAAGGTATTGAGGTAAAATCAACTTATGAAGCAAAAGACATTGCTTCCTTAGAACATCTTGATTTTATTGCCGGTATCGCGCCAAATTTGCGCGGCCCTTATTCTACTATGTACGTTCGAAGACCTTGGACGATTCGACAGTATGCTGGTTTTTCCACAGCCGAAGAAAGCAATGCATTTTACCGTCGTAACCTGGCAGCTGGACAGAAAGGACTTTCGGTGGCTTTCGATCTAGCTACACATAGAGGGTACGACAGTGATCATGAACGTGTGGTTGGTGATGTAGGTAAAGCTGGTGTAGCGATCGATAGTGTGGAAGACATGAAGATTTTGTTTGACCAAATTCCGTTGGACAAAATGAGTGTTTCTATGACCATGAATGGTGCCGTCTTACCAATCATGGCCTTTTACATAGTGGCTGCCGAAGAGCAAGGCGTAGCACCAGAAGCACTTTCAGGAACTATTCAAAATGATATTTTAAAGGAGTTTATGGTGCGTAATACTTACATCTACCCACCTACTCCATCTATGAAAATTATTAGTGATATTTTCGAGTATACCTCGGCCAACATGCCTAAATTCAATTCAATTTCGATTTCTGGTTATCACATGCAAGAAGCCGGTGCCACTTGCGATATTGAATTAGCGTATACCTTAGCCGACGGACTTGAATACATTCGCAAAGGTCTTGGCGCGGGCATGGATATAGACACCTTTGCACCTCGACTTTCTTTCTTTTGGGCCATAGGTATGAATCACTTTATGGAAATTGCAAAAATGAGAGCTGCCCGTATGTTATGGGCGAAATTGGTTCAACAATTTAATCCCAAGAATCCAAAATCTCTTGCCCTTAGAACGCATTGTCAAACGAGTGGTTGGAGCTTAACCGCTCAAGATCCATTTAACAATGTGGCGAGAACCTGTATTGAAGCTGCCGCAGCTGCTTTTGGAGGAACACAATCGTTACATACAAATGCCCTGGATGAAGCTATTGCTTTACCTACCGATTTTTCGGCGCGAATAGCTAGAAACACACAATTATACCTGCAGCAGGAAACCAATATCACCAAGACTGTTGATCCGTGGGGTGGTAGTTATTACGTAGAAAACTTAACGCATGATATTGCTCAAAAGGCATGGGATTTAATCGAAGAAGTGGAATCACTTGGGGGAATGACCAAGGCTATAGAAGCTGGAATCCCAAAGCTGCGAATCGAAGAAGCTGCCGCTAGAAAGCAGGCGCGAATCGATAGTGGACAGGATATTATTGTTGGTGTCAACAAATATGAATTAGAGAAAGAAGATCCGTTGCAAATTCTTGACGTTGATAACCAAAAAGTACGAGCAGCTCAATTGGATCGCCTTCGGCAGTTAAAAAACAATCGAAATACCGATCGAGTTCATGCATGTTTAACAGAATTAACCGAAGCAGCGCAAAACGGAACCAAAAATTTATTAGCTTTAGCGGTAACAGCGGCCCGTGAAAGAGCGACTCTTGGCGAAATAAGTGATGCCTTAGAAGTTGCTTTTGGACGGTACAAAGCACAAATTAAATCCTTTAGTGGCGTGTACAGCAAAGAAATAAAAAAAGATCCCTCTTTCGAGAAAGCTCGTGAATTAGCAAATCAGTTTGCTGAACTAGAAGGCCGTCGTCCGCGAATCATGATCGCAAAAATGGGACAGGACGGACACGATCGCGGTGCAAAAGTAGTTGCCACGGGGTATGCCGATGTTGGTTTCGATGTTGATATAGGTCCGTTGTTCCAAACGCCGCAAGAGGCAGCTCAACAAGCCGTAGAAAATGATGTACATATCTTAGGTGTATCATCTTTAGCTGCTGGACATAAGACTCTTGTTCCGCAAGTGATCAAATCATTAAAAGAAAAAGGTCGTGAAGATATCATGGTAATTGTTGGAGGTGTTATTCCTCCCCAGGATTACGACTTTTTATTTGATACAGGAGCAGTTGCTGTTTTTGGACCGGGGACGAAAATAAGTGAAGCCGCCATTCAGATTTTAGATATTTTGATCGATGCTTCCGCTTAGGAAAGCAACCTTTACAGAACTTAGCATCTCTAACAGTGTAATCAACTACAATTCCATTTACATGAAGGATCCCGCCATCAAAATTTCCAAAAAAGAGCTTTTATCAGACAATTGGTATCATTTATATAAAGTTTCCTATCAATATCAAAACAGTAGTGGAGATTGGGAAACTCATCAACGAGAGGCGTACGACCGAGGTAATGGGGCTACCATTCTTCTTTATAACAAAAAACGAAAGACCGTAATACTCACGAGGCAATTTCGATTACCCACCTATATTAATGGTAATGATTCAGGAATGATGATCGAAGCTTGTGCTGGTTTATTGGATAAAGACAATGCTGAAGATTGCATTCGAAAAGAAACTGAAGAAGAAACTGGATACAAAGTATGGGATGTGAAAAAAGTTTTTGAAGCCTATATGTCGCCTGGATCGGTTACTGAAATACTGTATTTTTTTACTGCTGAATACACGTCGGATATGAAGATTGGAGATGGTGGAGGTCTGCAAGAGGAACAGGAAAATATACAAGTACTTGAACTCTCATTCGCAGATGCTTTAAAGATGTTAAGCACGGGTGAAATTAAAGACGCAAAAACAATGATGCTTTTGCAATACGCACAAATAAACCATCTATTGTAAACAATGGAATACGTTATTCAAACTAGTCGCTTGGGATTGCGCAACTGGCAAGAAAGTGATGCTGTACCGTTCGCCAAAATGAACTCAGATATAGAGGTTATGGAATACTTTCCATCGATATTGACAAGGGAAGAATCCGACCAACTCCTTGACAGATTGCAACAACATTATATCGATTTTGGCTACACCTACTTTGCCGTTGATGTATTGGAGACAGGTGAGTTTATTGGATTTACCGGTTTTAAGCTACAAACCTATGAAAGTCCGTTTACACCTGCAGTAGATATTGGTTGGAGACTCAAAAAGTCGGCCTGGGGCAAGGGCTTTGCTACCGAAGCAGCCCAGGCTTGTGTCGATGCTGCCTTTACAAAATTCGATCTTACACATTTATTTTCGTTGTGCTCAACCGTAAACCTACCCTCTGAAAAAGTGATGCAGAAAATAGGAATGACCAAAACGCAATTCTTTGTTCACCCTGCGTTAATTAACTATCCCGAGATTAAAAACTGTGTTGTTTATTCAATTGACAAAAAATAGAATGACAAAACACAATGAAAATTTTACTATGCTTGCATAGTAAATATAGACAGAATGCGTACCTTTACCAAAACCAAAATCGAGAATGGATTTAAAAGCAAAAATGTTGCGCGACGACGCCCTAAGAGGAAAAACTATAGTTGTAACAGGAGGAGGTAGCGGACTCGGGAAATCGATGACTACTTATTTCCTAGAGTTAGGTGCTAATGTTGTAATTACCTCTAGAAACATGGAGAAGTTACAAACGGTACAAACCGAATTGGAAGCTGCAACTGGAGGAAAAGTACTTCCTGTGCAGTGTGATGTGCGTCATTACGATCAGGTGGAAGCTATGGTAAAAGCATCGGTGGATGCTTTTGGATCTGTAGATGTGTTATTGAACAATGCTGCGGGAAACTTTATATCTCCAACCGAGCGACTGTCTGCTAACGCTTTCGACACTATCATAGATATAGTCTTAAAAGGAACAAAGAATTGTACGCTGGCTTTTGGTAAACATTGGATCGATAAGAAAGAAACAAACAAAACTGTTTTAAATATTGTAACTACCTACGCATGGACAGGATCTGCCTATGTAGTTCCTAGTGCAACTGCAAAGGCGGGAGTTCTAGCTATGACGCGTTCCTTGGCCGTTGAATGGGCAAAATACGGTATGCGTTTTAACGCCATTGCCCCTGGCCCCTTCCCTACCAAAGGGGCGTGGGATAGACTTCTACCTGGCGATCTTAAAGAAAAATTTGACCTCGCCAAAAAAGTACCTCTTAAACGTGTGGGTGATCATCAAGAATTGGCCAATCTGGCTGCTTATTTGGTTTCAGATTTTTCAGGCTACCTCAACGGAGAAGTCATTACCATTGACGGTGGTGAATGGCTCAAAGGAGCTGGACAGATGAATCTTCTAGAAGAGGTCCCTCAAGAAATGTGGGATATGCTTGAGGCTATGATTCGGGCAAAGAAAAGCAAATAAGACCAATTTCTTGAGTCGTGGGTGGCTAATGACACAAAATGATTTGATTGTGGTGCCCATTTGTAATATCTGCATTACCACTCCAAAACCACACAGAAAGCTTGGTTATCCAAATATAACAGATTTGAGTTTAGGAGCTATGGTAAAGAGAAAACGTCTTGATTTAGGATGGTCTCAAGAAAGAACTGCTAAGCAAATGAAACTCGATTTAGCAAGCTATCAACGACTCGAATGGAATAAACACAAGCCGCGTACTAAAAAGATACTTAAAGCAAAGGAGTTTTTAAAGTATATACCTAATCAATCCTAGTATTGCTATATCAATATCAATCATTCATAAAATACCTGGTTATTCCCAAAGAGACCGCAACAAAAACAGCTTCAACACTCCTTTCTCTGTTTGGGTATTTCGGTTTATCATACATGATCGGTTCTAAGGATTCAAACTTTGTAGAGAGGAACTTAGCAATTTGATATTTCGAACGAGCGGACCAATCGTGAAATGTTGCCCGAATCTGTTGTCTTGAATAATATTCAATGGGTATGTCTCTATCCTTTGCCCATCTGCTGATGGTCTTTAGAATCCTTTTGGCTCGTTTACCCTTTCGTGAGTATTTACAACTCGTATCCTCAAGAACAAGGGTTCCTGGCGTAAACAACCGAAGCGTTTTTCTCATGTATCGCAGCGTACGCTCTTCATCAAATCGATAAAAATCATAATGATTGTACTCGATGAGAGTATTTTCATCCTCCATAACCGCGTAGGCAAATCCACGCGTATCAGGGTATAGAACGATGACTCTTGACGGAACCACTTTAATCTCCTCTTTCATGATCATCACGAGTTAGAGTCTTGACAATTTTCTCAACACATTTTAATCTGTAGAAGCTCTTTGGAGACTTGGTTCTTTTTAGAATTGAGATGAGTCTCTGACTTCGCTCTATAATCTGTGCTCTCTGGTCGGCATACACGTCTGGGAACATCATTTTTAAGGGTGCTCCAAAGAGTATATGGTATGATATAATGATATTTAGTGATGGTACACGTAAACCATTTTCAATTTTGGAAAGATTACCTGCATTGCTCATCAATAGAAATGCAAGGTCTCGTTGTTCCATTCCTATTTCTTCTCGAAGAATGGGTAACATATTATTTATATTTTTCATATTACTGGCATGGGGCGTTGGGTTAAACAACGCCCTTTGCTATTATATTCTATTCGTGTTGATTGAATACCACCGCGAAGATATCATGGAAATTGATTGAATGCGTTAGCATTCACTAACGGAGAATTGCATACTGCATTCAAATCTAAATACCATGACCTCATTTCTGTTACTGAATGTGGTCGTGGCTTTTTTGTTTTGTAACTGAGTTGGTTTTGTATTGTGAACTATATTCCTTTGAAATAAGAAAAATCTACCCTTATCAAAGCGGTAGATTTTGTAATAATTGATTTGAGCATTTATAGTAAATGCGTTTTTTGCCTCGACGCTCCTGAGTAGTATTAAGTTGAACTTTATCTATAGTAGTAGCTTCAATAAAGTTATTGAGCACCAATGAGTCTATGGCAGACGAAATGGATTTACCCGACAACCCAGTTTTAGCTATAAAGAAAGACCTACTGATCCAATCCCTTTCTTTTCTAAAACCATGTTGGTCAATCCAGCCTACCGTTTGTCTAATAATGATTAATAACACTTTTAGTTCTTTTTCAGTTAAGCTTCTTAAGTGGATGTCAAATAAAGCGTTTGCTACTTGAGTGGTGTTTCTATAATACTTCATGTATTCAACTTCTCAACATTTGGTTATTGGGTATAACACCGTGGTCTCATAAGACCTCGATCACGGTGTTATACCCAGTAACTCTTGCAATATATGGTAGGGACATGCAAGAAGTAAAACAAGTACAATTAGAAAACCTCTTTGATGCCTATATCAATGAATGTGAATACACCAAACAACTCCGTCCACTTACCGTTATTGGATATAGAGATGCGTTCAAGAACTTTCTACAACTCATGCCAGAAGTACAAGCAGTTGATGATCTCCACCAACATATTCTGAGCATTTTTTTTCAACGATTGAGCCAACGACGTCGTGTGGTTGGAAAAGACACGGTAAAGGTGGGTGTCAAAGCCTCAACCATACGTGCATATTACAACCGCCTTATTATTTTTTTACGTTGGCTTGAAACCAGTGGATATATAGAAAAAGATAGCCTGACACCAAAAATTATAAAACCTCCAACTCCAAAATACACCGATAGTCGAGCTTTAAGAGACGAAGAGGTTTCCCAGATTATCTCAGCGATTACCCTCAACACTATTGAGGAACCGTACACCTATTTACGAGATCTTACGATTGTAAGTATTTTTCTCTACACAGGAATACGGAAGAGTGAATTATTGGCTCTAAAAGTCCAGGATGTAAATTTTACCGACCGAACCTTGTTTATTGATGGTAAGACCTCAAAATCAAAAGTAAGCCGGGTAATACCCTTAAATGCAATTTTACTAGCTCAATTAAAAAGGTATCTTCTAGAGCGAAAGGCCTTACGATCTCAATGCGAATCGTTAATAACCACAATTAAATCTGACGATCCACTCACACAGCATGGTCTAAAACATTGGGTCGAACGATATATAAAATTATCTGGTGTAAAATTTCATGTACATCGTTTTCGACATACTTTTGCTTGTTCCTTGGCTAAGTCAAAAGCAGATATTATTACGATTATGAAAGTGATGGGGCATTCTTCTATTGAAATGACCATGCGATACCTGCGATCAATCAAGCCCGAGAACGCAAGAAACTATCTTGATCAATTGAGATTTTAACGATAATTCTGCTACATTGATATAGGTTGTTAGGCAACGTTTTTTACAGTGCTTCGTAATATGCAATTAATCCTCTACAAAACGTATGATTTCTATTTTCTGCGTATAAAGAATTAATTTTCGTTTTCAATTCTTTTACTTTGTTTTCAGTTTTGAATTCATCTTTGTTTTTGTGATAATAATGTATCAATTCAAATTCACCAATATGATTATTAAATAATTGAAAATCGATTGCTTTAGAAATTTTCCTAATTAAGTTCATATATTTTTGTAATCTGACTTCTGCAATTCTGTCGATTGGAAGCATTTCAATTGTGTCCCTCGCTCTAGTTTTGTCAATATCCCTTCCAAATGCGTGAGCCACATTATTTCTAATTTTTCTCATTTCTTCCAAATCGGAAATACTCGAGGTTAAAATACTTGGAGCAGTTCCAAAAATTTTAGAATAATTACTCGCCCTTTGTGCCCAAGTTCCTTTAGTTATTAATTCAGATTTCTCGAAAAACGAATAGTCATCATTAGTTCCGTATTTCAGAACCATAATTCCGTCTATTTTTTTTGGAATTGAGTAAATCAACCCTAGATCAGATTCGATGGCTAACGAAACTACAGAACTAAGATATGTTTCAAAATATGATAGTACCGCAACTAGTGTATTCAGTCTTGTCCAATTGTCAAATTCTTTTAAATGTTGACTATATGCATCTAAGGATTCTGTAACTCGAGATGCATTTGCTCCACTTAGGTTATATAGTTGTTGTGTGGTTTTATTTGAATTATTTAATTTGGCGCCCCTATAAGTTGTTTGAGTATGACTTGATGCTGGTACGTGAGCCCAATATAAAGAATTCATGTATGTATGATACTTTGTAAATAGTCTGAATGCATAAGAATAGCTATCTTTTGAAGTCCATCTACTAAAGCTCATATTGAAATGTTTTTTTATTTGAAAAGTCTTGGAGTTATACCGAGACGAGCTAATAAAGAGTTATACTTTGTTGTACCACGTTATATTTTTATATTCCAACTCCACATTTTGATTCCTTTTGCAGTCAGTTCTTTAGTTGTTTTCTCGTCAGTCCAATGTAATACATTAGTGTATTCAAGTGTATTTGATTTCATTAATATCTCTACAGATTGAGAAATCAGTTTTTTTCTTTCACTTGATTTTTGATTTTCGGCAAACGAGAGCTGCAATAGTTTTAAATTCGGTATTTCTCCAACAGATTTAATGTCCTTAAGTCGCAAATTATTATTAATGTGAACTCTTTTTAAGTTTTTTAATTTCGATAAGTCAGGTATTGATTCCATTTTCGACATTCCTTCAAAGTCTATCTTTTCTAGATTTTCCAAGGAATTCAAGAAATCAAAGTTTGGGATTTGACGAACTCGACTAAACTCCATTGATTTTAATTGCTTTAGTTTCGATATGGAATCAAGGTTTTTGTAACTGCCAAAAAGCAAGTTTAATTCTTGTAGTTTTTTTAATTCGGTCAAAAAGTCCAGGCTATCCAATTTTACGCCTCTGAACGTTAGAGTTTTTAAATGTGGTAAATGTTTTACGTTCTCCAATCCTTTCTTCATTCCGTCAACGTACAATGATTCTAGATATTTAAAATCTTTGATAAATGACAAATCAACAGCTTTGGATTTTGTTTCTTCAATTCCTAAATGTTTAAGTTTAGTGTTAGAATTCAGTTTGGAATAATCTTTTGTATTGAAAGAAGAAATTGTAAAACTCCTAATACTCGGAATTTGACTGTAAAACGATAAATCTTGTGTATTATACCAAACTATTCGTAGTCCAATTTCTGGATACTTTTTAAAAAGTTCGTTCATCGTTTCCCAAGTTTGGTTATTGGGATTTTCAAATTCGAATAATTGTAAAGAATAAATGTTTTCTTCGGCTATAATTTTGGATATGTCAGATTTCTTGAGGTCAGAGTAAATATTTATGTTTCCATTAAAATTTCCCCATTTCTTTTTTCTGCTAAATATTCCCATTAATTATCTCGGTTCTTTAATGTGGTACAACGGTTTTGCATAACGTTTGTGGCGGTTTGGCGGCTCTGATTCGGCAAGACCAGAGAGCGCGGCTCTCGCAGGCAGCAACGCAGCTGCGTGCGAATCAGCAGTCACGGCAAAGCCGCTTCGCTATGTTGTTCCGATAAAGTTATGTTTTTTTATTTGATAAATCTTGGAGTTATACTGAGTTAAGCCAATAAATCGTTATGTGCTGTTGCGCACAGTTATTTTTCTTCGAATAAATTGAAGCTTGCTGTATTAGAAACACCAAAGTAACTAGAATTGGCACTTAATTCGGTTATGTACTTCTTCTTATTTGATTCCTTAAGAGTTTTATACAAAGTAGGGGAAATTCCCCAGTTTTCGATATTTGTAGCAAAAAGACCAGTAAGTTTTTCTTCGAGTTGTTCTGGATTCAAATCATTCCAAGACTCACAATACCGGATCATTTCGTCATTCGCATGATCATTGTGGTATCCTATCAATATGATTGTCTCTTTTGTCAATGGTAAAATATGTATAAAGATATTTTCTAAATCCAAATCGCCATCTTGTTTTGGTAACTCAATACCTGTTGCACTAAAGGCAGCTGATGCATAAATTTCAAGTCTGTCATATTTGTAAGCATAATGGGTATATACACCTTCTTCCTCCTGAATTTCAATTTCAAACATCCCTTTCATAGTTTCAAGATCATGAATTCCTAATTGATTCCCGCTAATGATTAACTGCAACTGTTCTTTATCTATATGACCACCGAGTATTTTAGAGTTTATTAATCTAGTATGCTGCTCAATACTTATCAATTTTTTTCGAATTTCAGCGCAAACTGCACGATAGCTGAATAATAGAAATGAAATATATGCCTCAAAATCTTTTTTTTCATCCTCAATTGGTTTGAATATGTCCGTATCGTGGTCATTACAAAAAACCTTGTGAGATAACGCGTGATTCACTCCCACTAAACTAAATTTTAATGGAGGTTCTTTACTATTCCATTTAAAAGCATCCACCATTTTAATTTCAACCAAATGCCCTTTAACTGAGATGTTATTTAGCAATCCATTTCGTTGTATTAAATGTGAATTAATTGCGGTTTTTTCACAATCATCCACAAGACAATTCCATTTCTTCTTTTTTACATTTTTATTGATTTGAGCAATGATGTTCTGCGGTTTCGGCATAATTGTGCACAACGTGCTTGTGTATGGTTAGTCGCGTGGGTAAGCAACTAATTTAGTAAACAAATACTTGCCATAGCAATTAATTATAAACGGTGTTGCCATTAGTTATTTTTCGGTTATTCGTTTGATACTATCTTCAATTAATTGTTTTTCATCAATTTTTGTCAAATCCCAAACGAAATCAGAGTTGTCTTTACCAAACTCCGTAGTGTGATGATAATTGCTCATTAATGATTCCATTTTGTTTTTATGCATTCTATGAGTTGAAGCAATTTTTAAAACAAGATGTTTGTCAACCGCTTCTGGCTTAAATACTATATTCTGTCCTTGATAACCTGACTTAACACTTGGAAATGTTATCGCATCAACTCCATATTCATTCAGCAATAAATCTGAATACGCAACAGAAATTTTATAATCGTGATGTGATGTTGTTTTTCGAGAATATTCGTTGCTAAAAAGTTGAAGTTGCCGAAGAGCCATTTCTCTATGTTCACTTTCATTAAGCTGTTTAAATTGATTGTTAAAAGAATGTCTTGTGTCAGGATTGTTCTTTAGTGCATCATCACTAAAAACTATTTCCGCTATAATTAATTCTTTTTGAACTTCCCATCTTGTCACAGTAAACAATTCTCCTTCTAAATGCACAGATTCTTTATCATGAATCATTTCGGAAGTTTCTAAATAGGCTGTTAGTCGATTCTGTTGAATTTGAGAACTACGAAGTGCTCCATAAAAAAGTGGTTCGTGAGGTTTATTTGCACGGCCAAATTTCGTTAAATAATTATCAATTACGTATTGGTCTTTTATATATGAAATTTCCACTTGCGATTTGAAAAAGTCAGTTTTTCCATTAAGTCGTACTCTGTCTATAGATTCTCCTTTATGAAGTTTCGCTATAGTTATTGGAATAAATCGGATTGATTCTCGAATTAATGTTTTAATGTCCTCGTATTCAATTTCTTCGAGCCTATCTCGATAAGATATTAATTCGGTTAATGCTTTTTCTTGTTCGGTCATTTTCTAATTAATTATACACGGTTTTGCCATTAATTATTTCATTCCAATTTCGATTATTATTTTGCCTAAATCAGAAAGAGTAGTTCCACTTCTTCCTGCTGTACCGATTATGATAAGCCCACTATCAAAAAGACCATCGCCAAAAGTCGTAAATATATCTCCTTTTTCGTGTCCACTTTTTAGTGTTTCCAAATCATAATAGAAGAAATTTTTCACGATATGAGCACACTTTAAATAATCGCTAAAGTCAATTTTTTCTTCAATTACAGCTGCGAACATTTTTCCAACTATTTCTGGTTTTCCGTCACTTTCAATTCTTTCTAATAATTCAAATATCATTTCTCCAACACTACTTTGATATTTTTTAGAGCTATTTATTTCATCAATTTTCTTAATTCTTTGTTCTTGAGGAATATTATGAAGCTCAAATAGGAATTTGTAGATTTTTTTCGCAGAATGATATTTGTTCATTGAGTTTCCAAATTTTATAATTCCAACGAGTCCACCTACAAGAGGTAAATCCCTTAAAACGCCATCATCCATAATTCCGTCGACAGCTACTTCGGCAAAATCTTTAGAAAGAGATGGTAAATCCGAATCTTTGATTACCAATTCAAGTTTTTTATTTGGATTTTCAGGTTTTTCCATAATTAATGGCAACGATTTTGTTTAAAGTATTTGACGGTTTGGCGGCTCTGATTCGGCAAGGCAAAACGCTTCGCGTTTTGGGCAGCAGCTCTGCTGCGTGCGAATAAGAAACAACGGCAAAGCCGCTTTTACGTTTTATTCAGTTGTGGGGAGTTGATTATAAATGTAAGAAGTTTAATTCAATTAACCAGCTGAGCTAATAAACAGTTATGCGTTGTTGTCACCAGTTTTTTTCAGCGCATCGTCAATAATTAAATCATTTCTTATTTTTAAAATCACTATGATCAAGACTTTAATTAGTATGTGATAATCTCTCTTTTGTTCATTTTCTGAACTACTATTTGTTCCGTGTAAGTATTTATTTCTTAGGTCCAAACCATTTGTAAATTCCTTTTGATTGAGATAGTAATTGAGATATTTCCTTTCCTCAATTGTGAAAAGAGTATTCTCAAAATATACTAAGCCTTTTTCCTCAAGATACAATATTTGATTTCTCACATTTTTTGGATAATGCCAAAAGCTAATTACCTCTTCCCTATGCAACAAACCAATAACGAAAATTAGGTCATGATTATTGAATTTAACTAAATTGTCAGCATTCACTACCAAATAATTTTCCTTGATTAAATAATCAATTTCATATTTTCTGTAATCTTCAAAATCGTTATAGTTTATATCTTTTTCCTCTAAAAGTTGACTCAATGTTCTGTAATTATCTTTATAAGGTTCTATATAACCTAACATGGATTGATCAGAGAACAAATCGTTTTTTACACGCGCAAATTCTTTTCCTTGACCGTACACATATTTTTTAGTTACTCTACTTTTTATTTGACTAATATTTAGTGGCTTAGAGCTAAATTCCAATAATTCAAAATTAATGAACCCATCTTCTGAAAATGATTTGTATTGTTTTAGAAGAAATTCTAATTCCGGTGCAAGCATTCTAATTTTTTCTAAATATGATGTGGTGTCAGTTGCAAATGAAATTTTTAAGCCGTTTATATCATAATTTTCGTTGAGATGTTCGTTCACATTATAGGCTAATGCAGCTTCTAATTGAATCCCATTTGTCTTTAGAAAATAGTCATAAATATATAGTTGAGCTTGAGACATTAAGCTTTTACGTACAAAAGATGAATAATTTATATAATCATTTTTTGAACGCATAAAAACGCTTTCAAAGCTATCAACTTCTGATTTTTTGCTAACCAAGTTTATACATCCTTGATTATTAAGGTAACCAAATAAACCGTGAAAATTTTGCAATACACGTATTGGGCTTTTTGTTTCTAGCAAAAATTTTTCACTATATGTGTGGACAAGTGTGTTGTTTTCACTATCGTACTTGACTAAAATTGGTTCTTTTTGGTCTTTCGAAATACCTACCTGCACGCCTTGTTGCCAGGTATTTCCTTCCTCCATAATTTCATGATTTAGTTTATCCGATAGTTTTTTCGCCTTAAATTTCAACTTATCCGATAATTGAAGGCTACGAGATTTTGCAGCGAGACGCACATAGTTAAGATTAGCGTCAGAAAAATTTAAATAATTATCGACTATTTTTTCTTTGTCCGAAACTGTCAAGTTTTTTGGAAAGTACATTTTTTTTTTGATCTGAAGATTTATCTTCCTCAAAATAGGAGAGTAGTATTTCTGCTGAATCAGTATTGGAAAATAAAAATTCCTTGATTGCGGGTGAATAAAAGTTAACAGTTTTACTCTGCTTTAAAACTTGCCTAATACTAAATCTACTGCTTTTAGTGATTTCTTTAATTTTAGATGTCTTAACTCTGTCATAAACATTTAACTGATTAAATAAATACCAAAAGGACTCATAATATTTATAGTCAACATTATTAAAGTGGTTTAAAATGTTTTCATTGGTTATATCTATCCAAAAATCTCGAATTACATTCCAAAATGAATTGACAACAATTGAATATTTCTGTTTGACTTGTTCAGTCCAACTGTTTAGGTAAATTTCATTATCAAAGTATATTTTGATATGATACAATTCCAATATATCATTTATATCAAAATTGTGATTTGGGTCAAATTTTTCTAGGATTGTTTCGGCATTCTTTAGGTTATGGCCAGAAGATAAATCGTTTTTTGAATAAAATACTACTCTTCTAATACTATCCATAAGTCTAATGATTAGCTCAAAATTGGTGTTAACGGTTTTGTATATGATTTGTGGCGTTTAGCGGCAGTGGGGAAGAGTATCTATCGGGAGCAGCTCAAAGAGCTGCGTGAAAATCGGAAGCCGCGGCAAGCCACATGTTAAGTTTTTTCGGATATGAAGATAGTGAATTGTAGGAAAACAAATTCGTTACTAGACTGGCGGAGCCATTAATTATGTAAGTTGTTATGTAGCGTATTAAAATCCAAACTTAAATAATTTATGTGCCAGTTCATTAGGAACATAATAAATTGAACTTCCAAACTGCATATCAGCGGAATTGGTGGGACTAATTAATCCAATATTCATTAAACCATTCATCGCCAAATATTCTAAAATATCCTTTGGCAATTCCATCATCGGTTTTTTGTTGTTTCTCATGAACTGTAAATCATCAAGTTGAACATTACTTACAATATTGCTAATTTTAGTGAATTCTTGATAAGTAAGGTTTTCTTCAATAAATGCTTTAAATAAATTAGCTATTATTACAGATTTATTCATGTCGTTAAGCCTATCAAGTATTACTATTAGAGTTTCTCCGAGCTTTTCTTTTTTCTTAAGGTTGGTGGAAATTTTCTTTAAGAATTCCTCTCTTTTTTTAATTGGACAACTGTCGAGTCCCTTTAAAAATATGAGAATCTTTTTGGTGAAAATTTTATCCCTAATAGAAACAGTTGCTTTGGAAATATTAACTATGCTTCCAATTATAGGAAGATCTTTTAACAAACCATCATCAATTATAGAATCGATCGCAATTTCTGCAACATCTGATAAAGTATTTCCGAGGTTTGGATCAGATATATTATCCAATAATGAATTCGAAATTGACTTTTCACCATTTCTATTTTTCATATGCTACATAACGGTTTTGCATAACGTGTGTGGCGGTGTGGCGGCTCTGATTCGGCAGGAACCAAAACGCGGAGCGTTTATGGACAGCAGTTCCGCTGCGTGCGAATCAGCAGTCACGGCAAAGCCGCTTCGCTATTTCTTTTCCCTAAAGTTATGTTTTTTATTTGAAAATTCCCGGAGACGGACAGAGATAAGGCTATAAACAGTTATGCGTTGTTGTGCCTCGTTAATTAAACTGACTTGAGTAGTGCTCGTCAATCTCAACGGCAATATGAAGACCAAAATAATTTATTGCCATTCTCCGAATAATTTCGTCGCTTAAACTATTTAATTTGTGTTTAGTCTTTAACAAGTGATTAATTAACAATTTACAAAAGTCACCATAAAGGTGTCCATAGCAATATCTTTTTGAACTAATTTTTTTTCGAGAACCAAAGGCATAAACAGTTGCTTTTTTAAGGCCGGAGCTACTAAAAAGGTTGGTTATTTCAATACTTTTCACAGTTGGAATGTTATTCGTATTACAGTCAATTATCCTTAAATGATTAGTCGGTCTAGGAAAAAAAGAACTATTTTTTGAAAATTGATAGCCATCGGTATAAACAGAAAATTTAATTTTGGTTAAAAACTTTTGAAATGGATTAATAATCAACGACGAGTCTATTTCTTGAGCAGTAATTGCGGATAAAATGCTCTCAATTACATCTTCATTCCAAACATCATTTTCCCAACTATATCCAAATGTATATAAAATGCGATCATGCTTATACATTTTTGATAAAATTATGTCAAACTCTTGATCCATAGCAACATAAATTGAAGTCAAATTATTTGAAACAATATCTTCGGCTATTTTAAGAATTACGGATTTAGATCCAACTGCTTTAAATTTGATATTTGCATCGTCCTTGTATTTATCAAATACTTTTTTCCAGAATATAGTATCAATAGATTGTTCATTAAAATGGCCTTGATCTACTTGTAATTTAGTGAATGATTGACCACCTTCCACGAATACTACGTAATCCACATTATGAAATAAATGTTGGTTACTTAAACCCGAAACTGTTCTTGTGAAAGCCATTAACTAATTGAATTTTCTATTTGAATAACAGATTTCTGGAAACTACTTACAATATCTGGTGAGTGAGTAGCAAATATTAATTGAGCAAATGGATTAAGCAACTTTAAACTACTTACAAGTTTCTCTTGCCATTCAATGTGTAATGATAATTCGGGCTCATCCGCTATGAAGATATGTGGTTCAGATTTTTGTAGAAGAGTTTCGCCAAAGATTATAACGAGCTGTTTTTCTCCCGAAGATAAAAAGTTTAAATCAAATTCTTTGCCGCTTTGAGTTTGGACTCGTAGTTCATTTCGATCATTTATTATCAATGATTTTCGTTGCAACAAACCATTGATAATGCTCATAAATTTGTCCCTATATTCAAAAATCTCATTCTGTTTCTCTAATAGGCTTTTCCATTCTTGAATGACTGAGTGAATTCGTTTCATTCCTATTAGATAATCAGCATCTCCAAACGTAATGGTAATGTCTGGATCTTTAAATCTCGAATATGCCGTTTCAAAAGCTTTAGCATAATCTTTCAAATCTTTTTGATAATCACTCATCTGTAATCCGAAAAGCGAATATACTTTTGCCAAATCTTGCTTTTCTTTTTTTAACTCAATTTTATCAAGAGTTTGTGCCAATAGAGATTGAGTTTCTGTAGATAATAAAGATAAAAAAATGAACTTCTGAAATTTATCAGTTTCGTTTTTCGCTTGTCGATTAAGCTCACTTATATAACCGTTAAAATTTGAATTAAATTGATTTAACTTTTGATCTACCAATGAATCATGAGTTCTATTTTCTCTTTTCTTTTTGTTATTGTTTATTCTATGAATTGACAACCAACTTACATTGAACAATCTACTTAGGTAACCTGTTAAATCTTTAGAATGGGCTCTTTCATTTCTCAAGTTAAGTAGTCTCATTTTATCTAAATCTGGATGCCTAAAATACCTCTCCTCGACTAGGTCATCTAAATAAACTTCAAAATCCAACTTATTCCCTTTGTAAATTGTATAAAGTATGTTCTTATAAGGAGTGTTTTCATTTTCTTCTTTACGTACTGATATTCTGTACTTCCCTGTATGTTTTTCTGTTGAGGAGAGATAAATTGTTATTGATTCGAATTGCGTTCGATCGAGTGTTGGAAAGTTAACATCAACAACGGCGGCTATAAGATTAATAATTGTCGTTTTACCCGAACCATTTACCCCTATTAGAAAGTTTTCATTTTGACCAAAACTGATTAGAACGGTTTTATCTCCCCAGAATCCTTTTATTTTAACTTTGTTTATATAGTTCATTTTATCTTTCTTTTAATGAGGCACAACTCGTTATAGTCATTAAATTGTAGCAGGTATCCCTAACATAAATAAGGATAAAAACCATTTTAAATGGCGGCTATCCAGGAGACGGTCTTTTATGATCTTGTCTATTGAATCTAATTTTCATTCTAATACAAACTCAAAAGAACAATCCATTCAAAAAATACTTGGAGTTAATAAATTGAGGAGTTAAATATTGTCTTTAAAAATAATCAAATAAAATGAACTTTTAAACGGGTAAACTGGTATTTTAAATGAAGTACGTTTCTAAGAATGTTATTGAACTAATTTTAAAAAGAGTGTACAATAAGTTCTTAGCACCAACATCAAACCTAATTTATTACTAAAAACCGCTTATTAATGTGGTCGTCAGTTGAACATATTGAATTTACCTCGAATTCCATAAATCCCCTTATTAAATAACAAAATCGGGGAATATGGCCACGGGTAAATAATAACAAATAATGTACCCCTGAAAAATACAACTTCGAAGTACAAAATTGTATTTATAAATACGGTATATACTGAGAACACCTTATTGCTTGCGACCACTTTAGTGATTAATTAGACCTCCCTTTTTATCCATTTAATGATGTTTGGTGTTCACTATTTTTATGCACATTCAAACCGCCATAGAAGAATTTTGCCAATATTCAGAGTTCATTCAAGGTTTATCACCTTTTACTATTAACAGTTATAAGAATGTTGTTACCACATTTCTTAAGAGAACAGGAATCACCCATTTTGATGAGCTTGATCGGAAGGTTTTGATGGATTATTTTCTCGATGGGCGCTCAAATCGCGGATGGCGAAGTGGAACCTTTACTACCTATTACATGTACTTTCGCGGATTTTTCTCATGGTGTTGTGATATGAAATATCTTGAAGAAAATCCCGTAGTCGGTATTAAATACCCTAAACCACAACCACGTATCCCAAAACGACTTAATAAAGAAACCGCAGAAAAACTACTGAATGTTGCAAGAGATCATACATATTCAAGGACCTTTCTCAAAGAAAGAAACCATGCTATTATTGCCACTTTTCTATTTACGGGACTACGCAGGAACGAACTTTTGAAGTTAGATTTATCGGATGTAGATTTAAAAAACAACACAATTCTTGTTCGTCATGGGAAAGGAGGAAAAGAACGGATTGTACCAATCCCATTAAGACTTCATAAAATTCTAAAAATATACTTAGACAGGAGGGATAAACTTGAAAGAACCCACAACGCCTTCTTTATATCGTCTCAGAGAGATTGCCGATTTTCGGGGCATGGCTTAATGAACTTAGTAAAGCTATTGAAAGAAGTCTCAGGTATTTCCTTCACTCCGCATCTTTTACGTCACACATTCGCCACCCTTATGCTTGAAGGTGGGTGCGATATCTTTACGCTCTCAAAAATGATGGGACATGGCACCTTAGAAATGACCAAAATTTATCTTGAAGCAACTACGCTTCATAAACAACGGGCAGCGATTAAACACCCGCTTAATATGGTAGTTATGGCTGCTTAATTACCCTCAAACTTCGGTACTATACTCTAGCAATCTATTTGGAATACTAGAGGCATGACCTCTCAAAAAAATCCACGTAAAATTAAATACTTCGCCAAGACTAACTTCAGAAATGCAAATCAAGTTTTTGGCATTCGCAAAGAGGACATGCAATACCACTGTGCCCTCATTGGCGGATCTGGGAGCGGAAAAACGAACGTACTCAAATCCTTTATTCAAAATGATCTTGATAACGGTAGAAATTTCTGCCTTATAGATCCGCACGGCGACCTTATCAAAGCCATCTACGAGAAAATACCAGAGCATAGAAAAAAGGATGTGATCTATATGAATATTCCTGACCCTGATCTAAAGCTTGGTTACAACCCTATTAAGAAGGTTTCTGCTGAAAAACGTAGTTTGGTGGTAAGCGGGATTCTTGAAATATTTGAACGCTTGAGTGGTCCAAATGGTTGGGGGCATAAATTATCGCATATCCTTCGGCATTGTCTTTTAGCTATTGCGGATTACCCTAAACAACTTAACTTTTCACATGTTTTACAATTACTTCGTGACAAAGGTTTTCGAAAAGAAGTCGTTCGGCATGTTCAAAATCAAGAAGTAAGAGAGTTCTTTACCAAGGAGTTTAAACAATACAATCCCAAATATGATTTTATACCCATCTATTCGAAGCTTAGTTTTCTAGCACATCCCGCTATTAAACGACTTTTGGTTGATAACCCAGACGAGGTTTCACTGAGAAAAGTACTTGATGGAAAAATTTTATTGGTCAATTTATCCATGGGATCAATAGGTCTTGATACAGCAACATTACTTGGGTCATTAATTATTACTTCACTATCATCAGCGGGGTTTAGCCGAATCGATACTCCAGAAGAAAAGCGAATTCAATGTACTATATATATTGACGAAGCGGCCACTTTTATTAATACCACGAACCTAGCTGCAATGCTGGAAACGCTACGAAAAATGAAGGTTAGTATCTGCCTTGCGTTTCAACATTTATCCCAACTTGATACACGCCTTAAAGACAGCCTCTTTTCAAACGTGGGAAATGTAATTTCCTTTCGCACCAACGCCTCAGATGCCGAATATTTAGTCAAACAAATGCATATTGATGATCATAGACTCACTCCTTTTTCTCTTGGCGATTTTGTTAGGATGGCGCGATATCATTGCATCGTAAAAATGATGATATCGGGTCAGCTGGCAAAACCATTTACCGCTGTTACGATTGTCTATGATGATTACTTCTAGGCGCGGTGCTATATTCCAATAGATAGCTAAATCATACTGATAATGAATTCAAAACATGACAGTATGAAAAATAAAATAGCGCTAGAGAAATCTAGCATGTATGAAGTTGAGATAGTTTATAAGCGACCTGTATTTAGTGAGATGCCAAAAATAACCTGTTCGCAGTCTGCCAATGAGCTCATCCATGAAAGCGTTGGTCATCGAAGTATCGATTACAAAGAATACTTCTGGTGTTTCTATTTAACCAATGCGAATATGGTTCTCTGTTACAGTGAGATTAACTGCGGAACAGCGTCTGGGACCATTGTAAATACGTGTGAAATATTTGCAACTGCATTAAGAAAATCAGCCGCTGCCTTAGTACTTGTACATAACCATCCAAGTGGAAAACTAAAACCATCCACATCTGACAGAGAATTAACCAATAAGATAAAGGTCTTTGGTGATATGATTGGAATTAAACTACTAGATCACCTCATTATCACCAGTGAAAAGAATTATTATTCGTTTGCTGATGAAGGGCAATTAGAAGATAATAAAATCCCATTTTGATGGGATTTTATTTATTTTATAAATAAATATTTGAACCTTAGTTAGTTACGCATTTCTTCATCAAATTGATCTTTAAAATGTTAAGAAAAACAAAATAATTACCTAGCTTTGAGTGACTCCTCCCTCGTTAATTTAATTTTTAGTAATTAACCATTAGTTAAATGACTTTTACGTCGTTTTATTATTCTTTAGAATCTCAATTAAACCTTCTAATCCATGAAGAAAATATCATTTCTTTTCGTTTTTCTATGCTTTTTATTTACTTCGTTTTTAAGCTTTTCTCAGGAAACTTACGATCCTGACTACTTAAAAGAGAATATACCTAAATCACCTGAAGCTTCTAACCTGGGAACTTATGGAGATATTTCAAATAATCCTTATAATGGTAAACTTGGATTAGGCGTACCGTTGCATAATATTAATTTTGAAGGATTAGTTATTCCTATCAATTTATCTTACGATTCATCGGGAAATAGGCCTAGTCAAGAGGCAAGTTGGGTGGGTCTGAACTGGTCGCTTAGTGGCCGTGCTCAGATTACAAGAAGCATTTACGGAAATGATGATTTAAATGAAAATGTAATCCCTCCTTCTAATGGGACTATTTCAGCTCTTCCATTTAATGATTTCGCGGTAAGCTATACGAGCAATCAAGTTCCATTTATACCTCTAAACGAAATAGTTGAAGTTCATCAAGCATTTGCCGTAGGTGGAGCAGGTACCCAATTAGTAGCGCCACACTTAACTCCAGATACTCAACCCGATATTTATGAAGTAAATCTATTCAACAATTCATACAGGTTTAGGCTAAATAAAAGACAGGGACAATCTAATGTTCTTACAGCTCATATTTTTGATAATAAAAATGCTCGAATTGAATATAACCTGAGTACTAAAGCTTTCCATGTTTGGGATGACAATGGTTTTTATTTTGTATTTGAGACTAAAGAATATAGTGCGTCATTCTCTTCTGCAAGATCCAGTAATACAAGTACTAATACCGCGGGCATCAAGGAAGAAACTCTAACAGGTATTTTAGACGACAATAATCAAGTAGATAATACGGTCATTACGGCTTGGGTTCTTGATCTAATCACTTCGCCTACTAATGATACCGTCAATTTTCACTACCATGAGGGAGGAAATTTCACTATGCCTCAATACAATGGTTTTGTGGCTTTTAACGAAAGTGTGAACGAGCCATCCGATGACATAGGGCCAACCTACGGTAACTCTAATGTTAAATACACCTCTGTTTCGGCATTTAATTATGTCCAATATCTTGATAAGATAACGGGAAGGTTTGGGGAGATTAAATTCAATTCAAGCGAGAGTAGAAGAGATTTAATTGCGGGAGTAGATTTAAAACATATTATTTCCACTTTATCGCCAAATAATGTCAATGCGTTTACAACATTTTCAAACAATGGAAGTAATCAACATATTGATCAGGAACATGGAACATCGGGAACAACAAATTATAACAAAACAGGTAGAAAGCTTGAAAGTATTGATGTCAAAGACTTTAACAATAAAATTATTAAATCAGTTAATTTTTCTCAATCCTATTTTGAAAATGATCACCTCAATTCTAATGACGAAGCAGCTTATGTAAAATTAAAGCTCGATAAGGTAGAAGTAAATGATCTCACTTATTCTTTCGACTATGAGTCACCGGATTCATTCCCAATCAAAAACACCTTAGATACCGATTTTTGGGGGTTCTATAATGGTGCGGGTAATTTAAATAATGTCCCAGGTATCGGGCGATTCTGTACTGTAATTTCGGAAGTCCCGGTTAATGCTATAACTGTTGGTCAGGTCTACTACAAGTTTAACGGAGGCGATAGATCAGCGAATTCGAATTTCAGTAAAATTGGGACCTTAAAAAAAATCGTTTATCCGACGGGCGGCTATTCAACAATCCAGTATGAGGGTAATGAGGCCGTAATTTCGGGCCCTGCGCCTTATGTGGTTACAGAGTATTTTCCAAACACCAATATAATGCGTTGGTCAAATTTGTTAAATGAAGATAATTATAAGTTTACTTATCAATATCTAAAAAATGCAACTACACCTTTATACAATTTTTATAACAATAGATACGATCCAAATAATAGTAATACCACCGAAACTCCAACTGGGTTTGGAGGTAATTTTACGGTAAGCACCCCCGCCATAATTAATGGACAAGGTTATAAGAAACGAGAAACATTGGGAATTGGAATTGAGCCTTTTGCAGATTATATGAAGTACTATGCAAAGGATATAAATAATTCGAACAATATATTTCCTTTATTTTATGTAGGTGACTGGGAAGGATTACTTCCAGGGGATCCTGATCCACCTTATGGCGATGAGTCTGTTCTTATTCCTCCAGGCACTTATCGATTAATAAGACGCAGCGAAAATTTGCCGGGAGAGCCAGTCGTTAGATTAGACCCTGAGGATTTTAAGCGAATTGAAGGTGATCTAGAAACTACAGTTGAGGAATTTGAAATTGGAGGGCTAAGAATAAAGACCCTTGCTACATTTGATAACAACCAAAGTTTTGTTAGCAAAAAAGAATTTGAATATGAGTACCAGAGTTCTTCGAATTTAAGTAGCTCTGGTAAATTAATGGATGATCTTACATTTCACACTAAATTTAGTGGGTATACTTCTTATAATCCTGTTTATCCAGGACCTGCAAACTCATCTAGTGGAGATGGCGTTAGAATCACCTCCAATAACAACGCTGTTAACCCTAGTGCCCAAGGATCTCACATAGGTTATTCATTTGTTACTGAAATCAATCTAGATGAAAATGGAAGTGTCATTAACAAAATTGATAGACAGTTTTTTAATCAAAAGAACTCTTACTTTAAAGAAAATGTGGATGTTATTTTTTGGTACAACCCTCTTGGTTTCTCAAACGGTCAAATGCCCTATGTACAAGCAAATAATGCAATTATGCTGGGCATGGCCCCTAAGCTAAATTTTTTACATCTAAATGGAAATCTAATTACCGAAGATTTTTATGATTGTAATGATCAATTAATGCGCAGCACGTTTAACGAATACGAATCGTTATCAATTAATCCAGATGATGGGCATTATGCAAATTTCTTAGGTCTCACATATATTGCTGATTTTAATGGTAACCCTCCACCTTGGTATGCCGAAGGTAATACTCATTATATCTACAGCTTACCTGCATGGTATTCTAAAAAAGCTAGTATAAGTAGGAGTGAAACGGTAGAATATTTGGAAGGGGACGTCTCATACGATACACGATATTTTGATTATGATGAAAACTTAAATCTTATCGAAACAGAAGACGTTGTTGATGATACAGAATCATCCTATAGTAGACTATACTATCCATATTCTCCTGAGGTATATAATAATTCTGGAATGTCTATACTACGAGGAGAAGAACTATGGAACCAAGTGGTTCGGCAGGAATCTTATTTAAATAATTTAAAAGTAGCTACTAGAGATTATATTTTTGAAAAAAACACGAATACTGGAAACAACGCTCGGGTAACATCTATTGAACAATCGAAAACTACGAATACTCCATATACTCAGGTACAATATGATAAATATGATTCTTCTGGCAACCTATTGCAATACCATTTAGAAGATGGAACTCCTGTATCCTACATATATGGTTATAATGATCAATTTGTTATAGCTAAAATTGAAAATGCTCCTTATACTTCTGTGTCCTCTTATGCGAGCAACCTTAAAACGCTTTCCAATCTTGATAATGATGATTGTTACGATAATGGAAACTGTAGCGAAAAGAATTTAAGAGATGCACTTAATAATTTACGAAGTCAATCCAGTTTATCTAATGCGTTAATTTCTACGTACACTTATAACCCTCTTATTGGAGTTACAAGTATTACAGATCCGCGTGGAAGGACCCATTACTATAGGTATGACACCAACAACAGACTTGAGTCTATTGTGGATCAAGAATTAAACATCTTATCCGAAAATGAATATGGGATTAATCATGAACTAATTACAAGCACTGGAACAGATCCTATTCCCATTAATTTTTGCGCCAATGATGCCATAGCCAATCGATCTTCCGCCGAAAGTCAAAACAGCGCAAAGGTTATGCGCAATAACACCGTCCAAGGAGGAATGACTTATACCTCCCTTGATAATCAAATTGATTTAATTAGTGCTACCAATGACGGAATAACAAGTACATACACCTTTAAATCTTTCCCTTATGGTGGAACTAACAACTATGAATTTAGATGGAAAATAAAGGGACAAACTTTCACCTCTTATGCGACAAATGATACTTGGAGCGTAAGCTTTGATTGTTCGGAGACTGGGCGAATGGAAATTATTTGTGAACTAAAAGATAGTACCCTAGAGGTTTCTACTAGATCCCATTTAAAATTCTTAATCGATTGTACTAACAACTAAATAATGATCCAAATGAAAAAATATTTCAATATACTCGTTTTGCTATCATCCATAGTTGTTAGCGCACAAACTGCAAATGAAAATTATGTGAAAAATACTACCTATCAGTTAGAAACAACAGACGGCAACGTAGGAAATGATCACAAAATAGAATCCATAACCTATTATGATGGGATAGGTCGTGCTAAGCAAACTGTGGATTTACGTGCTGGATACAACCGACAAGATATCATAACCCCATCCAAATACGATGCCTTAGGAAGACAAACAAAGCAGTATTTACCATATGCCAACCCCAATCTAAGTAATAATGGGATGCTAATGCCTAATGTGGTTCAGCAATTAGAACCTTACTATCTAATTAAATATGGTGACGATAGCGACGGTAATGGAAATATCAATCCTTATTCCGAAATGGCCTACGAAAACTCTCCTTTAAATCGTGTAGTTGAGCAAGGTTTCCCTGGGATGGATTGGGAAATGGATTTAAGCTCTGACAACGACCATACGGTTAATTTAAAATATGGCACCAACACTACCTCAGACCACGTAAAAAAGTTCTCAGTTTTATATGAAAATGGCGATACAGTTAATGGAAAAGTAGAAGAGAATGGCGAATTTCCTGCAGGGGATTTATACAAAAATACTACGTATGATGAAAATGGCCACTTCTATAGGGAGTATTCGAACAAATTAGGTCAACTAATATTGAAAAGGAATGTCAACGGGTCTACCCTAATTGACACCTATTATGTCTATGACGATTTCGGAAACTTGTCCTTTGTGTTCTCACCTAAATTGGATCCGAGTCAAATAGATTATAGCATAAATACCTCTAATACTTACACAGATTATTCCGCACAATTTGGGCCAACTTACTACTTGACATCAGGCAGTACGATATCCACAAACATAAAGGTTGATATCGTTGATGACATGTTATCTGTTCAAAATGGAGTTGATATATTTAATAATTCTATTAGTGGGGTTTTATTGCCGACATCAGTGATGCCATTAAATACTGTACCTCAGATTCCCAATATGGACCTTGGAGTGATAGAGGGCATCAACATTGACAATAATGGAAATGAAATCGAGCGATTTGTGGCAGGAAATGTTGAAATTAGTAACGGAGATTTGGTTATTCAACGTGTGTCTTCAGCAAGTTTTAACGCAATTAGCCTAAGCGTTCAAAGAGATATTTCAGTAAGTGTTAATAACAACATTCCTGAAGAATTGGACAAGTTTGCTTATCTCTATCGCTACGACCAAAAAAACAGGCAGGTTGAAAAGAAGATTCCAGGCAAAGGATGGGAATATTTGGTGTATGACAAACAGGATAGACCATTACTTACCCAAGACCCTCATTTAAGAGCAATGGGGCAATGGCTATTTACCAAATACGATGCCCTTGGAAGAATAGCCTATACGGGAATTAGAAACTCTTCAGATTCAAGAGAAATTCTTCAAGGTCTCATAGACAATAGTACCGGTGATACGTATGAAGAACGAATTCCCGCTAACGGGACTCCTATAAATCTGGGAGGCACTGCTATTTACTATCAAAACAACTCTTCTCCTTCTGGGGCAATAGCCGAGATTCTAACAGTTAACTACTACGACGAGTATGTAGACATCGATAATTATGTACTCCCTGGATCCGTTTTCGGTCAGGTAAGAACAACCAATATTAAAGGACTTCCAAGCGTATCTAAAGTAAAAGTGTTAGGCACCAATGATTGGATCACTTCTTTTACGCTCTATGACGAAAAAGGTAGGTCTATTTATACCCGATCCATTAATGAATATCTAGACACGGATGACATCGCGAAAATCAAATTAGACTTTCTTGGAAAAACTCTTGAATCATTATCAAGCCACGAAAAAACAGGAAAGCCGATTATTAATGTTTATGATTACTTCCATTATGATCACGCCGGGATGCAACTATCCCATAAGCAACAGATTGATAATGAACCTGTGCAATTAATTGCAGAAAACGAATATGATGATTTGGGAATGCTTGTGAGAAAGAATGTCGGTGGAGAATCTATTTTAGATGGATACACAGGTATTACGGATAACTTAGATGTTACCTTTGATGGAACTGTGCTGAAAACAGGTTCAACAAGCAATTGGGATGCTACATTGTCAACCAAGGGAAAACTAACAGATGAAGGAGGAATTAGTTACACAATGGATTCCCCAAGTGCCTTTCTTAAAGTTGGACTACTCTATGGAAATGGTATAGGAGGAATAGATCCAAACCATATTGAGTATGGAATCAAGCATTCAACTAATGATGGAAACAACGATAATGAAAATGATATTTTCATCATAAAAGACGGAAATGAACTTTCCAGTATTTATGAAGGATATGTAGCAGGAGATGTGTTCTCTGTCGAACGAATAACCAATGGTGATATCCTTTTTAGAAGAAACGGAGGCAATCCGTTTTATACTATTACCAATAACTCTGAAGGAGACCTATTAGGAAAAGGTGTTTTTTACACCCCAGGAGCCCAAATTAGCGACTTTAATCTTTTTAACGCTACTTTAGATAGTAAGCTGCAGAACGTAGATTATACGCACAATATAAGGGGATGGCTTACAAACATAAATGATGTTACTGAGCAATTGGATGGAAAAGCCTCAAATGATCTATTTAAATTTAGGATTAACTATACAACCGTTGAAGGTACTGCTGGAGATCCAACTTATGCAGAGCCTTTGTATAATGGAAACATCGCTCAAACCATTTGGAGAAGTAGAAATGATGATTCTGATAAGCACGGGTATGGTTATAAATATGACAACCTCAATAGAATAACTAACGCATATAGCAGAAAAGGACTTCTTTTAGATCAAGGAGACAATCATAGCATTTGGGGTATTCAATATGACAAAAATGGTAATATATTAAGCCTCACAAGAAATGGATATAATGGCACCAATGGTCCTGCTCTTTGGGATCAATTAACGTACGCCTATTATGGCAACCAATTACTTTCTGTAACGGATGGCGTAACCAATCCGACCCAAAAGGTAAAAGGATTTAACGACGGTAATACATCTGGGAATGATTATGAGTATGATGCGAACGGACATTTGGTTATGGATAAAAACAAAAATATTACCAATATTTCGTACAATCATTTGGGTTTGCCGATAAGTGTAAGTGCTAGCCCTGGTCCTGGATCATGGCTCAGAACGGTAGATTATATCTATGACGCCACAGGAGCTAAGCTTGCTAAAATTTACATCCCTGGTGATGGAACACCCAACACCATTACACAATATGCTGGAAATTTTATCTATGATAAAGTAGGCACGGATGAAATTAAATTACAATTTTTTAATCATCCTGAAGGATATGTGGAACCCGTGGCAAACACCTCTAAATCTGTTAAAGGGTTTAACAAAGGAACAGGGCAAACTACTTATTCTAGTTACAACTACGTTTTCCACTACAAAGATCATTTAGGAAATGTAAGGCTTAGTTATGCCGATTCAAATAAAGACGGAGTGGTTGATCCTAGCTCTGAAATTATTTTAGAAGACAATTTCTATCCTTTTGGCCTTCAACAAGCTGGGTATAATTATGAGGTTTCAGGAAATGGTAATGCAGTAGCAAAAAATTGGAAGTTTAACGGGAAAGAATTAAATTATGAAATGGATAAGAATTGGTATGATTTTGGTGCCAGAAATTATGATCCTGCTATTGGACGTTGGATGAATATTGATCCGCTGGCTGAAAACATGAGAAGACATAGTCCTTACAACTACGCGTTTAACAATCCTATTTATTTTATTGATCCAGATGGTAGAGAACCGACAGGTCCTATAGGGCCATGTGGTAGCGTCCCATGTCCAGATCAAAAGAAACCAACAGATGTGAGTGAAACTGAAAGCAAAATTGAGGATAACAAAGTTTTAAGAGCATTAGATGATATAAAGGATGCTCTCGTTAGTTTATTACCAGAAGGTAGTTTCCCGACTAATAAATATCCAGTTGTTTGGGGTAGCCAGACTTCTGGAGATTCAGAGGCAAGTGCAGGTATTGTTGATGAATCTGAATCATCGGAAACCTTTAGTGTTGAAGCACCTGGGTCTAAGGCTTATTTGAAGTTTGCGTTGGCTGCTGGATTAGGTTTAGGCGATTTTATGGGGCTGTTTGAGACCGAAAAAGTCGATGGAGTTGAAGTCACTAATAAGGATGTTGACTCCGATGATAATTTTAGAGTAACTCAATTTAAAAGTGATAGACATGGTCGAAATCGAGTGGCGCATGTCACTGGCGCGAGAACTCAAGCGGAAGCCTCCAGAGATTCTACCAATATAATGGATGAAGAACGAACTCGAGGTCCAGTACAAGATTGGACTCCTGATAATTTTTCGTTTCGAGTTGATTCTGTAAAAACCTCACGCATTAGAAAAAGGAAAAGATGAAAAAATATAGTATTCTGGCATTAATTCTTTTGTTTCTTTCGTGTAACAAGAAAGAGATAAAAGAATATTACGGTAGTGGAAGTTTAAAGAGTATAAGGAATGTCGACAAAAACGGCAAAACAGAAGGCTTATATAAAGAGTTTTATGAGGATGGACAACTCAAAACAGTCCATAAGTATAGAGGTGATCAGAAAGTTGATTCATCAATTTACTATTATCCTGAAGGTAAAATAAAAGATATAAGATATTGGAATGATTCAACTAATGTTCAGAAAAAATTCTCAAAGACGGGACAATTAATAGGTCAAGGTGAAACTAAAAATAACGATTTAAATTTTCGTATTGGTTCTTGGAAATTTTCTAACGGCCAAAATGATAGTATTGTTGAGTATATAGCTTATAATAAAAAACCTTATGTAAATCAATTTTGGACGGTCTCTTCAAAGGGGGATACTCTTAATTCTAAAAGCAACTATTATCGATTAATTATATCAGATACCGTGGTTTTGGGTGAGGTGGCAAGAATGCGATTTTTTCTTAGAGCCCCATACTACGGTGAAGATTCGGAGGTCGAAGTTCTACTACCATTCTACGATGAAGATTTAAACACTGATTTCTCTAATATAAATGAAATAGAGGTTGATAGGTTCCCTAGTTTAAAAAATGATGGTATCCCTCATCCGGAAATACCTAGAGGTGCTCCGATTGATAAAATTGTTGAATTTGGATTAACATTTGACGAAATTGGAGAATATAAATTAAGAGGTTCTTTTGTAGAATATTATTTTAAAAATGATTCATCACAAAGAATCGAAAGACAATTGTTTTTCAACGATAAAATTTACGTAGTGCAAAAACCTAAATAGGCTAGATCATTTTTAATGATTTATATTTGATTTCAAACAGAAGGAAATGAAATTAATTAGTGGGCTAGTATTTATCATATTGTTTTTTATTAGCTGCGGAAAAACAAATCATAAGGAGCCAAAAATTTGGAGTCCAAACAACCTTAATTGGTCGGATTTCAATAAAATGCGTTCTGTTCCCGATGGATATAGTGTGCAAATTTATACAGGTATCGAGTGCCCCTTAATGATAACCGAAGCAAATGATGCTATTTATGCCTATATGGATTTAAATAAATCTATCTTCGAAAAAGGCCTCTCGGATTCATCTGGAGTTCTTTTAAAACATGAACAATATCACTTTAATATAACGGAATATTTTGCTCGGGTCATCAGAAAGAATGTTGTCGAAATAGGAATAGAAAATTTAACATCAGCCCGGCTCAAAACAGTTTTCGAATTTTATATTGATGAGAAAAACAGTTTTCAAGTAGACTATGATGAATCTACTAATCATGGATTGATTAATGAAAGTCAACTTTTATGGGAAAAGAAAATTGATTCGCTGCTATTTACGGTAAAGGAATACACCAACATTAATATTTATGAGTACACTGATTTCGCCTATGGTTTAGATTAATTAATTCCCCAGTTTATCTATGCAGTGAAAATATGGGTATCCATAGTTATCTAACCGATTACACTACTTAATTTAAACATCGGCAAATACATGGCAACAAGAATAATACCTACAATTGCACCGACCAGAATGGTCAACAAAAAGTTGAAAACACTAGTCATGATTTGGCCCTTGTGTTGTAGCTCTGTGTTGTACTTTTCGTAAAGTTTTTGAAAAATAAACTCGGTTTGGTTGGTTTCCTCTGCCACTCGAAGTAGTGCAATCATTTTTTTATCATACAAAGAATGCTTAGCAAAACTCTCGTTGATCCTTGTCCCATTTATTAAGTCTTTTTCAATCATTACAAGGGACTGCTGTAACGGGTAGAAACGAATCATATCTCTCGTTAAGGCGATACCTGAAACAACTGGAATCTTCGCATTGGTCAACAGTGCCATTGCTTGCGAAAATTGAATCAAATAAATTCTTTTGATGTAATTACCTAATATAGGAATCTTAAGTTGTAACCTTCCGATAAGTTGGTAGTACCATTGGGTGGTAGACATCCATTTTAAAAGAACAATCATCCCAACAAAAAGTATCATCAAGACTAGTAGATTCGAGGTAAATAGATTAGACAAGGCAACAATTTGTTCTGTAAGCCAGGGCAACTTCACATTGTTCTGTTTGAAAATATCTTCAAACATGGGCACCACATATTTCAACATAAAGAAAATGACCAAAACTGCAGTTATCAAAACAATAAAAGGATACGATAAAGAAGAGATTAATTGCCTCCTTAATTCATTTTTTCGACTAAAATAAGCACGAAGGTCGTCAGTTATTTTTGCCAATTGACCCGTTTGTTCCCCTATTTTAACAGCTTGAAACTCATATGGTGTAAAGTGCTTATCGTTCTCCATAGCTTCAGAAAGGGATTTACCCTCAATGATCGTATTTGCTATTCTCTTTACTAATTCTTGATGCTTCTTTTTGGTTTGCGTTTCATGAATTAGATCAAGTGCTGATTTTAAGTTAATTCCCGATTTTAGCAAAACGCTCAGCTCTCCATAAAATTCCTCCTTTGCCTTATTCGAAAAGGAGCTTCCCCCTATTGAAATCTCTCGATTCAAAAATGACTTTTTATCACCTTCAATAGGTTTTTTAGGCTCTTTATTTTCGTCAAATTTAATTCCCATCCAGCCTCATTTTTTGTTTAGCATCTAGTTCTTGAGATACGAAGATAAATGGAGCCGACTCCTCTTCCCCGATGGTAAATTTAACAGCATCTATGGCCCCCTTTGACACTTCATTACCTCTAAAAAAAAACTGCTTTACATATTCTTTTGAAAGCAAAGTGTCTCTATTTCGAATAATCAGATTCTCATTAATATCATAAAAAACAGAATCCAACGGGTTAGAAAGCTTCAACAAATTCTTTTCATACATATATTCAATAGTAGAGTGTCGATGAAAGTCTATCGTAAGCTGTTGTTCAAATAGCGATTGTCTTGTCGCTGAATCATAGTTGTTTTGAATTCCCAAAAAACTTTTGTTAAATAGCGTGAGCACACTATAACCAAGCCCAATAACAATGGTAGTAATGGCCAATGCCACCAATATTTCGGTGAGTGTAAACGCAGGTATTTTGGTCAATTTAACGTCCAATTCGAGTACTGATTTTAGTTTTTGATCGTTTATGAGTAGCTTCTAACACCACCATCGAATTCCTATTTTCTAGCGCTATATCCCATTGCGCATTGCTTTCATAAAAAGGGATATTAATTTGTCCGTTCTTGGCAAAATAAGTCAGCTCTTTTACCCTATTATTAAATTTGGCAGTATTTCTCTTCGTGGTGTTTTGGAATACATTGTTCAGGCTCATACTTGCGATCAGAAAAATAATCATTATGATGGCCGAAGCAACTAACGCTTCAGTCAATGTCGCCGCCCTTATTTTCTTTAATACAACCATTGCACTATATTATTAATAGAGTTTTCAAATGGTAATCCACAGAATTCGGATGAGTTTTTGTTCCCAAATACCTTCCCATTGTAGATATGATTGACGTATCGAGAGCCAGATGCATTCGCTATAAAACGGTTGGTATAAACCGCCCCAGACACTGTTCCTAACAATTCTAGATTACCTTCGCAGTAGATATCGCCTTTTATCTGTGTATTTTCAGCAATCTCAATACTCGTATTGGCATGTAACTCCTCTATATCGGCTTTTGGCATATAAATCACAACACCTTCAAGTGTTGATTGCGCTCCAATTAAAATAGGCTCTTCTCCTTTCGGAGTTGGCTCTTTGAAATCTTTGTTGGAATCAATTAGAATAAGAGAGCTAGGATAGTTTAATTTCACATTCTCCTCCAGAATTAGTTGTTCTTCAGCTAAAAAGTGAGCGTTTCCTTTGAACCCTTTTTCAATCGTAATTTTAGGTGCTATTACATAAGCGTTTTCCAGTTGAGCGTTCCCTTTAACTCGAACTTCAGTATCGCTTTTGATCAAAATATTACCTTTCAAAGTTTCTGCAATATCGAATGCTTCATTTTGATAGATAACAGCAGTTTTGTTGAAAAAGGAATTCAGAATTTGTGGTCTTAATTCTATTACACTATCATTTCCATTAGGAACATAATTAAGCCAATTCTTAGTGTTATTTTCCCATTGAGGTGACAACCCGGGAAGAGAGCCGCTACTGCTCCTGATCGCCCCGAGCACCAATTCTTTTCCATTGTAATAATTACCAGAAATTACTCCTGGCTTGACGCCCTTATCCGAAATATAAGCAGTTCCTTCTATACGGGTGTTCCCTGCTAAAACCAAAGGTAATTGACCATCACCAATATAGATAGCTGTTTTATCATCTCGTTTTTCAGTTCCAACTAATGCCATTTTGGTAAATTCTTTTTCACCATTTCTAGCCACACTGGTTATTGTTCTATAGCCACCCCAGCTATTTTCTGAAACCTCAGTAAACATTTTATCTTTTTCTCCCGAATGACCTGAAATTTTCTTCTGCTCAGGAACTAAAGATTTATAAACACCTTCGTTACTTGCAGCAACAACATCTAGTACGATACTTGACTGTTGTTTAAAAAACTGATGGGTATAAGTAAGTGTTAAAAAAGAACCCAGCAGGAGCACGACAATAACCGAGATTAAAACAGCAAATTGCAATGCAGACGCTTTTATTCTCTTGACTTTCATTGAGTTTTTGAAAATTGTTTTCTCACTCCTTTATATACAAGTGTCACTTGTTCTGCCGATCCCTTTACAAGCTGTATTTCCGTTACTTGCTCTCCTCTAGATAGTAAATGCTGCGTTCCATTGATAGAGACAATAAATATGGGGCTCTTCGCTTGAGTATCAGAAACAATACCGACATAATTGATCGTCGGCCATTGTATTTCCTCTTTTTGAGTTTTACTTTTACTTCCAGTAGAAGCTTTGGATTTTCTATAAAGAGTTCCTAAAAATGGATCTCTATCCGAAGGAATTAAGTCGAATTTCTCTCGCTTATTATAAACAGGTTTTTTATACCCAATTGTGTTCGTTTGAACCGACGTATCTTGATCTCCTGAAAAAGAATCCCAAAGTTGAAAGCCTAAAACACCCCAAATAAGAACTACAACAACGATCAATATTTTTGAAGTTCCTTTCCGTTTCATTAGGGTAGATTTACTGTAAATGAAAAAACAGAACTCGGATTACCAACATTACCCGCAGCATCACTGGCTTGCACAATCCAATAGTAGGTGCCGTTATCAAGTGTTGTATCAAAGGGAGAAGTTGCCTCTTGAGTTAAAACAAGGTCAGTTAAAGCCATATCGCGATAGATAGAGATTTCATCAATCTCGGTGCTTCCTTCAATGGGTGCGCGTGACCATTCAAAAGAAACTGTTTTACTTGTAAGTTCGGTACCATCTATAGGAGAAATAAGGGAGGGAGCATTTGGCTCCATAGTATCAATTAAGATGTCACGAGATGAATATGCAGTACTTTCTCCGTCCTTTTCTGCTCTAATTTGCCATGAACTCATCCCTTCTGGAAGAAGAATTGATAAACTTGTCTCAGTTGTAGTTTGTTCATTCTCAATAGAACCATTTAGAACAACCTGCAGCCGATACTGTGTTGCTTTTGACACTAACTCCCAATTTAAAATTTGAGTAGGCTGATTGGTGACTAAACCATTGACAGGATTGGATAATACCACAACGTTATCTACAAAATTCTCAATAGGCACTACACTAAATGATGCAACGGAGTAGGAAGTTTCCGAATTGTTATTCTTCGCTCTTACGCGCCATTGATAGTCTCCAATGGCTAATTCAACTTGATTAGTTGTTACAGAATCTGTGGTATTTATTAAAAGTTGCTCGGTTGCGTCAAAATCGGGTAGAGCTACCTGAATCTCGTATTCCGTTGCATCTTCAACCGTTTCCCAGTCGAAGAAAACAACATTCGTAGAAATTTCAACATTATTACCAGGAGACAACAAGACTACATTTCGTTCACTTATATCGGTCTCAATTAAGATGCCTCCATCTTCACAAGACGTAAATAGCATCATTAATACGGCACAGATAGAAAAATACTTCATTAGAATTTAAATTCAGTTTTACGCTTCGCTTTTTTTGCCGTTGAATAGGTCTCAGAGCTGCAGGGTTCTCCTATGGGAACAATATCTAAGACCTCAACTCTAAATCCTTTTTTGGTACCCCAACATAATTGTGAGGCGGTATAATTTACAATGATTCCATCAGCAAAATCTACCGCTGTGAATCGCTCATTTTCTTTTCTCAATTCTAGAGAAAGCGTTTTCTCTTTTTCTTGAATCAAATAGTATTCATCTGCCTTATCTATCTGGTTTTGTATATCCTTAGGGATATGAAGTTCAATACTAGAAACGACGCGATAGCTATCCCCATTTTTAAGGAAGTTGAGAAGATTGCGATCCGCATTTATTTGATCCATTAATCCCAATTGATCCAATATTTTAATAGAATAAACAATACTATCGTGCTTTGAGATATCCTCGTCATTGGAGAAAATTTGTCTTTTAGTAATCTTGATTTTCTCAACTTGAACTCGCACAGGTTTGTTAAGAGTAGGAATGGTTTGAGTCCTAGACCTATTCTCAAAAGCATAGTCTTCGTACAAACCGATACTGGCAAGTTCTGGTAGTCGCACTTCTCTTTCTTGCTTGTATTGAACTGATTTGCATGAAGCTAAAACCAAGAACAAAATAATGTAGCTGTGTAGTTTCAAAAGGATTTATTTAAACACCTAAAATAGTCGATCTAGTAGACTTAGCAAAAATTATTTAATTGTCCTTATACTCTATCAAACCCAAATCATCATCAATCAAAATTCAAGAAAAATGTACAATCGTTTTATTCTGTTCCAAAAACGTCCTGTTTTCTGTCAAATTTTACTCGTTGAAATGCTTAAAACCAGCATTTCTATTGCCATTTTCCAATAAGATATTAAAAATTTCCGTTACTTTTGAGACTAACGAGTTCCTACTTCAACTATTTGTGTTTGAATATACTTTGTAAGATGAAATTAAAAAAATTAAATGCCTTTACTTTAAATGAAATGCTCATGGTACTTGCGATCATAGGCATTTTACTATTACTTGCAGTCCCTCAATTCTCAAAGGTGGTTTCAAGAACTAAATCACAAGAAGCTCAATTGCAATTGAAGAACATTTCCAATATGCAAACGCAGTATCAATTCCTTAACTCGCAATATTCAATGGATTTCGAAGCTATTGATGTAGAACCACCATTAACTATTAAACAAGGAGGTACTGCTAATTATCAATATGAAATTATCCAAGCCGATAATGCGGGTTTTAAGGCACGTGCAGAAGCTATTGTCGATTTTGACGGAGACGGAGTTTTTAATGTTTGGGAAATTGATGAAAAAGGTAGACCTACGGAAATTGTGAAAGATTGATGGTGCTCTTCATAAAATTATTACTAATTGTAGCACTTTCATTAATTGCTTATCAAGATTTTAAAGAACGACTGGTATGGTGGTTTTTGTTTCCCCTTTACGCATTTCTTGGATCTTATTTATTTTATATCAATTCAGATAAAAATTGGTATTTGGTAAGTCTTTTAATTAACCAAGCAATCATTTTTTTGATTCTATTAGTACTTATGATTTATATACGAGTAATTATGAAAAAACGTTTCTTTCGAGAAGCATTTGGCTTAGGAGACACCCTCTTTTTTATGGCGTTTGCTCTAAGTTTTCCAACAATATCTTTTATATGTTTTTTCTTTTTTTCCATTTTAGCAACCTTGGTTTTCTGGGTGCTACAAAAAAAGATATTCAAATCAAGACTTCAAACAATACCTCTAGCTGGCTGTATGTCTCTTTTTTCAATCTTGCTCTATTTTACGCATTGGTTAAATCTTTATCCTTCAATCTATAATATGTAATGACAGATTTCGAGATACCAATATCATTAAAACAACTACTTTCGGCAAATGAGGCGTTTCATTATCGAATAGTTCCTATTGATGAAAGAAATGGTATTGTTGTGGTCAAAACCGATACGCAAGATTTAAAAAAATTGAAGGATGAATTAACGATGTTTCTATCCTTTAATTTTGAACTACAGAAGGATACGTCAGATAATATAACTTCCTATTTAACTTTCAATTATAGAAAGGCCACAGAAACAGCTGAAGAAATTTCAAAAACTAATTTTCTAGAGCAACTGTTGCAAACAGCCAAAGAATACAACAGTAGCGATATTCACTTAGAACCTTATGAGAATCATTCTAGAATTCGATTTCGTTTGGATGGAAAATTGAAAACGCAGTTTTCAGTTCCGTTGGAAGAATTCCCCCAACTAATTAATAAAATAAAGATAGATGCCGGGCTTGATATTTCACAACAAAGATTGCCTCAAGACGGCCGTATTTCGGTCAATAGCTCTATAGAAAATTTCGATATTCGAGTATCTACAATGCCAACATTATATGGAGAAAAAGTAGTGCTTCGTATCCTAAAAAGAGACGCCGATGGCGTCGAACTTTCCGCTCTAGGCTTTAACCAAAAAGAATTGCATTTGTATCTGGAAGGGGTTAAAAAACCAAATGGTATCGTCTTAATATCAGGGCCTACTGGGTCGGGTAAGACTACCACACTATATGGAACATTAAAGCTTCTTAACAAGGAGGAAACGAACATTGTTACGGTAGAAGATCCAATTGAATATACCTTGGATGGTATTAACCAAATGCAACTGAAAGAAGATATTGGATACGATTTCCCTACCGCGTTGCGTACCTTTTTAAGACAAGATCCAGATATTATTATGGTAGGTGAAATCAGAGATGAAAAAACCGCTAATATGGCTATCAAAGCTGCCTTAACTGGTCACTTGGTTCTTTCAACTATTCATACTAATTCCGCTTGGGCGACTGTTTCTCGATTAATAGACATGGGAGTACCTCCCTATTTGTTGGCAAGTACTTTAAATATGAGCGTCGCACAACGTTTAGTGCGTAAACTCTGTAATCATTGTAAAGAAGAGGGGACGCCCACAGAAGCGTTGTTCCCAGATACATTTGCGGACTATAAAAAGATTAAAAAACACTATTTAGCTAAAGGATGTAACAGTTGTTATTTCACCGGATACAGCGGACGAAAAGCCATTTACGAAATCATACCTATTACAGCCGAGTTAGAAACGGCTATAAAACACAATGAATTACAAATAGATGATTATCTTACAGAACAAAACTTAAACTCCCTAAAAAGCAACGCTATTCAAATGATCATAGAGGGTGTTACTTCAATTGATGAAGTTTATTCTCTATTAACTAATTAAATTCGAATGAAAAAATTACTTATTTGCATCTTTTTTTTATGCGTTTTGCCTTTTAATGGATTTGCACAAGAAAGCCCAGCACGGGTTAGTTCGCTTCAAAATGAGTTAGAACTCTTAAAGATAGATGCTCCGGGATTAGATGAAACAATAAATATTAATATTTCGCAAACCACGCTTTCGAATTTTTTATTAGCAATATCAAAAGTTCATAGCATCAATATTAGTATATCTCCAGAATTAGACGGTATAAGCATTGTCAACAATTTTTCGAATGTAAAGGTTGCCGATGTACTTGTTTTTCTGATAAAAGAATATAGCTTGGATATTGATTTTACAGGAAACATTCTATCAATAAAGAAGTACATACCTCCGATAGAAGAAATAGCAGAAAAGGAAGTCAATGTGAAATTCGGCTATGAAAGAAATGCTTTTAGCTTCGATCTGAAAAATGACCCATTAGAGAAAGTTTTCCGCGCAATTATGGGTGTTTCTAATGTCAATGTTCTGTTCACCCCAGAAATCGCAAATAAACCGTTGACGCTATACCTAAAAGAAGTCCCTATAGATATTGCGCTAAGTAAACTAGCCGAGACCAACAATTTAGTGATGAACAAATCTCGAGATGGGTTCTATTTATTCGATTCGGCGATTATTGCATCTGAAGACCCAAATAAAATAGGAAGAAAAAGAAGAAGAACAGTTACCAATTTCTATTACAAAATCCTTGACACCATTAATAAAAAGGTGGAAGTAAGTCTTCAAGATACTCCGATTTCTGATGTGATCTATACGCTTGGAGCAGATTTGAAAATTGATATCTTTACAGCTTCCCCTCTAGAAAATGCTGGAACGGCAACCGTAGACGCAAAAGAAATTGATTTTGATACATTGCTGACCAAAATTTTTGAAAGCTCTTCTAAGTCAATTAGTAATAGTGAACCTAATCCGTCTGCCAGAAACAACAATCAGGTTCCTGAGTCATCGACTAATTTTACCTATAAGAAGGACAGAAACATGTACTTCTTCGGTACCGAAGATCAACTTTCGTTAAAGCAAATAGAAGTAGTACAAATGATGCACCGTTCTATCCAATTATTAGAGAATCCCTCTGGTAGTGGTCAACGTAGACGTGGCAGCAACGTTGGGAGCTTCAATAATGGTCTGGGTAATGGCATCAATTCATTTGGTACTCCTGGAACAAATCAAAATACTGGTTTCAATAATTCCCCTACACGGAATTCATCCACCAATAACCCCAATATTTTATCCATAGAGGACATTATTCCCGACGATATTAAAGACGGATTGGACATTAAAATAGATAAAGAGCTCAATAGCTTTATCGTAAGTGGCGGCGGTGCTAAAGTCGAACGCTTTAAAGAATTTGTGAATTATATAGACAAGAAAGTCCCTGTGATTTTATTTGAAATAATGATACTTGAGGTGTCTCGAAGTGCCATAGTCGAAACAGGAGTTTCTTTCGGATTAGGTGAAAAGCCTTCTGGAAAAACGATTGGATCTGTTTTCCCGGATGCCGATGTGCGTGTTGGGGCTGTTGATGTTAACAAGATTATTGGAAATTTCAATGGCTTTGGTTCCTTAAACATAGGAAAAGTCGTGCCCGAATTTTATCTTGATATAAAAGCAATGGAATCAAGTGGTGATATAAAAGTAAAATCCACACCTAAACTTACAACCATCAACAGTCATAAGGCCTATTTGTCAAGTGGTGAAACAAGTTATTACGCTATTACTCAGCAAAACTTTATTGGCACCCAAAATCCAATTAATTCGGAAATTACCAATTTCGTTCCTATTGATGCAGAATTAGCCATCGAGATTATGCCTTTTGTTTCTGGAGATGGACAAATTACTTTAGATATTCAAGTAATTCAGTCCGCCTTCAACGGTACTCGAATTTCAGAAGATGCACCTCCGGGTGTCGATACTCGAGAATTCTCTTCTATCATTCGGATGCAGGATCAAGATGTTGCTATACTCGGAGGAATCGAGGAAGCAAGAAAAGATGATTCTAGAAGAGGTGTGCCAATATTGGCTAGAATACCAGGTCTTGGCTGGTTGTTTGGCAAAAAGAGAAGAGAAGATAGTAAACGTACACTCAGCATTCTTATTAAACCTACGATCATTGACTAATGATCCCTCAAGTCAAGTCATATCTAAATTATGGGACTACGTATAGTGCCATTGAAATTACTTCTGTTGAAGGGGAAGAAATTATCAACACAATTTCTGCGGGCAAGAAAAAAGGTGAATTTGTAGATTTACAGTTTTCACAGACCAATAAAGTTGAAGATGTAAGTACTACTCTAGGGAAAAATCAGCATTGCTTTTTAATCCTTAATACAGATAAGGTCCTTACCAAAGAAGTTGATTTTATAGAAAACACTTCAAAGCTAGTTGCAAGATCATTTCCTAGTTTTTCGTCTCAGGATTTTTACTATGAAGTATTAAGAAGTGGGTCCAAATGCTTCGTTTCAGTATGTAAAAAAGAATACGCAGATGGCCTTATTGAAGATTTGTCAAAAAAGAAAATTCACGTGCTAGGATTTCAATTGGCATTTAATTCTATACAAAGAATTGTTCCAGTACTGGATGAATTTGAAATTGAAATCTCGAACAAAGTACTTACGACTAGCAAAAAAAACAATATCCTTAGTTATAGCGAAAATCGCAGGGCTACTCAAGAATATACAATTGAAAATATTCAAGTCCCATCGTCACATTTACTTTCTTTAGGAGGACTTTTTAATTATATTTCTAATGCATCCACTACATCTAATGGGACAGAACAAAATGCCCTTCTGAAGAAGCGTTTTAATGAATTAACTTTCTTTAGAAAAGGATTACCAACAGCGATCTCTTTTCTCTTGATCATATTGCTGATAAATGTTCTATTGTTTAACTCCTATTTTAAAGAACAACAAGTTTTAAAAGAACAGGTTGAAGTTTCTAAAACTCAGAGAGATTTGTTAAAGCAACGTACGGCATTAGTAGAAAACAAAAAAAAGATAGTTGACAATATGCTAAGAAGTTCGACTTCTAAAAGTTCTTTTTACGTTAATCAAATTATTACGGTCAGTCCAACAACTATTTTATTTTCTAGGCTTGAATTTCAACCATTAGCCAGTTCGATAAGACCTGATAAAATCATTACATATGAGGAAAGCGAAATTTCTATGGCTGGGGAAAGCTCGGATAAAGAAGCTTTTTCAGATTGGATAACAGCTCTTGAAAAATTAACATGGATAGAACAAGTTTCTGTTATCGGGTATAGTAACACGGGAAGTAAGGATAAATTTGAATTAAAAATACGCCTAGTAAGCTATGACACAACGGAGTAAGAACATAGCACTAATACTTGCTTTTATTGTGATGCTTATTGTGTCCTATAAATTGTCTATTTCTGAAACTGTCAGTTCATATAAGAGTGTAGAAGAGCTGAGAATTCAGGCCGAGAATTCTAAAACAATTGGAAGTCGCTTTAATAGCCTAAAAAGGCAAGAGGCCTATTTTGATTCTATTCTTGGGGCCAACCAAATAAAAAGTAATTCAACACAAAACAATCTATTGGATTTTTTAAATAGTCAATCCGAAAAGAAATCCTTTAGTATTACCACTTTTAACGAACCGCATATCATAAAAAATGATCTATCTAAAATCAGTTCTTACTCCTTTAAATTAAGTGGTTCGTTTAACGATATTCTTTCAGTAATTTATTCCTTAGAGCAAGAATATAATTTTGGAAAGGTATCTCACCTTGATTTTGAAAAGAAAAAGGACTATAGAAAAAATAGAAACTATCTTGAATGCTTTGTGATTATCGAAGGTTTGGATTTGGAGTAGGTATATCATTTTAGGTGTCCTACATCTAATTTTTCAACAATTCAATTTTCTTTAAATAATCGATGGTGAATCTATAATATTCTTCATTTTTATTTGTCATTACAACATTATAGATTTCAGCTCCGACGGTTGACAAGCGCACAAGTTCCATTTCCAGAGCGTTTTCATTTGTACCTATTTCATGATTTTTTCCGAAATAAGATATATTGTAGCTTTCATCTTTTTCAAGCACCATAAACGTCTCATGTACAAGCCCTAAGTCTTCAAGATGTCTTAGCAGTGACCCATCGAAACCCCAAGTTGTGTCAGAGTAATATCCTTTATTGTCGGAATTTTTAATTAGCACTAAGTCCGATCTAGTTTCACCAGGGTGAATCTCCCAGAGACAATTACATAACAAAGAAAAAAGAGAGGCTTCTTGTGAGCTAAGAAGTTTAATTGCGTTTACAGCTCTTCGTGAATAGGAACCAGGTTTGTCAACTTCATTTGCTAAAAGTTTAGCCCACAAGAATTGCATATGCTCATCCGACGTATCCTGCACTGTTTCAAAGAAATCTGTAACCCAATCTTCTTCAGGTTGGAGATTCGAAGATTTCTTGTTTTTTACAAAGGGCAATGTTTTTAAGATTATTTGTTCAATATTGATCTGTCTTCGTTCTTCTCGGCGCAAAATGCGCTCGGCCATTCTCCCTTTTACTGGAAATAATGCGTTGGTTTGTTGCTTTTCACTATGGTCTATTGACTGTTCTGTAAAATCTCCAATAGAATCACTAAGAGTATTAAAGAATTTTTTTAAATAACCTTCGGTATCATTAATTTCAATTTTTTGACTGTCGAGTGTTAATGCTTTGCTCTTTAGGGTCACTAAAGAATTGTTCTTTGATAAGAGAATTGGTAATATTTCTTCTATCTCTTCTTGTGAAATTAGATTTGCCGACTCTATTTCTTCTTGTTTCTCGCTTAAAAATGTTATAAAATTTTTATAATCACCATCAAAACACCAATACACAATATCGTCTAGTTTCTTGTAAGTGATGGGGTGTGGATCCCTTCTAAAAATAAAAATCCTCCTTACCGTACTAACGCTAATGTCTATTCCTAGTTGTTTAATAAAAATACTAATATCAAGGTAGTTGCTACCATCCAATATTGTTGCTGATGGAAAAAATTCTTTATGAACATAATCAATGATGTAAAGTATTCCTTTTACATCTTCAACGCTATTAACAGTTTTACTTTCCATATTCCTTTAAGCTTAAAATCTTTTCATGAAATGTCATGAATTTTCATGATTGGTATCAACAACTCTTCTTCTCTAGTTTAGCCCCAAGCTTGACAGCTAGCACAAACAAGTCAGGCCTCGAACCTTGCGCAAGGTACATTGAATTGAACCTCCAGATCAGTCAATATAGACGACTGAAACTGGCTTAAAATGTACCTATTATGAGAACACTAGTTTTTATCTTGTTAGGGTTGTTCCTATCATTTGGATCAACATCGTGTACCCCCGATAAAATTGCGGATACACAAACAGAACAAGAGGATGTTTTTGCAGGAGACCCCAATTCGGAGGAAGCCGAAGAGGAAATTGATCCTAACAATTAATCCTTAGTTCATAGTCCAGGGAAATTGACGAATTTCTCTGGATTATATTTTTTTAAACGGAGGAGTTGTATCGTCAACATTTTCCCTGTTTGCATTCTTATATCTTACGTATTTCGCCACTAATTCTACTGAATTTTTTACACCAAATCGTTCAAACAAATTTCGAATATGCACCTCTACGGTTTTAGGTACAATGAACATTTTTACTGCTATTTCCTTTTGCGTAAGGCCTTGCCTTAAAAAGGTAATTACTTCTTTCTCTCGTGCAGATATTGTCATCCATTCTTCAATTTCCAGCATATCTTCAATACTATGATCTTTATAAATTTCATCATTCATAACCTTTTCGATGGCTGTATAGGTCTCTTTGATTCCTAATTTTTTGTCAAGATACGCGTCCACTTTACATTCATTAAATAGTCTATCATAATGGCCCTTGCGAGCATGTTGTGTAAGAATCATAATCTTGATATTCGGATACAACTGTTTGATCTTGTTGGCTATAATAAATCCATCGTATTCATTTGTATCAAAGTTAAGGTCAAGAATAACAATATCAATAGATTTGGTTTTCAAAGAATCAAGTGTTCCCTCAAAATCACCAACAATATGTATATCTTCGATTCTCTCATGCTGAGACAACAACAGTTGCATTCCTTGGGCATACCCTAAGTGATCCTCCACTATTAAAATATTTAATCCTTTTTTCATTTGGTATTTGATTTTATTGGGAAAGTAATAGTTACGATTGTGCCAGAATCTTTGTTTTCTATTTTACATTCTCCGAGTAAAAGTTCTGCTCTCTGTTTCATATTTAAAATACCAATTCCATTTCTATCCGTATTGTGAAACCCTATTCCATTATCCACTATTGTTAATTCAATCAAATTTCTTTGACTTTGATGTCTAATCCTAATTTCAGTAGCTTGAGAATGTTTCTCAATATTGTTCAATGCTTCTAGAACTATGCCGTAGAGATTCGTTTGAGACGCTAGGATAAAATGATTTATTTCTTCCGGAAGAGGCAGTTGGACATCTACAAAAACCTTCCTATAGTATTGAAATTCGGTCAACTGATCGAGAATGATTTCAGTTAATAGCGTATTCTTAATCTTATTGCCTAAAGGTGAGAGCCTATGGGAAATCAATCTAATTTGCTCATTAATCTCGCCTATGTCATTCACGATACTATCTCCAATATCGTTGGCATTTTTAGCATTGGGCATTGCCAGTATTTTTAACCTCACACCATCAAAACTGGTGGTAACTATATCATGCAAATCTTTGCTGATTTTTTCTTTTATTATTTCTTGACCTTTGAAAATAGATTCCAAACGATGAAGCTCTAAATTCTGCTCTTTTGTTTTCTGTCTCTGACGTATTAAATAATATAATACGACGGATAAAAGGATCAATCCGAACGCTATTAGTAACAGAACATCTCTTTTTCGAATACTCAGTTTTTGATCTGAAATAACGCCGCGTTGTTCGATATTACCGTTAGTAAGTTCTTGTATTTTTCGTAATTTCTTTTCGCTTTCAAATTGTTCCTGCAGTTCCTGAATTACCTTCGCTTGTTTATCTTGAAATAATGTCTCATACAATTTTGAATACGCTTTTTGATACCGCAAGGCGTTTTCGAAATCTCCAACGGCATCATGGTAGCCCGTTTGAACTTCATAATATCTTAGTACAGCATCAGAGTTTTCACGAATGTCAATCATTGTCGCTGTAGTGTCTAAATACTTCTTGGCTAGATTATATTGATTTTGCTCAACGGCTACCATTGCAAGCTCTTTGTAAGAGTTCATCAATGAAAGAGTGTCCCCTTTTTTCTTCTTGAAACGTAACGAGACTCTATAATTTCGTTCCGCGTTTGGATAGTCATCTAACAGATAGTACGCAGTTCCTAGATTATAGTAATACTGGCCTAGTTTACTGGTCTCCTTAAGTGTTTCTTGAATACGTATAGCAGAATTGTAACAAACAATGGCCGAATCGTATTTCTTTTGATCTTTAAGAAGGTTAGCCAGATTATTATAACTATACGAAAGTTTAAGACTATCCCCCAATTCCTTACGAAGGTTGAGGGCTTCAATATAATATTGTTTGGCTATTTCAGGATTCTTCTGGAGCCGCTGAGCAGCTGCTATGGAGTTACAAACGCTCGCCTTTTTATCAACATTTCCCGACGCATCAAAACCGTCATACGCCAACAGTAAATACTTAATTGAAAGATCATAGTAACCTAATTGTCTATAGACTATTCCAGCCTTTAGAAATGTGCTGAACTTACCTTCGTTATCGTCAATATTTTCATAGATAGAAAGGGACTTGTGAAGATGAAAAAGTAAGCTATCCTGATCTTTTTGCTTCCTAAAAATGAGCGCAAGATTAAAATGGGAATCAGCTGCATTTCGAGAATCATGATCTTGTGAAATACTCAGGCGATAATTCTTCTTTGCCTTATTGTACTTCTTTTGTGCGTAGTAAATACCTCCGATTTTTTTATGAATAAAGCTTGTATCCTCACTTAAGTTATCGTTCAGAGCAATCCTTAAAGCCTTATTATACACTTCGATAGCTGTATTATAATCCTTCGCGACTACTTTCTTCTGTCCTTCAGCTATTAGGCTTGTCAAAGAATCATTTGCTTTTATGACAACACTAGCCTCTGTAGTTTCATTCAAGCCAAATAGAGTCACATATAACACGATAGACCTGATTGTCCAAAATTTTAGATATGTAACAATTCTTTTCATTCTTACGAAGGTAAATCAATTTGGAACTGTCTGAAAATCAGAAAGTCATTTTTAGGGAATTCCCGTATTGAGATTTATATCAAAAATAATTAATCTTGTTGTTAATAATGAAGGTCATATTTGTCGATATAGGGAATGTACTGTTTGAAACCTCATATCAATTAATATATAAACATTGGGCACAGGCCCTTGAATCAGAGGTTCAATTCGTGTCAAGGTATTTTGTGAAGGATGAAATGTATTATCAATTTACGTTAGGTGAGATTTCCGAAATGGATTATTTCAACCATGTAAAAAAACTATTGCAAACCTGCCTATCAATTGATACAATAATTAGTGGATGGAATAGATATTTTGTTAAACCAAATATGGAAATTATATCATTTATTATCAATTATCAAGACAAATATGTCTTTAACATTATCTCGAATACCAACATAACTCATATTAAATATTTAAACAAGACATACCCTAAACTTATGGGGCTTTTTGAAAAAACTTATTATTCTTATGAACTAGGTGTTAGAAAACCTGATTTGACAATTTATGAAAAGGCTCTGTTTGGGATAAATAACTGTAGAAATAACACTTGTCTTATTGATGATAAAAAAGAAAATCTTAAAGCTATCCGTCGATTCGGCACTATCCCAATCCATTATCAAAAAAGGAAGTTCAATTAATTTAATTAAAAAAATAAAACATGAAAATTGGTATTTATTCAGACATACATGACAATTTAGAAGCATTGGAGAAGGCATTAGCCTTTTTCAAAACGAAAGGAATAACAGAACATATTTTTTGTGGAGATTTCTGTTCGCCTATACCGTCTAGAGTTATTGGAGAAAATGGAGCAACTACACATTGCGTTTTTGGAAATGGAGACGGTGACAGATTCACAATTCAAAAATTTGCTACAAATGAGTTTCCAAACCTGATCTTATATGGAGAGTTCGCTGAATTAAATATAGAAGGAAGAAAAATTGCTGTCACACACTACCCATACTATGGTGAAGCACTAGCTTTAAGTGGAAAGTATGATGTTGTCTTGTCAGGTCATACGCATGAAGCACATAACACTGTGATTAATGATACGCTGTGGGTGAATCCTGGTGAAATAATGGGATGGAAGGGTTCTCCAACTTTAGCGATTTACGATTGCAATACTAACACAGCAGAAATTGTCACAATTAAATGACTCGATTTCAAGGATTAAATTCATTAATTCTGTCAATGATTGTGGCTTATGCTATGTTTATGAATGATTGGCTTCAGTCCTTCGAACAACTAAATAATGGTGTACGTTTTTTAATTACTCTTTTTTCAAGTATTCTGTCATATTCAATATTACTAAACCTTATTATTCTCTGCATTAACAACAATGATTACTTATTAAAGCTTTACTATAATAAATTATATTTAGACGGTATTTGGTCATATAGCTATGAATTAGAGAATAAAAAATATTATGGGATTTGGCATATTTATCAGACCACACAAAGGACCATGATTAAAGGTTACGGTATTGATGAATCTGGGAAGAATAGATCAGATGTTAGATCGGTAACAGATTTAATCGAAATCAATGGTGCTTACGAAATTATAAATGTTAGGCGAGATGTCATTGAAGAGGGCAAAGATTATTATTCCAAAACAACTATAAACCCAATATATTCGGATGAGAAATCAATTTTCAAAATAACTTATTCAAAGAATCTGTGGGGTAGGACTGAAATTTATGGAGGTAAACTCTCCGGCAATAAGCACACAAATCTTCATTTCATAAAACATGAAGGTATTAAAAATGAAGAAACTTTAAAGCTAAAATTACTTGAACAACATTCACAATAATTGGATCGGATTTTTACATGGTTTTACAGCTGTTGGAAAAACTTCTTTTTGTGAATATTTAATATCGCAAAACAAGAATTTTGTTCACATAAAGAATAGTGAAATTAAAAGATCTCTTAAAAAAAACTATGTTAGTTCGGATAGTGAAAAAGAAGGCCTTAGGAATAAGAGCTATGCCAAAAGTATTGATCTAGCATTGGAAGAGGTGAAAAATGGATACATCCCTATAATTGATGCTTCCTTTCACAAAAAAAACAGAAGGAACGCGATTTATGAAAAGGCACAAGCAATTAAAGCCAAAATATTCTGTATTCATTTGACTTGTGATTTTTCGATAATTGAAAAAAGAATAAAATCAAGGAAAAGTGAAAGACCTACATGGAAGAATCAAGCTTCCGATATATCAGTTTATAACCATTTAGTATTAACTGGAGATGAAATTGCCAATTCTGAGCTAGAATTGTTTGATCTGTATTTTAAAATTAATACAGGGAGCAATTCCATCTTACATAAACATATTAATGTTCATAGCTTATTAACTAAAAAATTAAATGAATTAACTGTTAAATATTGCAAGTCAAGATGAAAATAATTGTCATTGAAGGACTAGAAGGAGCTGGAAAAACTACACTATGTAATGCGTTATGTAAATACCTATCCAGAAGCGCAAATGTCAGTTTTGTCAAGAAATCTTATGACAAAACAGGAATGTCCGGTCCCGGAATCGCATTGTTAACTGAATCTCCAAGTGTATCTCTATCAAACCACACACTATTTTTTCTATATCTGGCAAGATTAGCTGGTAAAATAGATGTTATCCAGGAAGATTCATCTTCAGATTATATTCTAGTAGACAGATTACATCTATCATTGTACTATAGAGCCAAAATCCTATTTGGAATCGATGAAGCCTTAATAAAATATTCCATAGATCATATGATGGACATGATTCAAGAGAATATACATGTTATTAATCTAATCTGCAGTTATGAGCTAGGCAAAAAAAGGAAAAAAGGAAATGAACTCAGAAGGCGAGAATTTATAGATTTTGATCTGTCAAAGAAATACTGGAATGAGTATATCTATTCCACCAAAGAAATTCCAACTATCAATACCAGTCATAAGACGCCATTTGAGGTATATAAAACTGCATTAAAATTAATAAATATAGATGGTTTTGCGTAAAGAAAAATTTATAGACTATTGGGAAAGTAAGCATAACAATCCAAAATATCAACACGGATTATTAAACCCTATGATAGAGGGAGAAATTAGGCAACTAAATATAAAAACGGATGAATTCATTCTTGATCATGGTTGTGGACAAGGAAGAATTTCTTTAATCCTATCCGAATACACAAAAAACATAATCATTAATGATATCTCAATATCTGCCATAAATATCACTCAGACGAAACTAACCAAAATAGACACTCCTATTCATCCTTATTCGTTTTGTTCTGACATTTATGATGTCCTATTAAATGAAAAATTGAACTATATAGTCTCTCATAGAGTCTTTCACACAATGCCTGAGGACCAAAGACTAAAATGTTTAGATTTCTTTTATAAGAATTTGAAACAAAATGGGAAACTTTTTCTATCCGCTAAATCTGTTTCTTGTCCAAGATTAAAATTGCTTAGAAAAAATCTTGATTTTGTTCACCTACATGATTCAGAGAATACCTTTGTTAGATCTGAGCAATTCAAATTTGTCCATTACTTCAACATAAATGAATTAATAAGAGATGTTGAATCTGTTGGTTTTAAATTGATCAAGGCATTAGAATTTAAAGAAGCAACCGGCAATAAATGTAGAGCTGGGAAAACAAAACTGAATCATTATATTTTAACAATCTCAGAAAAAAAATGATATTCTCGTTTGATATAGATGGAACATTAATTGATCATAATAAACTCCTATTCGAATCATACAGAGAAGCAATTAGGACTACTTATGGGAAGGTTATATCAAATATGCCAAAAGAATTGGTTGGCAATACTGACTATCAAAATTTACTCATTCTAGGTAGTGTGGCTGGAGTTTCAGATATTGAATTGACGAACACAATAAAATACTTAAGCACTACGTTCATTAGAATTTATATTTCAAAATTCGAAAGCATTAAATGGACTGAATGTAAAAATGCGAAATATACGGTAGATTACCTGTTAAATCAGAAGAAATATAAAGTTGGTATTCACTCTGGTGGATATAAGAAAACTAGTATTAACAAGCTAAAAATATTTAACTATGAGATTTCTAAATTTAGTTTTTTATTTTTTGGAGATAAAAAATCAAATCGATCAGAAGTTCTAAATGGAATCAATACAAGATTCCCGGTATCTCAAGAGGTATATATTGTTGGGGATACACCGCAAGATATAATATCTGCCAAAGAAAATGGTTTCAAATCTATTGCTGTTTCTACAGGTAAATTCACTTATGGAACATTGTTAAAAGAAAAACCAGATTTATGTATCCATAATCTGAAGGAATTAATTACAATGCTTGATCTTTAGCAACCAAAGATACACTTTTAACGAAATTTCAATCCAAAAATTAGACACTGCGGCGTTTTTAAAATACCGAAAATATATTAAAAATTTGCACTAGGGAATTCCCGTATTGAATTGAACATCAACAAATAATACTTTAGCCTCATAACTAACCATTATGTTATGAGTAATTCTAAGCATCAGGCAATCGTCTATTTCAACAACGGAGGAAAACTCTTCAAATCCAGTTTGTTCGATGAAGCCTTAGAGCAATATCAAAAGGCTTTTGAAACCGATCCTACACTATACGACGTTCATTTCTCGATTGCCAAGACTCTTCTGTGTCTTAACAAAACACAGGACGGGATAGCCCATTTTAAAAAATATGCAAAACTCATTCCGAAAGGCAAACAAGGGCGTTATGCGATAGGTTTATCAGACACTCTTGTTGAACAGGAGAAACACCATCAAGCTCTTGAACTAGTAGAGTCATTGGAGGTCGTTTATAGCGAGGAACAGACGTTTAAACTCCTCCCATTATTACTGGCTAACCATCGAGTTGACGAAGCGGTTCATAGAATGATTAACTTGAACGAGCCTAAAAAAACCATCGCATCATACAAAGAGCTTCTCGATAACCAAAAATTACCCGAGGGAATGGTTGAAAAGCTCCAGAAAGAAGATATTGTTCCTAGATTCTTTACCACTCTAAATAAACTGAAAACACTAAAAACTGCAAGCTTTTCAAATAAAGAGTACAACGATCTATTGAACATAACGTCCAATCAAATTGAGAAAACCCAAAAGCACAAAAACTCTCGCTACACTTTAGAATTAGACAAAGCAGACGTTGAAATCTCCAAAGCACAAGAACTACTTGCTAGCGAGATTCGACGCTTAACGAAAAAAAAGAAAACTGTTGCTGCGAGTAGTTTGCTCAAAATTCTTGAGAAATCGAGTTTTGATAAAGTGGAAATGCGATCATTAAAACAAAGTATCTCAAAGGTAAATAATGATTTAAGAAAACGTCTGACTTATAAAACTCTAATCATATCCGGAATTATTGCTGCGGTTCTAATAGGTTCATTTTTTGGTTACTCTAGCTACAAAAAGTCAAGCGCACATGACGCAGCACTATCCACAGGTACAATCCAAGCCTATAGTCAATTTCTTAGTGAGTATGGTGATGATGATGAAATTCACATCTTACGTGAGAAAAAGCTTCATGAACAGGCTGTGCAAAGTAATCATGGAGATGATATTAATAATCTCATAGACCTCTACCCGAATAGCAAATACCTTGTATCTATAAAAGTGAATTCTCCAGATGCGAATGAAATCTTATACGCCCGCGGTATTGGAGATGAATATAGTAACATCAAAAGTGATGGAAGAAATACTTTTCGGGCACCAATTGGCTCGAAGGTTACCTATAGATTGAGTGCCGAGGATAAAGTAACTGCTGAAAAAACAATTACAATATTTCGCGACCTCGCCATAACAGAAGAGCTAAAGTCATCAAAAACCTTGATTTTCAAAGATGATTTTGAGAATAACAAGTATTCCTGGCCTGTTTTCAACAATAGCAAAAAGGTATATGGTCGAATAAAAAATAGCGGTGCAAAGATTACAAATGGAGGCCTAAACTTATATCACAATTATAACGATAACAACTTCGTGTTAAGCACTATCTATCTATCAAAATTAAAACGGTCTGAGAATTTTGAAATAACTGTTGACATTCAGAGAAATGGATATGATAAAGGAACGTTCATTCTTTTTGGAGCAACCAAGCGCGCCTTCAACTACTTGGCTTTGAATAAGAACGGAAGAGCTCTATTTGGATACAATAATTGGGACAAAAGCTCCGAAAAGTGGATTAAACAAAGTAACGGCTGGGAATCTCATTCAGAAATCAATCGAGGAAATAATGCATACAACCGCATATCTATTGTTAAAAGAGGTAAAAATCTAACCTACAGCGTAAACAATAGTTTTATGAGTCAAGTGCCACTTAAAAAGTGGTACGGCAGGAGATTTGGATTTGGAATAAATGATAATACCAATTCAAGCATTCGCAATTTAGAAATATCCATTTTAAACCGCCCACCAAAAACAATATTTGAATCGGATCATGTCTATTTCTGCTGGGTGCAGGAACTCAATGTCAGAGACGACGGCTCTACAAAAGGAGAAATCCTAACAACCATTAGCGAAGGTGATCCTGTGAAATTCCTTGGAGAAATCGGCAAAAAGGAAGTTAACGCTACTTTTCGTGAAATATATAGCCCAGATTATTACTACAAAGTAGAACTTCTAGATGGAACTATTGGATGGGTTCATGGAGGAGCGATAAGAGGATTGAAGACTCAAAAACCGTTAAAATTTAACGAGTTGAAGAATCTATTAAATCCTAAATAACATATTTCTAATACTTCAACTGAAAGAATAACTATAAACTAATTATTATGAACGCTGAATCAGGCATTATTGCAGTAATACTCATATTATTACCCTTCACACCTTTTATTATATATTATATTGTCTTTTGGAGAAGAAGGTTTTTTCTTCATTCACATTGGGATGTTTTGATTGACGATTTCTCCTTTTCGTCTCAGGAGTTTTATAAACTCCTGAAGGAAGAAATTTATACTAAAAAGATAAGTAGCTTGAGGTTCACGAATGTCTCTCTTAAAGAAGGTAATATGTTTTCTTCACGACGCCGGTATTTAAGAATTTATTGGAAAGACCTCCACTTCGATGTTTGTGCAGCACCTTTTGGCAAAGGGTTCTTTCTTTCTTGGTGGCTGGTTTATAGATATACGTTTTGGGAATGGGTTATTATTTTGATTCCATTTTTTGGGTTTTGGTTACATAGTATATTATACAAGTCTACCTATTATAAGCATGATACAGGAACAATGTTCATGAAATATGTTCATCAGTGTGTCTTAGAAATATTTGACGAATTGACTATCTCTCATGGTGTACGACTGTTGCCAGAAGATGAACGAAAACCAATTATGAACGATATTTTCAATAGATAAATAGTATGAGCCATAAAGCGTGGGAACAAGCCACCTTGAATTTCTACGATTGGGATTATTTTGGTCGCGGATATTACCTGTACGATTTTAGAGTAGGCATAGAACCGCCATATAAAAGGTTCAAGCACTCCAGAATTAACGAAAATGTATATGACGATGACGGGCGGGTGCCGAACCTTTTTCAACAATTTACAGGCCTATTTCGAGCTAAAAAACCTGTACAGAAACATGAAAAGTCCGAATCTGAATTAATACCCAAAGTATCTTCCCAATACAGCCTAGATACGGCATTTTCTCTTTTGTTTCCCAAAGACCATAACATCTCAAAGGTTATTTCAAAAGAGTTTCTCGATATGTTGGTTTTTTCCGAAGCTCCTGTTTCATTTGAGATACTTGGAACAGATGAAACAATAACTATACAAATAGTATGCGCTGGCGAGGATAAATTGCGTATTGAATCCCATCTGAATGCATATTTCCCAGAAATTGTGCTCAAAATCAAGGATCCCTTAGATCTATCGTTTGATCCAGGAAACGAAATTGCGATCTGCGACTTAGCTTTGAATGACGAGTTTATTCGCCCACTATCAACATCCCCATCATTTGACATTGATCCTTTAACCTCTATCGTAGCTACACTTGATCATCTTCAATTGGGAGAAGTGGTTCTATTTCAAGTCATTTTTCATGGTGTTACATCTCCGTGGGCGAGAGATATTCCGTATGCGGTTACTGATGGCACTGGGGAGAGTTTTTTCGCTGATAGTCCAGAAATGATTGATTGTGCCAAGGCAAAGATATCTGCCCCCTTATTTGGTTGTGTAATGAGAGTTGCCACTCAAGGAAAAACAAGTGACAGAAGTAAATATTTAGCAAATCAGATAACTGATAGCATTACCGCTAGTTCTAAGTCGGAATTCAATAAACTAGTTCCCCTTGCAAACAAAGGATATAGTTATGAGGATCACCTTCATAATCTGTATCATCGAACAAGTAATCGAATAGGAATGATCTTAAATAGTGATGAGATCGTATCCTTCGTTCATTATCCAAATAAATCCGTGTATTCTCCAAAACTTGGAATTTCTGGAGGAAAAACAAAACAACTTCCCGCTGAGTTGAAGCACCAAAAATATGTGTGGGGAATCAATGATCATCAAGGTCGAGAGCATGAAGTAACCTTGAATGATGAATCGCGATTACGGCACACCCATATCATTGGAGCTACAGGAGTTGGAAAGTCCACGCTTATCGCCAATATGATTTTTGAGGATATCAAAAAAGGTAATGGATGTGCCTTATTTGATCCCCATGGTGATATTGTAGAAGATGTACTAGCTCGAATACCAAATTTTCGGAAAAATGATGTTATCCTTATCGATCCGTCAGACACCGAATACCCAATAGGGTTTAATTTACTCGAAGCCAAAACCGAAATAGAAAAAATTATCTTATCCTCAGACTTAGTGTCTGCATTTAAACGACATGCATCAGCTTGGGGTGATAACATGACGGCTGTCCTATCAAACGCCATTAACGCCTTCCTAGAGAGTGATACTGGAGGAACCTTACTAGAACTAAAGCGATTCTTACTTGAAGACAAATTTAGAAACACCTATTTAAGACAGATTGAAGACCCTTCAATTCTTTACTATTGGAAACATGAATATCCTTTAATGAAAAAAGGGATTACACCTCTCTTAACAAGAATTGATACATTCCTGAGGCCGAGAATTATACGATACATGCTTGCTCAGAAAAGTGGGATAGATTTTCGAAAATGTATTGAGGAGAAAAAAATAATACTTGTAAAACTTTCCCAGGGACTGATAGGACAAGAAAACAGTTATCTCCTTGGTTCGCTTTTTCTCTCCAAACTGAACCAAGCAGCACTCAATCGTCAATCACTCTCAAGAGAGCAACGACATCCATTTTACCTATATATAGATGAGTTTGAGGCGTTTTTAACGCCAAGTATTGTTTCAATTCTTAGTGGTGCTCGAAAGTACGGTCTTGGACTTATCCTCGCTCATCAAGAACTAGCTCAACTTGAAGACCCTAAAATTTTGAACTCGGTAATTTCGAATCCAAATATTCGTATATGTTTTAGACTAGGAGATTATGATGCTAAAAAGCTTGCTAGCGGTTTCTCTTCATTCGAATCAGAGGATCTTCAGGACTTAGGGGTTGGTAAGGCCATAATGAGAGTGGGAAGCAGTAATAATGATTTCAATATACAAACTCCACCATTACAAGAAGTAAATCTCAAGGTTTCATCAGAAATCAAGATGCATATTATTGAAAATTCTCGGGATGCGCATGCTACTCCGCGATCGGAAGTACAAGTTATTGTCGAGAAATTGTTACCGAACTTTGGAAATGAAGAAGAAGATGAGACTGTCATGCCAGAAAACAATAAGGTTCATCATAAACATAATTCAGAAAAAACATCAACATCAGTTGAAATCGAGAAACAAAAATTGCTAAATCAAACCAAGGAAACACAAGAAATTCGTAAACATAAATGGCTTCAAAATAATGTCAAAATAATGGCGACTCAGCGTGATTTCATAGCCACTATTGAAGAAGTCACAGCAAATGGAGGTCGAGTTGATATTGGATTAAAGAGAGATAACATTAGTATAGCAGTGGAAATATCAGTAACTAATACTTTAGACTACGAGGTTCAAAACATTCAAAAATGTATAGATGCAGGATACACATATGTCTTTATGCTTTCAGAGAACCTAGTTCATTTAAAGAACATTCGATTAAGAGCTAATGAAGTGCTTACAGTTGAACAACAAAAATTGGTTAACTACCTTATTCCACTTAACCTTCCATCTGAACTTGACAAATTATCAGTAAGACCTTCTTCAGATATCAAAAAAGTACGGGGATATAAAGTGAAATCAAATCACAAAGATATTGACTCAACAAGTGCAAAAGAAAAGAATGAATCACTGCGAAACATCGTTCTCTCTCAACTAAAATTAAAGAACCGAAAAAGCCCTAAATAATGAGAAAACAGAGTGCCATTAGATTGCAAATGAGAGGATAATTTCGTAAATTATATGTTTAATTTCAGTTAGTTATGGAGGAAAAAGCAATAGGGATTTGGGTACGCGTTTCAGATGTAAAACAGGTTGAAACTGAAAGTCATCTTCATCATGAAGTAAGGGCAAAAGACTTTGTCCAATCTAGAGGTTGGACAGTTAAAAGAGTATATCGTCTTGAAGCCATGAGTGGTAAATCTATTATGCATTACTCAGAGACAAAACAAATGCTCAAGGACATTAAAACGGGTGTTATAACAGGGCTTGTTTTCTCAAAAGTTGCGAGGCTTGCACGGAACACTAAAGAACTTATTGAAATTTCAGAAGTCTTCAGAGAATATAAAGCTGATCTAATCTCTATGGATATGTCTATTGACACTTCAACTCCCATAGGAAGGCACTTTTTTCGGCAGATGAGTAGTATGGCTGAATGGGAGCGGGAAACAATTGTTGATCGTATAAATTCCTCTATTAAGACCAGAGTAAAACTTGGTAAGCAAATCGCAGGACGAGCACCTTTTGGGTTTCAATATGTCGATAAGAAACTTACTGTTCAACCCGAAGAAGCGCCAATATGTAAACTGATATACTCTCTCTTTTTAGAGAACAAGCGAAAGCGTACCACTGCAAAAATACTTAATGAACGCGGCCATAGAACAAGAACAGGTAGTAAGTTTTCATACTCAACGGTGAACCGAATTTTAACCGATCCTGTATACAAAGGGCTTCAACGCATGAACTACTCAACGGTAGTTAATGGCAAGCGAACAATCAAACCTCAGGAAGAATGGGTTTTTCATAACGTTGAAGCTATTGTCTCAGAACAAGTATGGGATAGCGTAAACCACATCATTCAAAAACAGCTCAAAGCCTATGTACAACCTCTCAATACAAAAGTACATCTCTTTACCAGTTACGCTTACTGCAATTGTGGAGGTAAAATGGTAACTCGCTCAAATACGCAGAACTATCTCTGCACAAAAAAATGTGGCAACAAAATACATAAAGAAGACTTAGAAGAAGTTTTCAAATCTGAACTGCAGGCATACACCGTCTCCCAAGAAAACATTGATCAATATTTCAATCAAATTGAAAGTATCGTTGAGGATAAACAAAAAGAGTTAGCAACATTAGAAAAGAAAAAGAAAAAAGTCAATACTACGATTACTAGCTTAATAGAACTCCATGCCCAAGGACAAATAGAAACGTCTGCTTTTCGTGACTATCATGAAAAACCTTACCAACAGCTTAATCAAATAAAAGAATCAATTGAATCACTCAATACCGAAATATCTGGTTTTTCAAGTCAGGAAAATGTTACTCAATTTATTCTTAAAGAAGCTCAAGACTTATATCAGAAGTGGGATGATTTAACCCATCAACAGAAAAGAAATATCATTGAAATCATTACAGAAAACATTATTATTGCAGAACAAGAGATTACTATTAATCTCTATAAGCTATTGCCAGATCAAGAGGCTACCCCTTTTTTTGAATTAGAAACAAATGGGCACCACAATCATTAGACTGCAGAGCAGTCATTTTGAGGCACTAAACGTTATCGTTTGTCCAAAGTTATAAAACAAATCCAATCGTTATTCGTCCAGGGGTACTTTAAAACAATATTTTTTCCGTAAATACCTGAATT
>Ga0316209_1000548_pt1 | contig 62792 bp, 64 predicted proteins | sample 6monopyrite_MG_FD_204945 | JGI IMG/M metagenome (GOLD analysis project Ga0316209, IMG submission 204945) | Microbial mat bacterial communities from mineral coupon in-situ incubated in ocean water Damariscotta River, Maine, United States -... | ecosystem: Environmental > Aquatic > Marine >... | reverse complement strand
CTGCACTTAATAGAGTGATTGGTTATGAAAAAGGCGCAGCTATTGCTAAAAAAGCCTATAAAGAAAAACGCGCTATTTTTGAAGTGGCTCTAGAAGAAACAGACTTAGGTGAAGAAGAATTAGAACGTTTGCTTAATCCTGCTACATTAACGCAAGGCGGAATTAACGAGTAAAATATATTTATTATCAAATTTTAAAATCCATCATAAAGATAAAGGCATTCAGCTAAGATAATAAAATCTATAAGTTAGTTCCCTCCCCTTCAAGGGGAGGGCTAGGGTGGGGTGCTTTATACTTACCCCCTCCCCCTAGCCCCCTCCCGAAATGGGAGGGGGAATATTATTTAGTTCTTATGTGAACGGCATTGCCGCAACGACTTAATGAGGCTACTTAAGAGAATAAAATCTATAAGTTAGTTCCCTCCCCTTCAAGGGGAGGGCTAGGGTGGGGTGCTTTATACTTACCCCTCCCCCTACGCCCCTCCCTGAGGGAGGGGGGATATAATTTAACTCTTATGTGAACGACGTTGCCGCAACGACTTAATGAGGCTACTTAAGAGAATAAAATCTATAAGTTAGTTCCCTCCCCTTCAAGGGGAGGGCTAGGGTGGGGTGCTTTATACTTACCCCCTAGCCCCCTCCCGAAATGGGAGGGGGAATATCATTTAGTTCTTATGTGAACGGCGTTGCCGCAACGACTTAATGAGGCTACTTAAGAGAGAAAAAATCTATAAGTTAGTTCCCTCCCCCTAGCCCCCTCCCGAAATGGGAGGGGGAATATAATTTAACTCTTATGTGAACGGCGTTGCCGCAACGACTTAATGAGGCTACTTAAGAGAATAAAATCTATAAGTTAGTTCCCTCCCCTTCAAGGGGAGGGCTAGGGTGGGGTGCTTTATACTTACCCCCTCCCCCTAGCCCCCTCCCGAAATGGGAGGGGGAATATCATTTAGTTCTTATGTGAACGGCATTGGTCATACAGATGTCTTTTTTATCTGTTATTTATTGCATACTGGGTTAGCTGTACGTTACAGTTTTAGCTCATTAAAAAAAGGGGATGCAAATATGACTGCTCAACGTATGTTATTTTTAGTAATGGCTATTCTGATTTCTATCGGAATTTATCTAACTGGCTATCAATCTGTTCATTGGTTTTTATATATTCCTGCTGCTGCACTTATTTTTGCAGGCGTTACAGGTATTTGCCCAGGGCTAATGCTTTTCAAAAAACTCGGATTTAAATAATTAACTTTGAAGCTTGGCCTCATTTATATAAAAGACGCCAAGCTTCCATTTAAATACTTACAATATGGCTTCTGCTTTTACTCACATTCTTACCGCTTACACAGTAAAAAAGTTTTCAAACAATCCTTTATTCAATAAAAAATTCTTTTTCTTGGTTGCTGTATCTTCAATAATGCCGGACTTAGACGTAATCGCATTTCACTTTGGTATTGCTTATGGCGACTTATGGGGGCATCGAGGTATAACGCATTCTCTCTTTTTTGCTCTTATTTGGTCTCTTATACTTTGGTTGGTTATGTTAAGAACAGCGGACTACCGTCACTGTAAGTTTCTATCTAAAACCAGCTTAACGGCAATTCTAATTCTTTTTATCAGTACTAGCTCGCATGGCTTTCTTGATGCCATGACAAACGGCGGTCTTGGCGTAGCCTTTTTTTCACCTTTTGATACAACACGTTACTTTTTACCATGGCAACCCATCCAAGTTTCACCGATCGGTATCAGTGCCTTTTTTAGCTCAGCAGGATTACGCGTTATTCTCAGCGAATTAATTTGGATTGGTATTCCATGCTTAGCTTGCTTAACACTCATCTCTATTAGAAAGACGAAATTCAGCTCTTAGTTTTTCAAACAACCCCACATTGTATTAATAAGCAATGTGCATATTCACTATTTCATCTGTTCGTTTTTCGCATATTCATTGCGTAGTTTCTCGCTTCACTAAAATTATTTTTAACGCATACTTTGCAGCGTCAATACATTTTATTTTAACTTTAATTTATAGGAAAACAATTATGTCTTTATCAAAAAATATGGCTATCGCAGCAGCAGGTTTATTTAGTGCAACATTATTCGCCACTCAAGCACGTGCCGAATGTAATATCAACTTACCTTATGAAAAACTTATCGATTGTATTGTTGTAGAAGGCTCTGGGGAAAAATATAACGCGCAAGAAGAAAAGGATTTTTCAACCAACGACACTGAATCACAAAAAAGCAATGAAAAATCAAATGCTTTAGCATCAAATAACAACTTGAAATAATTTCTCAACTCCTCGAGAGAAGGTACCTAACCAATTAATGAGTTGGCGTACCTATTTTTACCAGCAGACATCCTATCCTGCTGGTTTTTTTTGCCTTAAAACCAGGTTAATACATTAATAATTAAAATGACGACACTGCTAATAACTGCGATAATGGTATTAATACTTAACTGAGATATCAAAACGTGGAATCACTTACAATTACCAGACCTGATGACTGGCATCTACATGTACGAGACGGTAATATTTTAAAAGATATTATTCCTCACACCGCGACACGCTTTGGCCGCGCTATTATCATGCCTAATTTGAATCCACCTGTTACCACAACAGTGCAAGCTCAAGATTACAAACAACGGATTGAAGCCGCTATTCCCGAAGGCCTTAGCTTTTCGCCTTTAATGACCCTTTATTTAACCGACAACACTAAACCAGCAGAAATAATAACAGCTAAACAAAGTGGCATTGTGAAAGCGGTAAAATATTACCCAGCAGGTGCAACAACAAATTCTGATGCTGGCGTAACTGATATAAAGAAAACCTATGCTGTTCTAGAACGTATGCAAGTGCATAATATTCCGTTGCTTCTTCATGGAGAAGTAACCAATGCCGAGGTTGATATTTTTGATCGTGAAGCGGTTTTTATCGATAAAATACTTCAGCCATTACAAAAAGAGTTTCCTGAATTAAAAATTGTTCTCGAGCATATAACGACAGCACAGGCTGTTGAGTTTGTTCAGTCAACCCCAACCAATGTTGCTGCCACAATTACACCACAACATTTATTATTTAATCGTAATGATATCTTTAAAGGTGGAATTCGACCTCACTACTATTGTTTGCCAATATTAAAACGTGAGAAACATCGCGAAGCATTAGTACAAGCTGCAATAAGTGGAAATTCGAAATTTTTCTTAGGTACAGATAGTGCGCCTCACTCACAATCAGCGAAAGAAAGCAGCTGTGGTTGCGCGGGCATGTATAGCGCACATGCCGCTATCGAACTCTATGCTGAAGCATTTGATGATAATAATGCAATGGATAAATTAGAAGGTTTTGCGAGTTTGTTTGGCCCTGAGTTTTATCAATTGCCAGTGAATACCGACAAAATAACATTAATAAAACAAGAGCATACCATTGAAGAACAATACCAGTTTGGTAATGAAACACTCATACCACTAAAGGCTGGTGAAATCTTACAATGGAAACTTAAACCTTAGTAAGCATATAAAATAACTAACGAAACAACGTTAACCAAAACAAGACTGCCAACTATCATTAATTGGTGAATTTCTTTTAATTCCATTTTCATCTCCCCTTCGTTATTTTTAGATCCTCAAGTTATTGAAACTTGAGATATAACACTCTCCTCACTATTAGCTACTTTAAAACACTTGCTCTAAAAAAAATGTGAATTATGCACACTTTAAAGCCGTAAATTCACACAGAAATAACCTCTACTATTCGACAATATACTGACACCCAATATCAAGTTTATCGTGCTAATGCGTTAGCCGAATAGGAAGCATAAAATGATTAATATCTCTCTATGTGGTGAACATACTATATCGACACAATCTCTCGCTCGACTATTACAGGACGAGCAACACTTTAACGTCCTGCCCGTACGGGTTAATCAAACACCAACACAGTGCCTAAATGAGTGCCGGCAACAAGATGTTATTGTTTATTGTGTAAATGGCTATTCCAGCACCCTAATTAAAGAGCTCAAAAAATCGCACAAAGATGCACCCCAGGTAAACAAAGTCCTTGTTATGTCGATGGCACATAAGCATTTTATTAAAAAGCTTTTTGAAACAGGTGTTAAGGCGATAATAAGTTATAAAGCCAGCCCCGAAGAACTTATTCAAGCCGTTAAATATGCGTCGCTAAACCAACAATATCTCAGCCCCGAAATAAGCCAAATGGTTGTTAAAACAAGTAGCTTATCGAACTTTAATAGCTTGTCTCGAAGAGAATTAGAAGTAACTTATATGCTAGCCAATGGCATGAATGTTAAAAATGTGTCCTCCGAGCTAGATATTAGCCCGAAAACCGTTAACACCTACCGCTATCGTATCTTCAGTAAATTATCTATTGATCGCAATATCGATTTATACCGCATTGTCAGCCAGGAAGCCTCATACATGCTGAACAAATAAAAAAGCCAGAACCTTTTACAATTCTGGCTTTTTTTATTTGGTAAAACTATTTAGTAATGCGTAGGTAATCGTTCATTAATTGTAATTCGCTTTTGGTCAATACTAATGTAACCACCAATACTTAAGTCTTTAAGAATTTTAGCGACCATTTCTCGAGAAGCGCCAACTCGGTTCGCAATATCTTGCTGCGTTAGCTTCATATCAATAATAAGTTCATCACCATGCTCTGTCGCAAGAGAAAGCAAAGTTTTGGCAACACGGCCATATACATCGAGTAAAGCTAAACTGCGTACGTTGTCAGTTAAATGACGTACACGATGCGTTAAACCCCGAATCAAATTAAAAGCGAGATCAGGGTTTGAAGATAAAACCTTTTTAAAATCAACTTTACTAATAACAAGAAAAGTTGATTTTTCAGCCGTTACAACAGAAGCCGATCGTTTATCGTCATCTACAAGTGCAAGCTCACCAAAATAATCGCCTTCACCTTGTGAGTTCAGAATGACTTCTTTACCGTTTTCGTCACTTAAATAAATCGTCACCCGACCTTTAAGAATAACGTACAGGCTATCCGAGCTATCACCTTCATTTATAATAACGCTGTTTTTAGGAAAATTACGCGAAACGCCACATTTTCTAACGGCTTCAAGTTCATCGTCAGAAAGATTATCAAAAATAGGTACATTTCTAAGCATTACGGCTATTTTAGCTTTGTTAGCATCCTGTTGTGGTCTAAATTTTAGAGCTTCCATAATATTACCTCTGTAATATGCTAGGTTAATGTCCTTAGTTTTATTCTCATTATGAGAATAGGAGAACATTACAATAAACTAGCACTGTCATTCCGTGTACTATGAACAATTACAACGATAAATATTTACATTTTTAATACGTCTTAGTACGTATTATGTTTAAACACTCTAATAAAATATAATGACTACCATACCAAAATTAACAATATATAAAAGCCTAATTGCTGGGTTTTTAGTTGTTTTTGTTGGGGTTAGTGCTCAACTTATATCAACCTCGACGACCGAGCCAAGTAACATTGAATCCAGCTTTGGGTTAGATACACTCTTTAAATTACGCGGCTCGACCAAAGCCCCGCCTGAAGCCGTTATTGTGGCCATTGATAAAGTTGCCTCCTCTCACTATGGGTTTGAAAATGAGCCCCTTGCCTGGAGCCGCGACTATCATGCAAGAATCATTAACAAACTGTCACAAGCTGGAGCCAATACGATTGTCTTTGACATATTTTTTAAACGCCCAAGGAAGAGCCAAAATGATATAAAAATGGCGACCGCAATACGCAATTCGGGCAATGTTATTTTGTTTGCAAAATTAAAACGACAGCTTTTAAATGCCTCAGGCAAAACACCACAAACATTAAACCAGGAAAACATCCTCAGCATTGAAACGGTTCAAGCACCGTTGGCATTATTTTCTGAATCTGCACTTACCGTTGCTCCATTTACGTTAGCAAAGTTCCCTGCAAAAATTACCCGCTTTTGGACTTTCCGAACAACCGCGGGCGACGTACCCACGTTACCCATTGTTGCATTGCACCACTATTTAAACCCAAAACTATTAGAGTCTCTAGAAAATATTCATATACCAAAAGAACAATCACTCAGCTCAACCATTGCGAAATTCAGGGAGTTATTACAATCAAAAGCGGCTCCTTACTTACGCCGTAATGCTGAGAATAATATTCCTGTACAAAACCTTCTTTCAGCTTACGCTGGAACACCTCAACCGTATTTAAATTTTTACGGGCCGCCACGAAGCATACAAACGTTTACCTACGATCAAGTTTTAGAAGATCGGCTTCCAGAAAATTTCAGCTTTAAAAACAAAGTCGTGTTTGTTGGCTTTTCAGAAAAACTAGAGCCAGAACAAAAAGATAATTTTAATACAGTTTTTTCTCAACCATCCGGCCTAGATTTAAGTGGTATAGAAATTGCCGCCACCGCCTTTTTAAACCTGTTACATAACCGCACCATTAAGCCTATATCAAACGATAACGCTTTATTTATTATCATCGGTTTTGGTTTTATTATCGCGTTTGTTTCACGAGTATATCGAGAATACATCGCCTTACTCAGTTGTATTGGGTTATCCGCAGCCTACTTATATTTTGCGTTATACCAATTTAGCGTGCATGCAATATGGTTACCCTTATTTGTGCCACTCATTATTCAAGCACCGTTTGCGCTAATATTGGGGTTAAGTTGGTATGCACTGGATAATTATCGTGCCCGTAAAAAAATGCGCCACGCCTTTAGTTATTACGTTCCAGAAACAATGGTCGATTTTCTTACCGAACAAAAACAGTCCATACAACATTCTCAAGAACTTCAATACGGTGTGTGTATGGCAACCGATGCTGAACAATATACACAGCTATCAGAAACACTAACGCCCAAAAACCTCGCTGAACTCATGAACGAATATTATGAAACTTTATTCTCATCCGTTCGCAATAATAACGGCACCGTGTCAGATATTATTGGTGATGCAATGCTGGCGTTATGGTTACATAAAGACACTAATTCTAAGCATAATAAACCAACCGATAATAATATAGACCTATGTATACAAGCCTGCCTCGCTAGCATTGATATAATAAATTCACACAATAAAAAATATAACATCAAAGGTAAGCAAATAATTCTACCAACAAGAATTGGGCTACATGCTGGCGAAATGATGGTGGGCAATGTTGGTGCCGTCAACCATTACGAATACCGAGCCGTTGGTGATGTTGTAAATACAACAACGCGCATCGAGGGTTTAAACAAACATTTCAATACCTACTTACTTGCATCGGAAGAGGTATTAAATAAAACAAACCAATTTGTCGCTCGTAATATTGGTAATTTTGTTTTAGCCGGAAAAACCCATCCCATAACATTACATGAAATTATTCAAACGAAGCATAATGTTTCAAAACAAACGCAACAAAAGGTTGATCGTTTTCATCAAGCATTATCTTTATATCAACAAGGTTTACTAAAAGAAGCAGAAAAGACGTTATTGGCTATATGTAAGGAAATTCCTACTGATGGTGTCGCACGGTTTTATTTACAACAGTGTCAACAACAACGTACAATGCGAAACAATAAAGATTGGGACGGCACAATAAAGTTCTCACAAAAGTAACTAAGAATACAAAATACAATCAATATAAGAATATGTTTATTTAGTCACTCTAATATTATTTTCAGTAAAGATATCAAAACTCTTCTTTATGTTGTTCTAAGAAGGAATTGACAGGAAGTCGCCTAAAGGACAAGGAAGAATGCGCATTTTGCTCATCGCCTAACGCAATGGAATAGTAATGCGAAAATGAAAACAATTAACTTTTCAAAACATAAATTAATAGCCTGTATTCTTCTTTATGGGTTACCACACTCAGCCTATGCCTATAACTGTGACAATTGGGTCGCTAAATTACAATCAGCTCAGGGCAGTGTCCAAATACGTCAATCTGAGAAAAATACAACAACGAAATCCTGGATTACGGTTAAACGCAATGATACTTTTTGTAAGGGCGACGTACTTCGCGTACAAGAAAACAGTCGTGCTGCATTATTACTAAGAAATGAAACTATCGTTCGATTAGATCAAAACACAACTATTACCTTTACTAGCCTTACGCCAGATAAACCCTCTGTTGTTTCTCTCGAAACCGGCGTTGCACATTTTATCTCTCGCGTAAAAGCTGCCTTTGAAGTAATTACACCGTTTATAAATGCGGCCATTGAAGGCACTGAGTTTGTTGTAAGTGCAAAACAAAATATCGGGCAAGTGACCGTTTTTGAAGGGACGGTACGTGCTTATAACCAATATGGCGAAGTCCGTTTAACAACAAACCAAACCGCTCAAGCTAAACAAGGCCAAGCACCGGTATTAGTCATACGGGTAAAACCTAGAGACGCGGTGAACTGGTCTCTTTATTACCCTGCGATTGTTGACCCAAACGACCTAACCACAACAGGCAGAGAGTCATTACAACTCAAAGCCTCAAACGCATTAGCAACAGGCCAAGTTGAACAAGCCGCAAATTATTTACAACAAGTTCTCGAACAAAACCCCAACAATGTACAAGCACTTGCGATGCAATCTATCATTAGCATTGCACAAAACGATAAAGACAAGGGTTTAAAACTGGCACAACAAGCCGTTGCTGCAGACGATAAAAATGCTACAGCAAAACTTGCACTGAGTTATGCCCAACAAGCACACTTTAATATTGGCGCGGCACTGAATACATTACAAGAAGCAAGCGAAACGAATAACGCACTTGTTTGGTCACGCCTGGCCGAAGTGTACTTAATGCACGGTGAGTTAGATAAAGCCTTAACCGCAGCTAAAAAAGCGAACGAACTTAATCCAAAACTAGGTCGTACCCATACCGTACTTGGGTTTGCCTACTTAACGCGAATTGAAATTGCCCAAGCCATCGAAACATTTAATAAAGCAATTGATATCGACCAAGCCGACCCACTCGCACGTTTAGGTTTAGGCCTGGCAACTATTCGCCAAGGCAATCTAAAAGAAGGCCGTCGCGAAATAGAATATGCGGCCACCCTCGACCCAAACAATGCGCTTATTCGAAGTTATTTAGGTAAAGCCTACTATGAAGAAAAGCGAAATGAACTCGCTGCTGTTCAATTTGAAATGGCGAAAGCACTCGACCCTAACGACCCAACTGCTTATTTTTATGATGCCATTCGAATGCAGAGTGAAAATATGGCTGGCGAGGCATTAGAAGAGCTTCAAAAAGCAACGGCGCTTAACCAAAACCGATCCGTTTACCGTTCAAAATTATTACTCGACCAAGATCAGGCAGTACGTAATACCAGTACCGCACAAATATATTCAGAACTGGGCTTTAATGAAATTGCACTACTTGAAGCAACTCAAGCATTACAAAAAGATTTTACCAACCATTCGGCTCATCGCTATTTGTCGGAGGCGTATACTCAAAAAGACCGTAATGAAATTGCCCGAGTCAGTGAAGCCTACCAAAGTATTATGTACTCACCATTAAACACTAATCCTATTCCACCCCATATTGGTGAAACAGATTTAGGAACAGTAAATAACGCCGGCCCAACCGATGCAAGCCTAAACGAATACGACGCACTGTTTGCTCGTAACGGCACTAATTGGCGCGTAACCGCATTAGGCGGTAACCATCAAACAGCCGGTGACGAGCTTATATACTCAGCCGTAGAAGACAATTTTGCACTTAGCCTAGGCCAATACCATTACCAAACTGGTGGCTTCCGCCCCAATAACGATTTAAAACAAGATATTGTAAATATGTTTTTCCAATGGGCAATCGATCCAAAACAAAGCATACAACTGGAATATAACGATAACCGCAAAGAAAATGGTGACCTGCGTTTAAAATTTGAACCAACAGACTATGTTGCCAACCGTAGAGAAACCGATGATAAAAAATCAATACGCTTAGGTTACTTGTATAAGCCCACATCGAATTTAGACTTTGTTGCTTCGTTTAACTTACAAGAAAATCATAAAACGCGTGAATCCACATCGTCGGTTACGCCAACTATTGATTTGGTTGAGGGTTTTAACGATGATCATGATGCACATAATTCTGAGTTACAACTAATACACAAAGGCAACGACTCACAAACAATAGCTGGTGTAGGGAATTATGTTGATGATTTTAACAACAATACTATAGCTCAACTTAAGATAGGTAATACGATAATTTCTGATAGCTCTACTATCCTAAACAACAAAATTACCCACAGAAATATTTACTGGTATGAAAATCTTAAAATACACCAAACTAATTTTTTAATAGGATTAAGCAATGATGACCATGATGATAACGTTAACAATTTACATGTTAATCAATTAAGTCATAAGCTAGCAATTCAAACCTTCTTTTCAAAAATAACACTAAAAATGGTTTACTTTAGTACACTCAAACGGCCTTTACTTAACGATCAAACATTGGAACCGACTAATATATTTGGCATTAACCAATTTTATGATGAAGGTAACGGCACAACGGCTGATAATATTGCTATTGGAGTAAATTCCAATTTTGAAAAAAACATCCAATTCGGCATTGAGTACATTAAAAGAGATTTAAATATACCTATCAGCCGTAGTGGCACACAAGTGGAAGAAGGTCAAAAAGAATCTATTGGAAAAATCTATTTAAACTGGCTACCAATTAATACACTATCCATTAATTTTGCAATTGATTACTTGGACCAATTACGCGAGTATGATAGTGCAAACCTATCTACAACCGAACCACTGCAAATGACAACCATAAAGTATCCTCTTAATATTACTTTAAACCATGCAAGAATGAGTTATCAACTAACAACCACTTACTATGATCAAGACATAACTCAGCCCGTATCGGCAAGCCTAAACAATGAGTTCCACGATAGTTTTATAATATTCGATGTTATTGTTAACTATGATTTACCTAAACGTAAAGGTAAATTAAGCCTTATTATAAATAATCTTTCGGATCAGGAATTCAAATACCAGGATACAACTTTTCGAAGTGTATCTGCACAAGAGCCAAGTATTCAACACGAACGTGGTGTAACCTTAAGAGCTACATTTAATTTTTAAAAAAGAAAAATATCATTACAACAAAGGGAGAAGAAAATGAAAAACGTACCTATACTATATGGCATTATCGTTATACTTGCCGCCTTACTATTTTTTAGCTACTCGGGAGTAAATAACAAAGGTTTCGACTTAAAACCGACTGCAGAAATATTAAAAAAACTAGATGCAAACAGTGCACATGGAGCCGTTTTATTTAATACAAACGGCGATATCACTTTGATTGACGTAAAAGGTAATCCTGCTACAACATGCAGGTTTCCCGATCAAAAAGGAAAAGATAAAGTTTGCCGCGGTTTTGACGGTGGTAAAGTACTAAACTTTCAGTCAATTGGTCTACTTAAAACTGAAGGATCCATTTGTTTTAGTTTCGTAGGAAGCTCAGGTGCGATAAAACAAATCTGTTACTAATCTACAATAAAAAAACCGGCACTGAAACTATTCAGTGCCGGTTTTTTTATATCTGTAATTTAATACTTAATTAAGCCGCATGAAATTTTTCATGTCGTATTCTTACTGGGAAGTTATGAATGGTTGCGGGTATTAAGTGCTTAAGACTGTCGGGCTGACAGGTGATGACAACAATAACTTCGTTAGTATCAGCACGTGGAATTATCATATCTACGCCATCTATTTCTAACCATTTTCCTGCTACTTCCATTGCGCGGGATAGTTTTGTCATTGGATTTCCCTTTTCGGTTTTAGGTAATTCTAGACAAAACTCAGATCTTTTCATGTGATCTATGCACATTTGTAGTGTGCACTATTCACATATTTAGCAATCAATTTTGGCGACAAAAAAACTCTAAAATTAGGCTAGTAAAACGGCTTAGTCGGCCATATATAGTTGGTAGATTCACACAAAATACCCGAGCAAAACACTCAAGTATTTCTTTTTCCGGTTATTTATATTAGAATAGTCTAATTATCACTAAAATATTTTAAAAGAGGTTTCTCGATGGACACATTAGAACGAATTGGCAAGATTGTGAACGACAACGCGGTTGTTGTTTTTATGAAAGGTACTCCTCAGCTTCCTCAATGTGGCTTTTCTAGCCGTACAAGTGAAGCACTGATGGCTTGTGGTAAAGAATTTGCCCATGTAAACGTACTGGCTGACCCAGATATTTTCCAAACCCTACCTCAATTCGCTGATTGGCCAACTTTTCCACAAGTTTATATTAAAGGCGAGCTTATTGGTGGCTGTGACATTACCTTAGAAATGTACCAAAAAGGTGATTTGAAAAAGATGATTGAAGAAGCTGTTGCTTAGTTAAGCCTTTATTTAATGGATTCCTCGGCAATTGCGCCTGCATTGCCCCCCTAGGAATGACGCCTTATAAAAGAGCCCTAGTAGCCTGAAATCAGTTCAGACTATTAGGGCTTTTTATTTATCTCTACTATATATGTATACTTATAGTTTACATATGTGTACTTATAGTCTACACTTTGTCAATGATAAGGACATTTAAGCATAAAGGATTAAAGGAGCTTTTTGAAAAGGGTGCAAGCCAACGAATTCATCGAAACCAGCAGAGTAAATGTATTCAACAGTTAGACGCCATTGATGCAGCCGAAAATCCAAGCGACCTAAACATACCTGGTTGGCGACTACATAAGCTACAAGGATACAAAAATAGATACAGCTTAACGATTACAGGTAACTTTAGAATTACTTTTGATTTTAAAGAAAATGACGCTTACATACTAAATTACGAAGACTATCACTAACATCGTTATATAAGAGAAACGAACAAAGGCAATTTTAAATGACAACCTACACTGCTCAACGCCCTGAACGCGAACCGACTCATCCTGGTGAATTGTTACCTGATATTATTAAGGAAATTGGATTTAGTGCCACGCGGTTTGCTGAAATATTACATATTTCGCGTGGATTGCTTTACCAAATTATACGTAAAGACAAGCCTATTACAACGGATACCGCTTTAAAATTAGGCGCTTTGGTCGGCAATGGCCCCGTATTATGGCTTAATATGCAGCGTAGCTGGGATATCTGGAAATCAGAAAAAACACTTAAGCCAATATTAAAAGAAATTAAAAAAGTTCGCGCTTCGTCTCATTAACTCTCAGGCACTTCAGGCTTAAAAGCACTGTCCCATGTGTTTACAATTTTACAAAATAACTCTGCGGTTTTTTCAGTATCGTATATTGCGGAATGGGCTTCGTTATTATCCCATTTAATACCCGCGGCTTTACCCGCTTTGGCAAGAACGGTTTGACCATAGGCCAAGCCACCTAAGGTTGCGGTATCGAATGAGCTAAATTGGTGAAAAGGATTCTTCTTTATCTTGCACCGGTCGGCAGCGGCTTTAATAAACCCCAAATCAAAAAATGAGTTATGCCCGACTAAAATAGCACGGGTACATTTTGTGGCTTTAATTAGTTGTCGAATCGGCTCAAAAATATGCTCAAGCGCTTCCTTTTCAGGCATAGCCATACGGAAAGGATTGTATGGGTCGATACCGGTGAATTGCAGCGCTTCTTCTTCCATTGCCGAGCCTGGGAAAGGTTCTACATGGCAAGAAAGGGTTTTTGCCATCCCCACTGTACCATCAGCATTCATCAAAATAGGTACGGCAGCGACCTCTAACAGGGCATGTTTATTGGCATTAAAGCCGCCCGTTTCGACATCGACAACAACGGGTAAAAACCCCCGAAAACGCGTGTTTATTGGATTATTTTCTTCTTCTATCATGCGCGACAGGATACTAGAAGAGCAAAAAAAATGCGACGCCTATCAGAAAAAGTTACATACCTGATATCTAAGCTTCAAATCATCCAATATTTATGATGATGCTTTACCCGCATGAATTAACCTTCACTTTCACCAAATAATTTCGGTAACATTCAGCTTGAATCTAATTGAGAATGATTTGCATTTAGAATACGATTCGTATATAGTGCCGCTCATTATTAATTGCTAACAAACTAATATTAAGAGGAACACAACATGCGTTATTTAAATTTACCTGCTTTGGCTATAACTGCGGCATTAAGCCTACCAACAGTGGTGAATGCTTCAGAGGCAGATTTGCAAAAGCAAATTGACGAACTTAAAGCACGCTTGGACGTAACCACTGAAGTTATTGAGTCCTCAGCTAGTACAGATAAGTCTCATGGAAGCAACAAAGTACAAATAGGTGGCTATGGCGAACTGCATTACAATAATTTAAATGGTAAAGGTGGCGCTACAGATAAAACTGAAATGGACTTTCACCGTTTTGTACTCTTCTTTGGCCATGAGTTTAGCGACTCAATACGGTTTTTCTCCGAAGTTGAAATTGAACATGCTATCGCGGGTGAAGGCAAAACAGGTGAAGTTGAACTTGAACAAGCTTACATCGAGTTTGATATTAATAAGCAGCATCGTGTTAAAGCCGGTGTGTTTTTAATACCGGTTGGTATTATTAACGAAACACATGAACCCAATACGTTCTACGGTGTTGAGCGTAATCCCATCGAAAAAAATATTGTTCCTGCAACATGGTGGGAAGGTGGTTCTGCTGTCAGCGGTGAATTTGCAGCTGGCTGGCAATATGACGTTGCCCTAACCTCAGGTTTAGACTTGGGAACAACGGGTACAACTAAAGTACGTAGCGGCCGGCAAAAGGTAGGTAACGCAAAAGCAAAAAGTTTAATGACAGCAGCACGCGTGAAATGGACAGGTGTACCTGGCCTTGAAATCGCCGCGACGGTAACATATCAAGATGATTACACTCAGGGTTTAGGGTCAAAAAACAGCGCGCAATTAATTGAGACACATGCAGTGTGGCAAAGAAATAATTTTGCTTTACGTGCGTTGTATGCAAGCTGGAAGGTAGACGGCCAAACCAGTGGTTACGATAAACAAAAAGGTTATTATATAGAACCGTCTTACAAGTTTACCGATAAGGCAGGTGTGTTTGTACGTTATAACCAATACGATAATCAAGCGGGAGACTCAAGCCAAAACGGCGAGAAAAAACAAACTAACATTGGCGTAAACTATTGGCCTCATCCAGATGTTGTTATTAAAGCCGATTACCAAAATCAAGATAACGCCAATAATAGCGACCAAAATGGTTTTAACCTTGGCATTGGGTATCAGTTCTAATAGCCGTTAGCATTTTTATAAACAAACCGGTTCCGATTATTTGGAACCGGTTTTCCTTTTTACGAAAGGTAAATAAAGTTGAAGTTTTTATTTATATTATTAATTTTTAGTGCGAGCTTACCGCTATGGGCACGTGGTACTTACCAAGAGCCTACAGATTTTTTAGCGGAAACGTTTCAAAACAAGGTGCCTAAAGCAAGTGTTATATGGTTGAGTGGCAAAGTTCGTAAAGATGTTTCCGACATTCTGACTCATAAACCCAATGGCCTACGTGTACGTTATTGGGCAAAAGATGAAACCAGCGTTTGGATATTAGAAGAAATTGGTAAAACTGAACCCATTACTATTGGCTTTGTAATTAATCAAAGTCGGATAACAAAAACCAAAGTGCTTATTTTTCGCGAGAGCCGTGGCAGCGAAATTCGGCATGACTTTTTTACACGACAATTCAACAATGCAAAATTAACAACCGAAAACAAACTTGATAGACAAATCGATGGCATTACCGGTGCAACGTTATCGGTACGTGCTCTAACACGTTTGTCTCGAGTAGCATTATATTTAAACAATCAACGATTAACAAAAAAATGACACGCCATAAGCAAACGAAAATAAAACTAAAATCATTGTATCAATGGCATCGTTATATTGGTGTTTCTATTGCCATATTTGTTTTACTGCTTTCCATTACAGGTATCGCATTAAACCATACAACTGAATTTAATTTAAATACACATTACATTAAGAATACAACGCTTCTGAACCATTATGGAATTCATGCACCTGAAAAAATTTATAGCTTTAATACAAATGACATTTGGGTAAGCCAGTGGCAAGACCGACTTTACTTAAATGAGATAGATCTTGGCACAACGACCGATCAACTAATTGGTGTTTTGCTTTATCGCGAAATGATTATCATGGGGTTTAAAGATGGTTTGTTACTCTACACACCTGATGGCGAATTAATTGAAAAACTTGCTAATGTAGATGGCTTGCCAACGGCTATCAATGCAATCGGAATTACTGATAAAAATGAGATTGCGGTTAAATCAACAAACGGTGTCTACACCGCTGACATGAACATATCTATTTGGTTGCATGATACTCAGGCCATTACCGTTTGGAACGATGCAAAAGAATTACCCGATAATTTAGAACAAGTATTGCTCGAAAAATTTCGGGGTAAGGGGTTAAGTTTTGAACGCATCATCCTTGACCTACACAGTGGACGTTTATTTAATATAAATGGCGTTTACTTTATGGACTTTGTTGCCTTATTGCTTATTTTTCTTGCCTGCAGTGGTTTATGGATATGGACTACGCGATGGCTAAAACAAAAGAAGCATCATAAACCCAAAAAATTATAAGCAACATTACTAAGAGGAAAATAAAGTGTTGAAAAAAATAATTATTCTCGTAAGTTTTTCTATGTTCGCGACTCCGTTAGCACTGGCCAACAAAAATGACTGGCGTAAAAATAGTAGTACGGATAAGAAACTGGAAAATTTGATTAAGGTCATTCCAAGTACATCCGACCTGATGATTCAAATGGGTGAACGTTATAAGAATTTATATTGGGCGGGAAAGCAAGAAAAGTGGGACTTTGCTGATTATCAAATTGATGAAATGCAAGCGCTCATAAGGACTTTAAAAATTACACGGCCTAAACGTTCAAAAAGTATTGATACTCATTTTAAAAACGCATTTTCGGATATTCAAAAAGCAATAAAAGAAAATAACTGGAGTAAATTCTCTTCTGGATTTGATTCGATGCGTCACAAATGTATGGCGTGCCATCGCGCAAATGATCATGCCTTTATTGTTTTGAATCCAAAACCAGCAAAAGGTAATAGTCCTGCATTAGATTAATTTTTCTAATCGACGTGTGTTTGTAACCAGTATTCCAGCAAGGCTAAATGCCAAACCTTACTGCCTTGCAGACGCGTGAAATATTCATCGGGTTGTTTTAATAACTTCGCGACGTAGGCTCGATTAAATACTCCACGATTGATGCATTCCGAACTGTTTAAAATATCTTGCATGAAATCTAAAAAATCATCTCGTACATATTTTAAAGCGGGTACAGGGAAGTAAGCTTTAGGTCGATCAATAACGGCATCCGGCACTATACCGCGGGCAATTTTTTTCAGTACATGTTTACCGCCCGATTGTAACTTCATTGAAGGTGGCATTTTCGCTGCCAGCTCAACAAGGTAGTGGTCTAAAAACGGTACACGTGCTTCTAAACCAAACGCCATGGTCATATTGTCAACGCGTTTAACGGGGTCGTCTACGACCAAAGTATTTACGTCCATATGTAAAACACGATCAATAAACTCACTCGCGTTAGGACGCGCTAATAAGTCTTCAATTATTTTTGAGGTGTAATCCTCACCTTTGTAATCATCACTGACTGTTTCTAAATATTCAGTATGATCACGATCAAAATAATATTTCGCAAAGCGTTCTACGTTTTCGGTTGCGTTATCTTCGTGTATACGTGGGAACCAAAAATAACCGGCAAAGACTTCATCGGCACCTTGACCACTTTGAACGACTTTTACATGTTTAGAGACTTGTTCTGATAATAAATAAAACGCAACAGCATCTTGCCCAACCATCGGTTCGGACATTGCTTGTACTGCTTCGGGTAAACGTTTGAGAACATCTGAATCTGGAATGATTATTTTTTGATGTTGTGTATTGTATCGCTCAACCACTGCATCGGAAAATTCAAATTCATTCCCCTTTTCTTCGGGTTGATCGTCAAAGCCGATTGAAAAGGTTCTTATATCACTTGCGCCTGCTTCATCAAGTAAGCCAACCAGTAGACTCGAATCTAAACCACCCGATAAAAGTACTCCAACGGGTACATCAGCGACATCTAAACGTTTTCTTACTGCGGTTCGCAAACTATCGTGAATGGCTTCAGTCCATTCTTCTTCACTCATATCGTTTTCTAACCGCGTTGCATTGAGTCGCCAATAACGCTTCGTTTTGGGTTCTTTATTTTTTTCTAGCGTTAACGTTGTACCCGGTTCTAATTTTTGAATACCGTTTAAAATAGTGTTCGGTGCAGGTATAACGGCATGTAACGTAAATTGATTATGCAAACCAACAGGATTAATTGCGGTATCGATGTCACTATCAATTTTATTGCTGGCTAATAGAGCTTGCATGTTCGAAGCAAAACGTATTTTATTATTTGTAAGTGAATAATACAGTGGTTTAATGCCCATGCGATCACGAGCTAAAAATAGACTTTGTCTTTTCCAGTCCCAAATAGCAAAAGCAAACATACCGTGTAAATGTTCAGGGCATTGCTCTCCCCACTTATGGTACGCTTTTAAAATAACCTCGGTATCGCCATGCGATTTAAAGTTATAACCTTCCTTTATAAACTGCGCCCGTAACTCCGGGTAATTATAAATAGCGCCATTAAAAACTAAGGTGAGTTGCAACTCTTCATCAACCATGGGTTGATTAGAGTCATCGGATAAATCAATAACCGATAAGCGTCGGTGTGCGAAACCAACTTGGGGTTTAATCCACGAACCTTCCGCATCAGGACCACGGCGTTCCAGTTTGGAAAGCATTGCTTTTATTACTTTTTCATTTATAGCTTGGTCGTCAAACCTAACTTCACCACATATTCCACACATTTATTTTTATTCCAATTAAATTTTACACTTGCTTCTCTAACCATTGTTTGCAGTCTATTTTGTATAACACATGTTCTTTATGCTTACTGTTTTCAGGCATCATAGGATGTTGAAAAGATATAGAAGTATTCACCATATTTAATCTTTCCATTACTGCACGGGAGCGTTGATTACCCACCGCGGCAAAAGAATAAACTTCACTTAATTCTAGTTTGTTAAAAGCAAACGCCAATGCGGCTTTAGCCGCTTCGGTTGCATAACCCTGCCCCCAATATTGTTTCGCTAGACGCCATCCAATTTCAACACATGGATCAACGGGCACATCATAGGAGGGCTTATTTAAGCCAACAAAACCAATAAAGACATGATCACTTATTGTTTCTACTGCCCAAAATCCCCAACCATTATTATTCATACGACTTATAATTTTTTCTGCCAGCTCATCACTTTCTTTTTTATTCATAGTATATGAAAAAAATTTCATAACCTCAGAATCGGCATTCAATGCAGCAAAGTCTGTTAAATCATTTTGATGCCATTGTCTTAAAATTAATCTTTCAGTTTTTAACTCTACCATGTCTATCATTGAATCAATGTCCCTATTTACTTTATCCCTATATTTCACCCCACCCACCACCGCCGGGTGTTTCTATTTTCAAGCAATCGCCTTTCACCACTTCGATGTTTATTTTTGCACCTAACTGTTTCCCGTTCAGGCTATTAACACCTAGCTTGGCATCTTCTCCACCATTAACACCCCAAGGTGCTTGATAACGACGTTCAGTTAAGAGGGTAACATTCGCATCGTATAAAAATTCATATTCGCGAATAATGCCATCACCACCTCTTTGCGCGCCTTCACCACCTGAATTTTTTCTTAGCGCATATTGTTTAACACGCAGTGGATAGTTAAGTTCAAGTACTTCAACAGGTGTATTTAGCGTGTTAGTCATATGCGTTTGTACGCCGCTTAAGCCTGCGGCTTTTGCACTTGCGCCCATACCGCCACCTATCGTTTCATAATAATCCCATGCGCTTTGACCAGTATCAGTATTGGCATCGCCCACGAAACCCATCGCAACATTATTCATACTGCCATGACTCGCCGCTGCAAGTTGTTCTGGTATCGCTTGTAATAATGCGCCAATAATAACATCAACAATACGCGTTGAGGTTTCAACATTACCCGCAGCAACAGCGGCTGGACGCGTCGCGTTAACTAAGCAAGATTCTGGTGCAGATAAACTTATTGCTCTAAAAGTTCCAGCACAAGCAGGCGTAAAATCAGGGAGTAAGCAACGAAATACATAATAGACTGCGGCCGCAGCAACAGATAACGGGCAATTTATATTACCGCTCACTTGTGGTGAGGTGCCGGTAAAATCAACGCGAATACTGCTGCCATCGACTTTGATACAGGCACTTATGGGTATTTTTTGTTGGCCTTGACCATCATCATCCATATAGTCGGTAAAGCGGTACTCACCATCGGGAATTTGTTCGTATACTGGCTTTGCGAGTCGCTCACCATAGTCGTTTAACTCGTCCAAGGCGTCAGTAAACAACACGATAGACATTGATTGGATTAACTCGCGCAACCGCGAACTCCCCGTTCGATTCGCGCTCATTTGAGCAGCCACATCGCCTTTTACCGTTTGCTCACTCCGCGTTGCCGCCAGCAAGGTTTGCATCATGACGTCCTGAAGCTGTCCCTGCTTACAAATATAGCTCGGCGGGATAATTAAACCTTCCTCATCTAAACATGAGGATATTGGCATTGAACCCGGTGAATCCGCACCAATATCCGCATGATGTGCTCGGTTAGCAACAAAAGCCACTACAATGCCTTCACTAATAACTGGACTAATAAAAGTTACATCAGGAAGGTGGGTTCCACCTAGATAAGGATCGTTAACGATGACCATGTCATCAGCTTGCCAGTCAAACTGGCTGACTATTCCCTGCATGGCATACGCCATACTGCCTAAATGCACCGGAATATGCGCAGCTTGTGCACATAAACTACCTTTTGCATCAAAAACAGCACAAGAGAAATCAAGCCGGTCTCGTATATTGGGAGAAAAAGCGGCACGTTGTAGGATGGCACCCATTTCATCACAAACAGCGGCAAGACGATTCGCAAACAAGCTTAATTCAATGGCATTCATCGGCTTAATATAACGCGATGTTATAAAAATTCATAATAATGGGCATGTAATAATCCCTTAAAATACCAGGTTAATGCAACCCAATATATTCATATTAAAAAAAGAATACTTAGATAGAGCCTGTTAGGGGGTGCCCCGTTTTGGAATACTGTAGTAAACTACTCAAACTTTTTATAACTACAAACCTAAAATCTATAGGGGAATTTACATGAATCCATTAAAGTCCGTACCTGGCACTATTGCCACCGGTTTTATCTTAGCGATTATTATTATGGTCGCAATGGGCGCTGGTAGCCTAAACAGTCTTTCACTCAGCGTTTGGTTGCACGTTATCGCTGGTGTTGTTTGGATTGGTTTACTTTACTACTTCAACTTCGTACAAGTTCCTGGTGTAGGTGCTGCACTCGCTGACACAGATGGCCCTGGCCCTGCAGCAATCAACAAGTATGTTGCTCCACGCGCTTTATTTTGGTTCCGCTGGGGTGCCGTTGCAACTTGGGTAACAGGTGTTGGTGCATTACAAGGCTTAGCTCCTGGCGGCATACAGTCTGCATTCACTTTAGCAGCTGGTTTTGAAGTCATTGGACTTGGTGCTTGGTTAGGTACAATTATGCTATTCAACGTATGGGTTTTCATTTGGCCAAACCAAAAGAAAATTTTAGGTATTGTTGATGCATCTGCTGAGCAAATTGCTTCAGGTAAAGTGATTGCGTTAATGGCTTCACGCATCAATACCGTTCTTTCTATCCCTATGCTTATGTGTATGGTTGGATACGGACACGGTGGTTTACCATTCTAAGTTAATTAGAATAAACCATTAAAAAACCGGCCTGAGAGTTATCTTAAGCCGGTTTTTTTATGCCCGCTTTTTCGTTTCCACTTCTTATACTTTTATTCTTTATTTAAGCTTCTAATAAAATACCCCTTAAAGTTAACTAACATCAAATATATTTCTATAATTACCACTTTCAGAGTTGAGCATTAACGTTTATCAAAACGTTAATGCTAGACCAATCCCAGAAAATCATTTTTAAATGTCCTCAAGTCTAAACATTGTTCTCCAGCTTTGAATACATAACATCCGTTTGATTTTTTTATCCAATATATAGTCGTATAGCAACGGTCATTAATGCTCCACCTTTCTTGTTAGGCATATTTTATTCGGCTGTCAAATAGGCACAAACAGAGATAAAAGTGCCTATATATTTGCGTAAATTCAATGAAAAGTCTAAAATCGCTCTTTCCCCATAAAAAAATGAGTGGATTATTAACGGCGGTCAACCAACGAGTGATGCTTCACTCACATTGGAATGACTGCTTTTTTGCTTTAAGGCCAAAAGCTAAATTAACAAAAAGATACCTAAACTATGCCTGACTATTTAATGAAAAATTATGCACCACTACCCGTTACTTTTACAAAAGGTGAAGGTGCCATTTTGTGGGATGCTGATAACAACCAATACCTTGATGCATTAAGTGGTGTTGCGGTTTGTAGTTTAGGCCATGCTCATCCAGATGTTGCTATGGCTATAGCAAAACAAGCGAACCAACTTATTCACACTTCCAATTGGTACCACATTGCACACCAGGAAGAACTTGCCGCTGAACTGTGCAAGTTAAGTAAAATGGACAATGTTTTTTTTGGTAACTCTGGTGCAGAAGCAAACGAAACAGCGATTAAGCTCGCGCGCTTATATGGACACAAAAAAAATATAGATAAACCCAGCATTATTGTGATGGATGGTAGCTTTCATGGTCGAACGCTTGCCACTTTATCGGCGACAGGAAACCGAAAAGTTCATGCGGGTTTTGAACCGCTCGTGCAGGGTTTTATACGTGCACCTTATAACGATTTAGAAGCCATTGAAAATATTGCCAGCAATAACAAAAATGTTGTTGCCGTCTTAGTGGAACCCATTATCGGTGAAGGCGGCATTATTATTCCCGATGCCGGTTACTTAGAAGGTATACGTAAACTATGCGATGATAATGGTTGGTTAATGATTCTCGATGAAATTCAAACGGGTATGTGTCGAACCGGCGAATGGTTTGCATTTCAACATACCAACATTACACCCGACGTCATGACGTTAGCTAAAGCACTTGGTAATGGCGTGCCCATTGGTGCATGCCTGGCAAAAGGTGCAGCTGCCGAACTCTTTGCACCAGGCAACCATGGAAGTACTTATGGAGGTAATCCACTAGTTTGTGCCGCTGCGCTTGCCGTTGTTAATACAATGAAATCTGAAAAGCTAGCAGCACGTAGTAAAGCACTAGGCAAAACAATGCTTTCGCAATTAGAAACGGCATTAGCAAACAATGAAGCTGTTGTTGATATTCGAGGTCGAGGACTAATGCTTGCCATTGAACTTGATCGACCTTGTGGCGAACTATTACAAAAAGCATTAGATCAAAAATTATTGATTAACGTAACAGCTGATAAAGTCGTACGTTTATTACCGCCACTTATTATTAGCGATGATCAAGTATCTGAAATTACACAAAAAGTTGCAACACTGATTAACGAATTTACTCAATAAACTATTCAACAGACAAAATTATGAAACATTTTTTAACGTTATTAGATATTCCAGCAAACGATCTCAATCGTTTAACTCAGCGCGCAATCGAATTAAAAGAAATGCAACATCGCGGTGAAATTTTTGAGCCTTTAAAAAATAAAGTAATGTCGATGATTTTTGATAAAGCGTCAACACGTACTCGTGTTTCATTTGAAACCGCGATGTCACAATTTGGTGGGCATGCAATATTTTTGTCTCCTCGTGATACGCAACTAGGTCGTGGTGAACCGGTTGAAGATAGTGCGCGTGTTTTATCTAGCATGGTCGATGTAATAATGATTCGTACTTTTTCACACGACATGGTTAAAACTTTTGCAGCCCATTCACGTGTACCTGTTATTAATGCCTTAACGGATTTATACCACCCTTGCCAATTGTTAGCGGATATACAAGCCTACACAGAGAAGCGCGGTAGCATAAAAGGTAAAACCGTTGCCTGGATTGGTGATGGTAACAACATGTGTCACTCATATATAAATGCAGCTCGTCAGTTTGACTTTAAACTTAATATTGCTACTCCTAAGGGTTATGAACCCGATACAGATATCATGGAAGCCGCTGGCGATCGTATTATGTTAACCAATGTTCCTGAAGAAGCTTCAGAAAATTCAGATTTAATTGCTACCGATGTTTGGGCAAGTATGGGGCAAGAAGAAGAACAAAAACTTCGTGAACAAGCTTTTTCAAATTTTCAAGTCACATCCCAATTAATGCAACTTGCCAACAAAGATGCCGTTTTTACCCATTGTTTACCTGCACATCGTGGTGAAGAAGTCACCGCTGAAGTGATTGATGGGGAACAAGGTATTGTGTGGGATGCGGCTGAAAATCGACTCCACAGCCAAAAAGCCTTATTAGAATATTTACTCACAAAATAATCTACACTCTAATCTAATCGCCTAATATTAAATTAGTAGCGCAGGTCATTGCGCACCTTAAATAACATAAAAACTTCATCCAACATCTAAAGCATTTATACTTTTGGACGCTAATATAGTAACTTCACACTGCTGTTGAACCAACTTTCGTCATGCGAAAAAAACAAAACTTTATACAAATCATTATATTACTATCACTTTATAGTGTCAGTCTGTATGCCAATACAACCCCTCTTCAAGATGGATTTGATGCATTTCGCGCAGGTCGTTACGATATAGCCATTAAACATTGGTTACCATTGGCACAAAGTGATGAGCCAACTAAAGACAATGCTGATGCCATGTATAATATTGGACTGCTTTATATGAATGGCCAAGGTGTAAAAGAAGATTACAAACTAGCAAAACAATGGTTTAAACGCGCTGCTTTTTACGGCAGCGTCGACGCCGCCTACAACTTAGGCGTATTATATATGGGACGAAAATTCGGGTTCCCAAGTAAGAAAGATGCCATGTACTGGTGGAAGCAAGCCGCTGAATATGGTCATACAGATTCACAATATAATTTAGGTGTATTGCTTGCATACGGTCATGCAAGTAAAGCCGATCCAAAGTCAGCTTTATCATGGTGGTACAAGGCGGCAACAAAAGGCCACAAACAATCCGCATTTGCACTAGCTGAGGCGTATAAAAAAGGATTATTTGGCTTAAAAAAAGACAACAAACTAGCCATGTTTTGGGATAAACGTTCTAAGTAACAAGCTTTTTAATAAGTTCCCTCCGTCATAAAAGATTAATCTTTATGTAAAAAAACTGTCATCAATTTTCATCATGATACCCCACAAAAGTAATAACGCTTTTTTAACCTTATTGGGGAATGACAATGAAAAAAAATTTAATCGCTGTTACTACAGCAACTTGTATTTTATTACCAACCGCATCTGTTAACGCAGCTAAAATTTTAGATGAAAAATTAGAGATTTATGGCAAAGTTCACTTATCGATAGATTCAAGCGATACAGATGGCTTAGTCACAAATGATGGCTTTGGTGTTTCAAGTAACTCTAGCCGCATAGGTTTTAAAGGGGAGTTACCAGCTGGAAGTATGAAATTCATATACCAGGTTGAATCAGAAATTCGTTTCGATGAAGGGTCAAGTGGTAGTTCGCTTGCTGGCCGAAACACATTCGCCGGCTTGAAAGGTGGATTTGGTAAAATTATTGTTGGTCAATACGACACTCCGTTTAAAACAGTAGCTTCAAAGTGGGGAATTTTTGGTGATAGTGTTGGTGAACGTCGCTCTATACTAGGTGCAAGCTATCTTAAAGGTAACCAACTAAATGAACGTGCAAAAAATTCGGTTATGTACACTTACAAAACTGATGCATTAACATTTGATGCAATGTATGCCGTTGACCCCGAAACATCATCCGGCTCACAAGATAACAACGATAAAAACGTAACAAGCCTTTCTCTACGTTATAAGAGTGGTCCACTATGGATTGGCCTTGCGAGTGAATCTTGGGAAGGACATAGTAGTATGGCTAATGGTGATGCCTTACGCCTGGGTGCTAAATATAAATTAGGTATTGTACAAGTCGGTGCATTTTATGAGTCAATTGATTCAGATACCGTGGCACAATGGAAACGTGATGCAACTGGTCTTAATGCTAAATTTAACCTGAACAAATCAACTGATATTCGAGTGCAATATTTAATGGTTGATGATGCCGATGGTACAACAGATACCGGTGCAACAAAGGCTAGTTTAGGCTTGTTCCATAAATTAGATAAAAAAGCACAAGTGTATATTGCTTATGGCTCAACCAATAATGATGCAAATGCTAAATTCCAGGCGGTTGATGGTGGCCACGGGGATGAAGTGAAAACGGTGACCGGTGGCAATCCTAGTGCTATTTCTTTGGGTTTAATCTATAAATTTTAAGCTTTAAAGAAACACTATAAACCACAGGTAGTTTTACATTACCTGTGGTTTTTTTATAAATAAAATGTGCATTCCAGAATCGTTTAAAAATTGCTACTATAGACAGTATGAGTGCAGTATTAGAATTAAAAAATATAGAATGCCGTCACCGCGGCCAAACCATCGTCGATGATTTAAGTTTTCATGTTAATGAAGGCGACCTCGCTTGCTTACTCGGCCCCAGTGGGTGTGGTAAAACAACGGCATTACGTGCAATTGCCGGATTTGAGCCCATTCACAAAGGTGACATAATTATTCGTGATTTTAGTTCATCACGACCTGGCTTTACTCGCGCGCCCGAAAAACGACGTATTGGTATGGTCTTCCAAGACTATGCTTTATTTCCTCACCTTAACGTCGCAGATAACATAAGCTTTGGACTAAGCCATAAAAGTAAAGCCGAGCAACAAAATATTATTGACGAAATGTTAGAAGTGGTGGATTTGGTCGGTTTTGGACAGCGCTATATCCATGAACTTTCTGGTGGTCAGCAACAACGTATTGCACTGGCCAGAGCACTTGCCCCTAATCCTGAACTTATCCTCATGGATGAACCCTTCTCCAACTTAGATATAGAAATGCGTGAAAGACTTAATAATGACGTTCGCCAAATTCTTAAATCGAAGAATATGACGGGTATTCTTGTCACCCACGATCAGCATGAAGCCTTTGCTATAAGTGACCAAATAGGTGTGATGAATAATGGAAAACTGTTACAGTGGGACACCGCTTATAACCTGTACCATTCACCTAATAGCCTATTTATTGCTGATTTTATCGGCCAGGGTGTTTTTCTTGATGGCGTTCTAAAAAGTCCCGATTCGGTAGAAACTGAAATTGGTATTGTTACCGGTGACCGTTCTTATGGTATGAAAACCGGCAGCCAAGTTAAACTATTACTGAGACCCGATGATGTGGTTCTTGATCCAGCCGGTAAAATAAACGCCGAAGTTACTCACCGAGCTTTTAAAGGTGCCGAAATATTATATACACTTCAGCTCAAATCAGGCACTGAACTACTTTCCTTATTCCCCAGCCATTATAATTTTGATATTGGTGAAAGTGTGCAACTTCGTCTTGCAGCTGACCATATGGTTGCTTTTCCGAAATAAAACTCTACAAGTATTCGCGTAATATTCGTAAGTAAAAATACATCCACTTTTATGCCTAAACCATTGAGGATGCTAAGAATTTTGTGATGGATTTCTTGCTTTGTCGATCTTATGGCTATATATTAGTCTCTTACAATAAACACTCTATTTATACCTAAATACTTATCGATACGGAACCACTCTTATGAAGCATTTATTCTTAATTTTTATCTTTGCCACATCGTCTATCGCATATGCTGAAACACAATATGTCAGTGATAAATTACGTATAACCCTTCGCACAGGACAAGGTACTGAATTTCAAATAATCCGTGCTCTGGAGAGTGGCGCTAAACTCGAAGTATTAGAACAAAACGAATCGGGTTATACCAACGTTAAAACCGAAGATGGTACGGAAGGTTGGGTACGTAGCCAATATTTAATTCCTGAGCCTATTGCCCAACAGAAACTTGATAAAACTCTAGTACAGTTAGAAAAATATAAAACACAACTTGAAGCTTTAAAAACGGAGCGTGTGGAATTGCGCAAACAAAGAAAAGAACTATCTGAAACAAAAAGCTCACTGTCTAAAAAATCGAGTTCATTAGAATCAGAACTCGCACGCTTATCAAAAGTTGCCGCAAAACCAATTTTATTGGATAAAGAAAATCGAACGCTACAACAAGAAAATGTAAAACTTGGAAAAGATTTACAAATGATTCACCAGGAAAACCAAGTGTTAAAAGATCAATCGAATCGTGAATGGTTTATTGCAGGTGCAGCAGTCTTACTAGGCGGTATCTTACTTGGTTTAGTCATTCCTAAGATACGTTTTAGCAAAAAAGCTTCCTGGTAAAAATTTAATTTTTAACACTTATACACGACAGTGAAAAAAAATACTCCTAAGTCGCAAGATAACTTTATCAACTGGTTTCGCCAGTCGACGCCGTACATCAATGCGTTTAGAAATAAAACATTCGTTATTTCTTTTGGTGGTGAACTCCTTACCGACACGCAATTCACCCCACTCGTACACGATATAATGTTACTCCATAGCTTGGGAGTTAAATTAGTTCTTGTACACGGAGCTCGGCCACAAATTGAACGTCATTTAAAAAAACTAAATGGTGAAATAAAAGTTGTTAATGGTTTAAGAGTAACAAATGACTTAGCCCTTGAATGTGTTATCGATGCCGCAAGCCGAGTGCGAGTGGAAATCGAAGCGCTATTATCAATGGGTTTAGCCAATACATTGACTGCAGGTAATACCGTACATATAAATTCAGGTAATTTTATTACAGCTAAACCTTTAGGCGTTATCAATGGCGTTGATTACCAGCATACAGGTGAAGTCAGAAAAATCGCTGCTGATACTATCAATACAATACTGAACTTAAATAATTTAGTTTTGATTCCACCGTTAGGTTATTCCCCGACAGGTGAAGTATTTAATTTAAACGCACGAGATCTTGCTGCAGATATTGCTAGTGAGATTAAAGCTGATAAACTAATTTACTTAACCAATGACAAAGGTATTGTCGATGGCCGCAATAAACTTATTAAAGAGCTTACCGCAAGCGACGCTCAATCTTTAGTTGATAGTATCACTTTAAAAAATGCGAACAAAAAAACAAAAATGTCGGATAGCACGATTCGTTGTATTCAAAATGCAATCATGGCCGTTAATAATAATGTTCCGCGCTGCCATCTAATTGATCGACATATTGATGGTGGTCTTTTAACCGAGTTATTTACTCGTGATGGTTGTGGCTCACTAATATCTGCAAATAATTTTGAATCTATTCGACAGGCAACGGTTGATGATATTGCGAGTCTCATTGAGCTCATCCAACCATTAGAACAACAAGGCTTACTTGTTAAACGTTCACGTGAAAATCTTGAAATAGATATATCGTCTTTTACTGTTATTGAACGTGACGGAATGATAATCGCTTGTGCAGCATTGTTTCCTTTCATAAAAGAAAAAACAGGCGAGCTGGCATGTTTTGCTGTCCATCCGGATTATCAAAACAATGGTCGAGGCGAGATTTTATTTAAAGCAATTCAGCAACATGCCAAACAGTTGGGCTTAATGAGTTTATTTGTACTCACAACTAGAACATATCAATGGTTTAAAGAACGTGGTTTTAAAGCAAAAGATATAAAAACTTTACCTGTGAAAAGGCGTTTACTCTATAACTACCAACGTAGTTCAAAAATGTTTGTTAAAAATGATATTGGTTAAAATAGACAATGCTTAAGAATAAACCTTTTCTAAAATGGGCCGGCAATAAGTATCGATTAATGGATAAGATACAAAAATTACTGCCCGAAGGAAAACGACTCATTGAACCTTTTGCAGGCTCCGCTGCTGTATTTTTAAACACAGACTATAGTGACTATAGGCTTTCTGATAGCAATGCCGATTTAATCAATTTATACAATATATTAAAGAAACAAGATAAAAAATTTATTGCTTATTGCAAAACGTACTTTAGTAAAAAGTTTAATGACGAAACTACCTATTACGAATTACGCAAACAATTTAATAATTGCCGTTCAATACAGAAAAAATCAGCACTTTTTTTATACTTAAATCGCCATGGTTATAATGGTTTGTGCCGTTATAATTTAAAAGGCGGTTATAACGTTCCTTTTGGACGTTATAAGAGTCCGTATTTTCCAGAACAAGAAATGTTGGTATTTTCTGAAAAAGCACAAAATGCATCATTTATTCATCAAGATTTTTCCACAGCAATGCAACAAGCAAAGAAAGGTGATGTTATTTATTGTGACCCACCTTATGCGCCGCTCTCTTCCTCTGCAAACTTCACGCAATACAGTGCTGGTGGATTCGGCTTAGAACAGCAAGAGCATCTCGCTAATATTGCAGAGCAAAAATCGTCTCGTGGTATTCCTGTTTTAATCTCGAACCACAATACTTCGTTTACCTTGAAAACCTATAATCAAGCCCAAAAGATCTCTAAATTTAGGGTACAACGATATATAAGCTGTAATGGAAATAAGCGCAATTCAGCCGGTGAATTGCTCGCATTATTTGCTTAATCTAATAAATACAGGGTCTTAGCCAATACATCTCAAGCCTTATCCACTCTAAATATGAGACTCAGTTCTTAAATTAAATCTAAAGCATACTTACCAAATAGCCGATAACCTTAATGAAGCAGGATTAACATTAAGCGCCTGGATGCCTAAATGTAGTTATGAGGTAAATGGCGGTTATGCCCCACCCACATCAAGTTTTGTATAGCTCGGTTCTTATCATTGAAAATGATGAGTTTAGTGCGAGTCTAGTAGAGTATCTATTGCATCGTGAAGGCTATAACGTCGCGACTGCATACAGTGCTTCGCATATAAAACGATTATTTGAAGTTATGCTCCCACCCGATTTGATTTTTATTCATTCAAAATTAGCCTATACCAATACGCATGATTTTATTAACAAAATTCGCCATCAATCAAAATGGAAACATCTGCCTATTGTTATTATCGGTGACGAGAAAGACAGTACTGTTGATGAAATTTTAGAAACGGGAGCGGATGGTTTTATTTTAAAACCTTATTTCCCTGAAGAGCTTATTCGTCAGGTTAAAACACATGCAAAACGAACGCATTAAATAAATAGTTCTAACTAAAAATTATCATCTAGCGGAACAACGCGTAATATTTCTTCTGGTGTTGTTATACCCATTGCCACCTTTTGAGCACCTGAAATTCTTAATGGCAACATACCTTCTTTTACACCTAAGCGCCTAATATCAAGTGCATCACTTTCTGGTGTAATTTTATGCCTTAACGAGTTCGACATTGTTAGCATTTCATATAAACCCACTCGACCAAGATAACCGGTATCTCGACATTCATCACAGCCAACCGCTTTATAAAACGTTCCTTTACCTGTTACTTTATAAGGTTTGGTTAGCACATTCCAAATTTCTGGATTAATTTCGGTAGGTTCTTTACAGTGTGGGCAAAGCGTTCGCGCTAAACGTTGCGCCATAACACCATTTAATGTTGCATTGAGTAAATACGCAGGAATGCCGATCTCACGCAAACGCGGTATCGCTGCGGAAGAATCGTTTGTATGTAACGTTGATAAAACCAAATGTCCGGTTAGTGCAGCTTGAATAGCCATTTCAGCAGTTTCCTTATCGCGGATTTCGCCAACCATTATAATATCCGGATCTTGACGCAGCAAGGTGCGAATACCTGCGGCAAAGGTAACATCAATATTTGTTTGTACTTGCATTTGATTAAATTCAGATACAACATTTTCAATAGGATCTTCAATCGTACTAACATTTACTTCCGGTTTTGCTAATTGTCGGAGTGTTGCATAAAGTGTTGATGTTTTACCTGAACCTGTTGGGCCAGTAACTAAAACGATACCATGTGGTTGAGTTACCATATTGTTCCAACACGCGATATCTTTTTCACCAAAGCCTAAAGCGGTGAAATCCTTGGTTAACACAACCGGATCAAATATCCGCATTACCAATTTCTCACCAAACGCTGTTGGCATGGTAGATAAACGTAATTCGATTTCTGAGTCATTCTGTAATTTTGTTTTAATACGGCCGTCTTGAGGTCGACGTTTTTCGACAACGTCCATACGCCCAAGGACTTTTATTCGACTGGTTACCGCATTCATAACTAATGGTGGCATATCATAAACAAGTTGTAACATTCCATCGATACGAAAACGTATATGACCTTTATCGCGTCTAGGTTCTAAATGAATATCACTTGCACGTTGTTCAAATGCATACTGTAATAGCCAATCGACTATCTGAACAACGTCTTGATCATTGGCATCTAAATTCCCTGACTTACCTAACTCAACAAGTTGCTCGAAATTTCCAATCCCTACATTTTTTCGACCTTCAGTCTCACTTGTTGCTCGTCGTATTGAATGACTAACACTATAAAATTCATTTAAAAAACGAGAAATATCTAAAGGGTTAGCAATAACACGCTCGATTTCAATTCCCTTATTGACATGGGAAAGTTCTTTTTCCCAGCTATTTACACCGGGTTCCGCTGTGGCAACCACAATATGATTTTTATGTACTTCTACCGGTAAAAATTTATGCCGAATAGCATAGGCCGACGAAATAACATCAGTTACAGAGGCAACATCAACCTTTAAAGGATCAATTCGATAATAGGGTTGACCTGATTTCTCAGCTAGCCATTGCGTTAGTATTTCAAGTGTTAATGTCTGACCCGGATTTTTTAAATCATCCCATTCTTGCTGGCTTATAATAACAAGCGGGCTAATATCTAATACACTGGCGTTTCTCGCTGGAATTAAAAATTGTTCTGATAAGCTTGCATTAATAAGTCCGTCATCAACAAGATCTTTAACGACATCGGCTAACGACAACGGTTTATCACTATTAGAATAATCTTGGCGTACTTGATTCATCGTTACATCTTTTTATATTACTACTAGCTCGATATGAGCTTGGTTGGTTTATTAATAATAGCATTGATGGCACTATTTTTTCTTCTAATTACTGCTCTAATAGACACTAAACAGAAGTATTCAATAATATTGTTAATCACCTGCACCTAACAATACACCCATACCCGCAAGTTCTAGTATTTTGTTCATATGTGCGCGTATCAATTCAGCATCTTCTAATTCTAATACATCACTTAGTATTTGACGAAGCCTATTACGCGTAAAATGCCGTAGAACCCATTTCACACGTAATAATGATGAAGCAGACATACTTAAACTATCTAGCCCCATCGCCACTAATAATAATGCCGCTGCTGGATCACCTGCCATCTCCCCACAAATACCGACGGGTTTATCATATTTGTGTCCAGATTGAACGACTTGATAAATAGCCTTTAATACAGCTGGGTGTAGAGCGTCATATAAACCAGCAACACGCGCATTGTTTCGATCAACAGCCAATAGATATTGTGTTAAATCATTTGAGCCAATGGAAAAAAAGTCGACTCGTTTCGCTAAGCTATCGGACATATAGACTGCTGATGGTACCTCTATCATCACACCCACTTTAGGCATAACAACTTGCTCACCTTCTTCAAGTAATTCGCCATAGACCCTATGAATTAAATTTAATGAATCATTTAACTCAGCAACATTACTAATCATGGGTAATATTATATGTAAGTTATTAAGCCCGCTATTAGCTCGTAGCATAGCTCGAATTTGAACAATAAATATTTCTGGATGATCGAGTGTAATGCGTATACCTCGCCAGCCTAAAAAAGGATTCTCTTCAACAATAGGAAAATAGCTTAACGCTTTATCACCACCGATATCTAATGTGCGCAGATAAACGGGCCTAGGTGCACACTGCTCCAGTATTGAACGGTATATTGCGCATTGTTCATTTTCACTTGGAAACCGTTCACGTTCCATAAAAGGAAGTTCAGTCCGATACAGACCAATCCCTTCTGCACGACAAGATTGACTCGGTTCAATATCAGCTATTAATCCAGAGGTCACTAAAAAAGTAATATGGTGTCCATCTTCAGTTTGTGCAGGGAGATCAGAAAGCTCTAATAATTTAGTTGTTAAACGTGATTCATCTTCAATCAATCGTTGATAGCGTTCTTTAACTTCATCGGCAGGATTAACAAAAACATCGCCTTTATAACCATCAACAATTAATTCATATCCATCAATCTTTTCAATTGGAATTAACTCTGCTCCCATAACGGCAGGAATTCCCATCGCTCGCGCAAAAATTGCTAGATGGGAGGTACGAGAACCATGCTTAGAAATAACGCCAACTAATTTTTCAATAGGAACTTGAGTAAGGTTTGATGGTGTTAATAATTCACCAACTAAAATCACGTTATCAGGCATTACCTTTTCATTTGAAGTATCTTCTTGTAAATAGCGTAGTATGCGTCGCCCAAGGTCTAAAATATCTGAGCTTCTTTCCCGTAGATACGCATCACTCATTTTATCAAATTGACCGGCATACTCTTGCAAGGTATCTCTTAAAGCGGCTTGCCCCCATTGACCATCACGAATACGTGATATTGTTTCACCTAATAAGGATTGGCTATCAAGCATTAATATATAGGCGTCAAATAAAGAAAGCTCATCATCACTGACGGTCTCAGCCAATTGAATCTTTAATTCGACAATATCATTCTTTACAGATTTAACAGCGGACTCAAATAATAAAATTTCAGCATCGATATTTTCTATTTTTCTATCAGGAATCATATTAATATCGGTTGGGCTATACACTACATAACTTGTTCCCATGACCATACCGGGTGCACCCGGCAAACCACTAATAGGATGAAATGTACCACGAGGGATATCAGCATTTAGAATATCATCCAGGTCCTGGCTTATACGCGCATGTGCCAAGTTATCAGCAATTTGTGATGCGATGGTAATAACAAATGTTTCACTATCCACATCAAAACGTACAGCAGCTTTCTGATGTAGAGTAATAATCGCCAAAACATTTCTGTTATGAATAACAGGAATACCCAGAAAACCATGTAATGCTTCTTCACCTGTTTCAGAAACGTAATAATAAGCAGGGTGTTGGGAACAATCGTCTAGATTCATCGGTTCGGCTCGTTTAACAACGAGACCTGAAAGGCTATTATTTAAAGGTATTCGAACAACGCCAACGGCTTCTTGATAAAACCCTTCAGTAGCCATAAGGACCAATTGACGGTTAGGCTCATCAACCAGAAAAACCGAGCAAGCATCGCAAGGAACAGCTTGTTTTATTCGGGTAACAAGAATTTGTAACTTGCGTTCAATTTTTCGCGTTACAATAAATTCACTTATTATTTTTTTTAATTCTTCTAGCATGCTTTCCTTAGTGCTTTTTTATATTTTTATATCATGCTCTCATTTAATATTAAATTTACATCAGGCAATAACGTAGTTAGAGCCAATCTATAAATATTTTTTTTAAACTCGACCACTTGTTCGGCTGCAAGGTGAGGCGCAATCCAACACCAGGTGTCAAACTCAGGTCGTTCAGAACAATCAAGTTTAATCTCATGTTCACTCGCGTTTAATTTAAGTAAAAACCAAATTTGTTTTTGTCCGATGCATTTCGGTTTACTACCTGGGCGTTGTAATTTTTTTGGTAAGTCATAACGCAGCCAATCCTTTGTAGAATTGACGATCTCCACTTCATTTGGCTCTAAACCAACTTCTTCTTTGAGCTCACGAAATAAGGCTTGTTGAGGTGTTTCGTGCTTTTGAATACCGCCTTGCGGAAATTGCCAACCATCCTGACCAGAGCGACGAGCCCAAAGTAACTCTCCGCGATCATTACTTAGCATAATGCCAACATTTGCTCGATAACCATCTTGGTCAATCATTTCTTCCTCCTCTAAATCTACATAACGGTTTTTCGTTTGACCCTTTATAATTGCATAAATTGGTTCTAAATGGCTAATTTTAATATGCTTTTTAATATTCACTAGTTCTAATATATGCTTGTATTGTAAAAAGCATTTATACGATAAAATACTGACATGAATAATATAAAAAACAGTAAAAACAATGAGTTAGCTATATTCGATCTTGATAACACTCTACTAGCAGGTGATAGTGATGCCCTTTGGGGGCAATTTATTGCACAACATGGCCATGTTAATAAAGAAGAGCACGAACGTGAAAACCAACGATTCTATGACGAATACAAAGCGGGTACGCTCGATATTAACGAATTTCTTCGCTTTAGCTTAAGACCCTTAAGCCAACTCAGCATGGAGGAATTAACGCAATTACATCAAACTTTCATGCACGAGTGCATCATCCCAATTATTAGTGAACAAGCGCGTAACTTGGTCAACAAACACAGAGAAGCGGGTAATATTTTATTAATCATCACAGCAACAAATAAGTTTGTTACGGCTCCAATTGCAGAAGAACTCGGTATAAAAAACTTGCTAGCCACCGAAGCTGAAATTATTAATAACCGATACACTGGACAAGTTAGTGGTGTTCCTTGTTTTCAAGAAGGTAAAGTCGTCCGGTTAAATGAGTGGCTACAACAAACAGGTTATAGTTTAGAAAATAGTTATTTTTATAGCGACTCACATAACGATATTCCTTTACTCGAAAAAGTGACAACCCCCATTGCCGTGGATCCTGATGCTAAGCTAGAGAAACACGCATTGGAGAAGTCATGGAAAATATTACAGCTTCATCCAAGTTTATAATCTAACTTCATGATACTAAGTCGCTCAGTTTATTGGTTAATGATATCGCTTGTCGTGATGTCTATTTTAAGTATAACTATCGCTATACTGGTTGGCAGTGTTTCCTTATCTATCTCAGATGTTTATCAGGCAATCTTTCACTCATCACAAAATAGTCAATCGTTAATATTGCAACTACGCTTTGAACGCGCATTATCTGCTTTCGTTACGGGTGGTTTACTCGCCATGACAGGTGCTTTGATGCAAGTCTTAGTGCGCAATCCACTTGCAGACCCTTATATATTAGGTGTATCGGGTGGCGCATCTGTTGCAGCACTTATTGCAATTCTAATGGGGTTACCACTTATTGTTCTTACAACGTCAGCTTTTGTCGGTGCTATTTTTGCAATGCTACTTGTTTTTTCACTCAGCCGAGGTGTGAAAAATAGTAATTGGAATCCAACACGTTTATTACTAACCGGTGTTGTGCTCGCGTCTGGCTGGGCTGCAATTATTAGTTTTATACTCACCTTTAGTCCAAATAATAAACTCCATAGTATGTTATTTTGGTTGATGGGTGATTTAAGTTATAGCCATACCCCGTTACTTGGCTTTATTGTTTTATTGTTAGCGTTAATTCTTAGTCTATTTTTAGCTCGTTCCTTAAATGTACTTATTCGTGGTGAACAGTTTGCACAAACTCTTGGCGTGAATACTCAACGCTTACAGTGGAAACTTTTATTACTAGCATCTCTTTGTACCGCAATGGCGGTTACACAAGCAGGGAGCATCGGTTTTATTGGTTTAATCGTACCTCACCTTATTCGTTTAACGGGCACACATGATCATCGAATATTATTGCCTGCAAGTGTCTTATGCGGTGGAAGTTTATTAACACTTGCTGATACATTATCGCGAAGTTTATTCTCGCCGATTCAAATTCCAGTCGGTATTGTTACCGCACTCATTGGCATTCCAATATTTTTATACTTATTACAACGTAATACGGAAAACCGATAATGGCATGTTTGAGTACTCACAACTTAATACTTGCCATTGAGCAACGTACGCTATGCAAGCCATTAACATTTGAAATACAAACAGGCGAAACCTGGGCTATACTCGGCAAAAATGGTGTGGGAAAAACTACGCTGCTACACACTCTTGCCGGATTGAAAACCTCCATAAACAAGCCTGTTTCAGACTTAGAGATTAATCTTGATGGGGTATCAATTAATAAATTAAGTCGTCAAACACTCGCTAAAAAACTGGGGGTTTTACTGCAAGATTTTCAAGACGTTTTCCCATCAACGGTACTCGACACTGCGCTTATCGGGCGCCATCCTCATTTAAAAGCATGGCAATGGCCTGACAATAATGATCTGACCCTGGTACGAAACTTATTAAAACAAATGGATTTAAATAATCTTGAAGAACGAAGCGTTACCTCTTTATCGGGTGGTGAACGACGACGATTAGGTTTAGTCACCCTACTTTGCCAACAAACAGAAATTTTATTACTTGACGAACCTGTCAACCATCTTGATATTGCACATCAACATACACTTCTTAAGTATTTAACAACAAAAAAATTTAAACAAGAACACGCCATTGGCATGGTTTTACATGATGTTAATCTTGCAAAACAATATTGTGATCATGTTTTACTAATGTTCGCAGATGGAAATACTTTAACAGGAAGAACAAATGAAATATTAACGGCGGATAATCTAACGAAGGTTTATGGTTATCCAATCATAGAACTTAAATCCGAAGGGAAAACTATTTTTACTGCAAATTAAAATATTTTTATTATTAAGCCTCAGGGCTAACACGAAAGATGTAAATAATCATTTGGGTTACCCCGCAGGGTATTTTGGCAAAATTTTTCAAATTTCTAACACCATCAAATTTATTAATAGCAATTTTCTGTCTGGAATCGTTGCTAACATTTTATCTAAAATCAAATAGACTTTTTCCAGGAACATCATTATTTTTTCCAACATATAATTCATTTCTAATATTAAAGTTATACTATATGTAAATGCATGGCTCTTACTTAATATTATTAGCTCAAATTTTATATCTGTAATGTAGGGATGGGGTTTTGTTATCGCCATAGTTTAGTCTTAATAAAATATGTTGACACATCGTATCGATTACTATAATTTCCACTCCCTGCTTCTGGTATCTTTTTTTGCAAATTGTAATGTGAACTAAGATTAAATGGGAAGCCGGTGCAATCACGAAGAACTCTACAATACTTCATTGATTAATTCCGGCACTGCCCCCGCAACGGTAAGCGAACTTATGTTCGCGAGTCCTGACACCAGCCCGAAGACTAAAATGACATCGCGGAGGGCGAACTGTCAGGGGAAATCAATGATTTCCTTTTCTAAATCGTTCCTCTAAAAAAAATTATAATTATATTATTATTTAGGGGAAATCGAATATGCACCATTCAACAACTATTTCTAGTAATACTCATATTTTAAGTAACCGTATCGTTACCGTTATTACCACCTTTGCGCTCGCTGTTCTTATGCTAGCAGGTGTTGGTTTTATACAAGGTACTAATGGAGCGGTACATAATGCTGCTCATGATACCCGTCACATAATGAACTTCCCTTGCCATTAAGCTTGGGAGGAATTGTTTATGTTACGCACTATTATATTTGCAGCGATTATCGCGGGCACACTAACAGGAATTGTATTTACTGCCATTCAACACCTGCAAGTCATTCCGCTTGTTCATCAAGCCGAAAGCTATGAAGCTAATAGCGATACTAATCAAGCTCCGAGCCATGCGCACAGTAGACACTCAAACGAACATCCGCCAGTTCAGTCTATAAATGAGAAAAACTTAGAGCGTAATTTATTTACACTACTTGCAAATATTTTAGCTGGTATTGGTTTTGCAATGTTACTTGCAAGCGTAATTACACTTAGCCAACATAATGGTTGGTTAAAGGGCTTAGGTTGGGGAATCGCCGGTTATCTTTGTTTCTTTGTTGCTCCCGGTTTAGGACTAACACCTAAATTACCAGGCACACTTGGAGCGGCACTTGAACACCAACAACTATGGTGGGTTACCACAGTCATCGCATCTAGTTTAGGGTTAGGTTTAATTGTTTTCGCTAAACACATAATATTAAAAATATTAGGTGCGGGTTTTATTATTATGCCGTATGTGATTGGTGCACCATTACCTGAAGTTGCCTATAGCCTTGCACCTGAAGCATTACGACAACAATTCGTTATTGCTAGCGCAATTGCAAATGCTGGCTTCTGGATAGTTCTTGGATTGCTATCAGGTTATCTACTTCGCAATAAAGAACAAGAGAACAACACTTAGGATTATGACTATTACTTCAGATAGTTCAAGTACGTTAGATAAACGACATCAGCAACGTATGCAGCGTAAAAAAGCGGTAGTTGATGCGGGTATTTCCTGTGCAACTAAAGAACGAGGTGTACTCATTGTTCACACCGGAAATGGTAAGGGTAAAAGTAGTGCAGCATTTGGTATGGTTGCAAGAGCCCTTGGCCACAATATGCGCGTTGCGGTTATTCAATTTGGTAAGGGACGAACCGCTACGGGCGAAGAATTATTTTTTCGAAAAATTTTAAATGATAATTACCATGTCATGGGTGAAGGATTTACTTGGGAAACTCAAGATAGACAACAAGATATTCGTGCCGCTGAAGGTGCGTGGGAAAAAGCAATAGAGTATCTAACAAACTCTGAATTTGATCTTATCGTGTTGGATGAACTTAATATTATTCTCAAGCATAAATATTTACTACTACAAAATGTTTTAACCGTATTGAAAAACCGACCTAACATGCAGCACGTTATAGTGACCGGTCGCGCCGCACAACCTGAATTAATTGAAATTGCTGACACAGTAACTGATATGCAAAATACCAAACATGCATATAAAGCTGGTGTCTGCGCTCAAAAAGGTATTGAGTTGTGAATACGATGCACTGCCCTGCTTTATTAATTAGTGCGCCAGCATCCGGTCAAGGCAAAACAACAGTTACTGCTGCTTTAGCCAAACTCTACACGGAGCAAGGTAAAAAAGTTCGGGTTTTTAAAACAGGACCTGATTTTCTCGACCCAATGATTCTTGAACAAGCTTGTGGTCTACCAGTATACCAACTTGATTTGTGGATGGGAGGCGAAGCTCACTGCCGGCACTTATTGTATAAAGCCGCATGCGATGCGGATCTTATTCTTATCGAAGGTGTGATGGGATTATTTGATGGCACAACATCAAGTGCTGATCTTGCCGAACTATTTGGTATACCCGTGTTAGCCGTTATTGATTCTACCGCTATGGCACAAACTTTTGGCGCTATTGCCTACGGACTGGCTTATTACCGAAAAGAATTGCTATTCGCTGGCGTTATTGCAAATCGCATTGCAAGTATTGGTCATGGTGAAATGCTTGCAGAAAGCTTAAACGATATACCTTATATTGGTTCACTACCGCGCGATAAGGCTTGCGAACTTCCATCCAGGCATCTTGGTTTAGTGCAAGCAGAAGAAATCAGTGATCTTAATACACGTATTACTGCTGCAAAACAACACTTTACCGATGCTAACTTTAACTATCAACCTAACCCCGTCTCCTTCGAGTCAGTAGAAATAGACATAACTGAAGCAACGTTAACGGGAATGCGAATCGGTGTTTCAAGAGATCTTGCGTTTACTTTTGTTTACAAGGCTAACCTTGAATTACTTAGCGAGATGGGTGCAAAGTTATGTTATTTCTCTCCTCTTAAAGATACAGAATTACCCGACGTTGATAGTTTGTATCTAACCGGCGGCTATCCCGAATTACATCTTGATGCATTAAGTAGTAACACCGCTATGCACGAAGCCATTAAATTGCATCAACAAAAAGGTAAACCTATTGTTGCTGAATGTGGCGGCATGCTGTATTTGCTTGATTCATTAACAGATAAAGAAGGATATTCACAAAACATGGTTGGGCTACTCAATGGCAAAGGCAAAATGCAAGAGCATCTTGCTAACTTAGGTATGCATAGCGTTCAACTACCTGAAGGCAAAGTACAAGGCCATACTTTTCATCATTCGACAATGGACAGTGATATGGCTGCCATTGCTACAAGCAAAAGTTCGCGTAAACGTGGTAAAGGTGAAGCCATCTATCGCCAGGACAGACTACATGCTTCATATTTACATATGTATTTCCCATCTAACCCAGAGGCAAGTGCACGCTTGTTTATGCCATGACAGATAATAACAACAGCAAAGTTTGGTTTGTGGGTGCAGGTCCAGGTGACCCAGAACTGTTAACGATTAAAGGCCAGGGGCTAATAGCAAAAGCAGACGCAATTTTATTTGCTGGCTCGCTAGTTTCTGAAGCTGCAATGTGTTGGGCAAAAGAAGATTGTGAAATACAAGATTCTAAAGGTATGGATCTCAAAGCTATTACTGATTGGTTAATTGAAAGATCAAAAAACGATTCTCACGGAAAAAAGAAAATTGTTGTACGTTTACAAACTGGGGATCCGGGACTCTACGGTGCATTAATAGAGATGGTGCAACCACTTGATGCAGAGGGAATTGATGTTGGTGTTGTTCCAGGTGTTTCATCTGCTATGGCATCCGCTGCTGCAGCTATACAAAGTTTAACCCTGCCCGAAGTAACTCAAACTGTAATACTTACTCGTACCGAAGGCCGCACCCCCATGCCAGATGGCGAGTCCTTATTAGAACTCGCTCAACACCATTGCACCTTATGTATTTTCCTTTCAATTACTTTACTAAAAAAAGTACAGTCAGCATTATTAGCGGCTGGTTGGCATAAAGATTCACAGATATTAGTTGTACACAAAGCCAGCTGGCCAGGTGAGGAAAAAATCGTTAACGGAACAATTAGTAATATTAGAGAGAAATGTAGAGTTGAAAAAATTAATAGCCAGGCAATGATTATAGCAAGCCCAACCATCGGCGCACGCCAATGGCCTGAACTTAAAAAATCCAAGCTTTACGATAAAGAATTTAGCCATCGTTTCCGTAAAGCAAAAAATAAACAGGAAGTCATATAATGAATACGTCCATATTACTTGTCGGCCACGGTTCTCGACACACGCCTGGTAACGATGAAATAAATAAATTTTCCGAACAATGGAAAAGCATGAACCCTCAATGGCGCATCGAAACATGTTTTATCGAATTTTCTGAAATCATGCTTGATCAAGGTTTAGATAATGCTGCAAAAGATGCAGCTCGCGTTATTGTTGTACCGTTAATATTAAATGCGGCTGGCCATGTGAAAATGGAAATCCCTCACCATATAAACAAAGCACGCGAACGCCATTCTGATGTTGAATTTATTTATGCCAAACACCTTGGCGCAAATGAATCTATCTTTAATATTTTAATACGCAACTTACGTAAAGTAATGAGTAGTATCGACATGCCTGACCCAAAAACAACCGGCGTAATAGTACTTGGTCGAGGGGCATCAGATCGTACTGCAAATGGTGAACTCGCTAAAATAGCTCGCTGGATGTTTGACGAAACCGATCACGAACATGTTGATATTGCTTTCACTGGCATTACCTACCCACGTCTTGAAGCCGTTGTTCAACAACAAGTTAAACTGGGTATGATGCAAATTTGTATTCTACCCTATTACTTATTTACTGGTACGCTGATTGAACGTATTAAACGCCAAGTTGAACGCTTGCAACAACAATACCCTCAAATGTCAATCACATGCAGTCATTACTTTGGTTTTGAACCAGAGATTTATACGTTACTTAATCAACGTGTAATGCAAGCAAGTGCTGAAGATAACTCATCACAAATGATGGAGTGTGATGGTTGCTCTTATCGTCAACTTGCAGAAGATTCAGGACATGGCCACAGCCATAATCACTCTAACGAGCATAATCATGACCACTCGCATAAACACAAAGAAAATACAGCTGAAGTTGTCGCATGAGTAATATCATAACGGAACAACTCACTCAGGCGGGTCAGAAAATAGAACATGATTCTTTTGCGATTGTTGATAAAGAAACAGGGGAACATAACTACCCTCTTGAACAATGGCATATTGTCCGTCGGATGATTCATGCTACAGCAGATTTTGAATTTAACGGCCTAGCTAAGTTTCATCATGATGCTGTCGATGCAGGACTTAAAGCTATTGCCAATAGCGCGAATATTATTGCCGATGTTGAAATGATTTGTGTCGGATTATCAAAACCACGTTTATCCTATTTTGGCGTTAACACACATCACTTTATTGCTGATAACGATGTTATAAAACAAGCTAAAGTCAAAAATACAACACGCGCTGTACAAGCTATGCGTAAAGCGCACCAACTAAATTTACTCGACAATAGTATCATTGCTGTTGGTAACGCGCCCACCGCTTTACTTGAAATTGACAGGCTAATTAAGGAAGAGAATATCAAACCAGCGTTAATTGTTGGTATGCCGGTTGGTTTTGTTTCAGCAGAAGAATCTAAAGATATTATTAGTAACGGAAAAAATATTCCCTGGATAATTACAAAAGGTCGTAAAGGTGGCTCAACGCTGGTAGTTTCCGCCATACATGCATTGTTAGCATTAGCTGAAGCCAGCGATAAAAAGTAATTTATATCAGTCAATGGAAAAAAAGAAAGCCAAAAAGAAAAAAGGAACTCGCAAAGGTTTTACCACCGGCGCATGTTCTGCTGCTGCCGCACGTGCGGCAACATTAGGCTTAATAAATGGTGATGTCCCCAGCGTTGTTGAATGTAGGTTACCAAACGATCAACTTGTTAATTTTTCCGTTACTGAGATGCATTGTGATTCAAATCACGCACATGCTGTTGTTATTAAAGATGCTGGTGATGATCCAGATTGTACTGATAAAGCACCACTAACCGCAGATGTTCGTTTACTTAAGGATCACAAAGGAGAAGTTATTCTTAATGGTGGCGAAGGTGTTGGTACGATAACCATGTTAGGACTAGGCCTGGAAGTTGGAGGGCCTGCAATCAATCCCATTCCACGAAAAAATATTGAAGAAAATGTTCGTCTTGTTGCTGGGAAATTATTAAAAAATAATGGCATTGAAGTTACCATCTCTGTACCCGGAGGTGAAAAGATGTCTAAAAAAACATTAAATTCACGCTTAGGTATTGTGGGTGGCATTTCAATTTTAGGGACAACGGGCATTGTCCACCCCTACTCTACGGCTGCTTTTCGAGATAGCGTGATTCAAGGTGTTCAAATAGCCGCAACACAAGGTCAAGATACCGTTGTACTGACCACAGGTGGTCGCACAGAAAAATTCGTTATAAAAGAATTAGACCATCTTGCTCCAGCATGTTTTGTTCAAATGGGAGATTTTTTAAAGTACGCACTCGATACAACAATTAAGCAAAAAATCAAGCATGTCATCATTGGTGGTATGGTCGGTAAATTAACAAAAATGGCGCAAGGCGAAACAGTAACCCATGCAGGACGTAATGCCGTTAATACTGCACTATTAGCTGAGTTGGCTGAACGTATTGGCGCTAACACAGAAATTTGTAACGATATACGCGAAGCTGAAACAGCACGCTACGCTAGTGAACGGATGGAAGAAATTGGTTTACTCAAAGAATTTTATAACGCACTGGGGTTAAAAGTAATCGAAACTATAAGCGAACGTTACCCAACCGGCTTCGATATACGTGTTTTAATTTGTGATTTCGATAGTAATAAACTTGGTGATATCAAACAAAGTGATCTCAGTAATGAAAGCTAGCATGTCAATTAAATCAGATATCTGCCAAATTATTGGTGTGTTAGATAACGGTTTAGACAGTTTATCTCCCTTTGCATTCACAGCGATTAAAAATGCCGACGTTATTATTGGTGGAGCTCGTACTTTAGCTTTATTTAATAAAGCATTTAAGAATAATGCAGAACAAAAAGATTTAACGGGTAAATTAAGTAAGGTACCCGAGTGGATTAACACCGCACAACAAAATAAACAATCCGTTACCGTACTTGCTACTGGTGACCCACTCTGCCACGGCATTGCGAATTTTTTACAAAATAAACTCGGTAAAGAAAATTTTAATGTTATTCCGAACACTTCAACGATACAACTTGCCTGTGCAAAGCTTGGTATTGCCTGGCAATCTGCACATATTTTATCAATACATGCGAAAGATGCTGGTGAATGGGATCAGCACTCTGATAACACACATGGTCTTTATCCTTTATTGCAAGCAAGTACTCAACACGAATTATTAGTCGTATTCACTAGCTCAGAAAACTCGCCTGCTCGTATTGCCCGTATGTTACAGCAGGAAGGATTAAGTGAGCTATTCACTATTTCTGTAGCAGCTAATTTATTAACCAGCAACGAAAAAATTTATTCAAACCTGGCTATTGATACTGCTGCGACACAAACCTTTGATGATCCGAATATTGTTGTTTTACAACGTAAGATTAAATTGAAAGGTAATGTTTTATTCGGAATGGACGATGCGAGCTTTGCACAACGCAAACCGGATAAAGGATTAATTACTAAACGCGAAGTACGTGCAGTATCACTTGCACGTATGCAACTCAAAGAAAATAGTATTGTTTGGGATATCGGTGCAGGTTCTGGTTCGGTTGGACTTGAAGCTGCGCAAATTTGCACGGCAGGTTATATTTTTGCAATTGAAAAAAACAAAGCTGATAGTGATATTGTACAGCAAAATAAAATTCGTCTAGGTATTTGCAATTACAAACTATTTAATGCCAGGGCACCTGAATATCTTAACAAATGGCCAAGACCTGATGCTATTTTTATTGGCGGCTCAGGTGGTAAACTCGATGCACTGATAAAGTTTTGTTTAGAGCAACTTAATGAAGGTGGTTGCTTAGTGATGAACTTCGTTACTCTCGAAAATTTAAACGTCGCAACTGAAACCTTAAAACAACTTGATGCAACCTGGGATGTTACGCAATTACAAGCAAGTCGTAGCAAACCTATTTTACACATGCATCGTATGCAAGCTGAAAATCCTGTCTGGATTGTCTGCGCACAAGCTGCAATAGAGAAAAAACATGAGTAACAAAACGATTGGGACATTATATGGCGTTTCACTTGGTCCGGGTGATCCGGGTTTAATTACCCGACGAGCATGGGAAGTAATGCAACAAAAAAATATTTTTTGGATGTACCCAATCCGAAATAAAAAAAGTGATAGTTATGCTTTAAATATTGCTCTACGTAGTGGATTAACTTTACCAAAAAATAATGCTGCATTAATTTTCCCGATGACACATGACATCAACATACTAGCTAAGTACTGGTTAAACGCAGCGAATAGCGTGTTAGAAATTTTAAAAAATGGAAATGACGTTGCATTCTTAGTTGAAGGAGATGCATCGACTTATTCGACCTTTGGTCATCTTGCTCGCACAGTAAAAGCATTAAATAAAGAAATTTATATTCAAACCATAGCTGGCGTGACATCTTTTAACGCTGCTGTTGCTCAATTACAAACGCCACTAGCGGATGTTGATGATACCGTTGCCATTTTACCTGCTGGTTATGGCATCCATATTATTAACAACTTATTACAACAATTTGACACCTTGGTTTTACTAAAAGTAAAGCCTTTGCTTGATGACTTAATTGATCTACTGAATACTCACGATTTAATTGAGCATAGTCGATTTATAGAAAAAGCTGGCTCGCCTGAAGAAAAAATAGTTGATGACATCAGCACATTAAAAGGCCAGACAGTTAATTATCTATCTTTAATGATTGTTAAAAATCCTGAGCGACAACGTGGAGAATTAATTCGCGGTTGCCGTAAAAAAACAACATCCATAAAAGATACCCCAGAAACAAAAATAGAAGAGACAATATTATGACATCAACATCTGAATCGAATATACCTCGCATTGGCATGGTTGCAATCACCAAGCATGGTGCGGCACAACTTGCCAAACTGGCACCACAGTTGCCCGAAGCAAGTGTGATTGTTTCAGAAAAATTTGGTTCCACAGTAGAAGGGTTACCAAACAATGTAACGATTTATACAGGTGCACTGCGCGCACAAATGGCAGGACTTTTTGAAGACTTCGATCAAATCGTTTTTTTTATCTCATTGGGTGCTGTTGTTAGATTAATTGCTCCACATTTAAAATCAAAAGATGAGGATCCTGGTGTATTAGTTATTGATGATGCTGCTGAATTTGTTATCCCTTTACTCTCAGGGCATATCGGTGGAGCAAATGCTTACGCAGAACAACTTGCTGCATTATTAAATGCGAAAGCAGTTCTAACGACGGCATCTGATGTAGGTAAAACCATTCCTGTCGATATTCTTGGTAGAGAGCTCGGCTGGAAAGTTGAAGCGCCTAAAATTAATATTACGCGTGTCTCAGCAGATGTTGTAAACGAAGAACCCATAGCCTTTGTTCAAGAGTGTGGAGAATCTAATTGGTGGACACGGCCAACTCCACTACCGAAAAACATTCATCTATTTAATAACCTGGATGACGTTAATCTTGAATACCACAAAGCAGTCCTGTTAGTCACTAAACGTGAGATCCCTGATACATTATGGCGAGAACTCGAAGAACGTTTAGTTGTTTACCGACCTAACAATTAATTAAACAAATGAGAGTTATACTCGGCGTAGGTTGTGATCGTGGCACATCCATACAAACTTTAGAAGTAGCCATCAATATTGCATTACAGCAGGCCAATCTTGATCGCCATGCCATTCATGCACTGGCAACTATTGATAAAAAAAATGACGAAGTCGCGCTATTGTCTTTATCAGCCGAATATAATTGGCCGCTTAATTATTATACGGCCGCACAACTTGCGAAAGTTGAAGTACCCAATCCGTCGGAAGTGGTTCGTAAATATATGGGAACACCCGCCGTAGCTGAAGCCGCTGCTTTGTTGGCAGCTAACACCGACATGAAAGATTTGATTGTCGAAAAAGTTAAATACCTTGGCGACGACAAAAAAAATGCCACGGTATCTATTGTGAGGATGCATGATGAACAGTAATGAAAGTAAAAATAAAAACGGGAAAATTTTATTAGTTGGTTTTGGCCCTGGTGCCGAAGAACACATGAGCGTGCGTGCTTTAAAAGCCATCGAAGAATCTGATGTTGTTATTGGTTATTCAACTTATATTAAATTGGTTAAAAATTTACTAGATGGTAAAGAAGTTATACGGAAAGGTATGACAGAGGAAATTGACCGCTGTATCGAAGCTTACGAACAAGCTCAACTTGGTAAAACGGTTTCACTTATTTCATCCGGTGATATAGGTGTCTATGGTATGGCCGGTCCAACTTATGAAGTATTATTAAAGTCAGGCTGGAAACCTGGTTGCGGTATTGAAGTAGAAATTATTCCAGGCAGTACCGCTCTATCAGCTTGCGCCTCATTAGTTGGTGCACCACTAACACACGACTTTTGTTCTATCTCACTCTCTGATCTGCTAACACCATGGCCCAAAATATCCAAGCGTATTGATGCTGCCGGACGTAGTGATTTTGTGGTTGCCTTGTATAACCCAAAGAGTGGACGGCGTACACAACAAATTGTCGAAGCACAACGTATTCTATTACAGTATCGGAAGCCGGATACCCCAGTCGCTATTGTCAAATCCGCCTATCGCGAAGCACAAAATATTCAAATGGTTAGACTTGACCAGATGAAGGATTGCAAAATTGGTATGTTAACGACTGTTCTGGTTGGTAACAGCAGTACCTACTTTGAAGAAGGTCTAATGATCACTCCACGCGGTTATGCTAACAAGTATAAAGATATTATCGGTGATGCTCTTGAAGGTGAAAAACGTGGAATCTCGCTCAGTATGGGACTCATTGGTTGGAAAGCCTGTGTTCGTGAATACCTTCGTTCTAGCAATGAACTCTCTTTACGCGATGTTGCCAGCCATTTTGATAGTACGACTGGTGAAATTATATCAGCCATCAGTGAGGCTAACCCAGATAACGACAACGATCACGCTGGCGAATACAACGCAACACTTGTACAACAAGACCCCATAACTGTTATTGAAGCAGCAAAACAATGGGGACAACTACGTGCCGTCGTTCGCAGTGAAGCTGGGGCCACCAGTGAACTTATGGTTAAAGCCAAAGACTTTACCTTGCGTGGTAATTGGATGAATATCGAAAACGAACATTTGCACCTGCATGTTAACTGGTCGCGTGTAGAACAGGCCTGGTTTGTTTGTCGTGGCAAAAAACTGTGTAGCGTACACTTTACCGATATTCAAAATGAAACAATTTTTAATATGTCACTGGTTCGCACTGATGGGGTATTTAATACTGAAGCTCTCAAATCTTTTGAACTGGACTGGCAATCGCTAACTGAAATAAATGAACTGGAGAAAGTAAGTAATGAGTAATTTGGAAAAACCAAAAATGATGGACTACGCACGTCACATGCTAGTTTGTGTTGGCCCCCGTTGTACTGAAGAAGGCGAGGCACAAGAACTATTTGAAACACTGGGTGATAAGTTTAAAGCTGCCGGTATAGACAAAGGTGAACTCCGTGTTAAGAGAACTCGCACGCACTGTTTTGCCACCTGTAAGTCTGGCCCTATTATTTCAATTCACCCCGATGGTATCTGGTATTACAACGTTACTGAAGCTAATCTCGATCGCATCATCAAGGAACATCTCGTCGATGGCCAACCTGTTGAAGACTTAATTTATCATCGCCAGGGTGGAGATTGTGCAACAACCTGATTCAATTAATTTTTCTGCAATTGATCGAGAAACGTTACATAAAATTATGCATGCGCGCCGCGATATGCGGCACTTCTTGCCTAACTGTACGATTGAAGAGGATGTATTAGATCGTCTTATGGAAGCGGCTCATTTAGCCCCTTCAGTTGGATTGATGCAGCCCTGGCGTTTTATTCATATCAATGATGATTCCTTGCGTGAAAAAATTGCACAACTCGTCGACGAAGAAATTCAACAAACCGCCAACGTTATGAATGAACGTAAGGCTGAATTTCTTAGATTAAAACTTGAAGGCATCCGTGACTGCGCCAAGTTAATCGCAGTGATTCAGGCACCAGATGATGGAACATTACTTGGTCGACGTACCCTGCCTACAGAAATGGCTTTATGTTCGACAGCCTGTGCAGTCCAAAATCTATGGTTGGCAACACGCGCTGAAAACCTAGGTATGGGATGGGTCTCCTTGTTTGACCCTGCAAAACTCGCACAATTACTATGCTGCCCTGATGGTGCTCAACCCATTGCACTACTTTGTCTCGGCCCAGTAAAAGAATTTTACGCAGAACCGATGCTAGTTGAAGAAGGATGGCGTAAAACTAAAAATATCAACAGTGTGCAGTTCAATAATAAATGGCCGGATGAGACAAAGTAATGACAACCACGCTGATTATACTTGCCGCCCTTATTCTAGATCGACTAGTTGGTGAACCAAAACACGGACACCCTTTGGTCGGCTTTGGTAAACTGGCACAATCTATTGAAGCTTGCGCTAATAATATAAAACTTAGCTCAAGCAAACAAAAATGGTATGGCACTTTATCACTTACCCTGTTACTTATACCCATAACGGCAGTCACCGCATTTATTTCTTATAATTATAATACCTATTTCGTATTCGATATAACCATTCTTTACCTTGCCATTGGCAGCCGTAGCCTCATTGAACACGCACAACGAATTGCCAATGCCTTGCTATTAAAACGTAATGAAGATGCCCGCTACTATACCAGTCGTATTGTTAGCCGAGACACTAACAATATGGATGAGACAGATATGTCACGCGCGGCCATCGAGTCGACACTTGAAAATGGTAGTGACGCGATTTTTGCTCCGTTGTTCTGGTTTGTTATCGGCGGTGCTCCAGCTGTTGTCTTTTATCGACTAACCAATACGCTAGATGCGATGTGGGGTTACCGTACTCAACGCTATCTGCACTTCGGTTGGGCTGCGGCGCGTCTTGATGATGTACTTAATTACATACCGGCTCGATTGACTGCACTAACTTATGCCATACTCGGAGGCCGATATGGTCACTTTCATACAGCATTGAAATGTTGGAATAATCAAGCTTCAACTTGTAAAAGTCCAAATGGTGGACCGGTGATGTCGGCCGGTGCCGGCGCACTTAACCTGCAACTGGGGGGACCAACTTTCTATCACGGTAAACTGGAAGAATGTCCTGTTTTGGGATGTGGTGAATTACCAACGGCTAATGATATATTACAAGCCACAAAACTGGTGTTACATGGTATTTATATCTGGATGATTGCTGGAATAGTTACCGTCTTGCTAGTAAACGGAGATCGATTCATTGCTTGAACATGGCGGCAAACTCATCCAGGCATCACACCGATATGATATCCCTATTAATGAATGGCTTGATCTATCAACTGGTTTAAATCCCCGGCCATGGCCTGCCAGGTTGGTACCTATCGATACGTGGTCTCATCTTCCAGACGATGATGATGGGCTTATACAAGCAGCGCAAGATTATTATAGCGGTGAACATATTTTGCCTGTTGCTGGATCACAGGCTGCAATTCAAAGCTTGCCTCGGCTTCGAAAATTATCATCACGTATAGCAATACTCAATCCTGCTTATGCGGAACATGCTCATGCCTGGCAAACAAATGGTTATCCGGTTACGCCTGTGTCATCATCAGAAATAGATCAGGCTGTTGAGCAGCATGATGTCACCCTTCTGGTCAATCCAAATAATCCAACAGGGGAATGTTTTAGCCTTGCGCAGTGTTTAGATTGGCATCAACGATTACAACAACGTGGTGGTTGGTTAATTGTTGATGAAGCTTTTATTGATAGTACACCCGAACAGAGTTTAATTGCTTATAGTCATCTACCTGGGCTTATTATTTTACGGTCATTAGGAAAATTTTTTGGTCTTGCCGGGGCCCGGGTCGGTTTTGTTTTTGCAGAACAAACACTGTTAAAAAAACTTGCTGATTTACTCGGACCCTGGCCTGTCAGTGGTCCTTCACGATGTATTGCAAAACTCGCACTACATGATAAGCCATGGCAACTGACAACACAGAAATGGTTAAAGATTAATGGAATGCGTTTACAACAACTACTTTGCGAGCATGGATTGAAACCCCATGGTGGTACCACTCTTTTTCAATGGGTAAAAACCGTTGATGCTGAAGTAATTTATGAGCAACTGGCGAAACAAGGCATTCTCACACGCTTGTTTAAAAAACCTATCAGCCTTCGCTTCGGCCTACCAGCAACAGAGCAGCAATGGTCACGGTTGGAACAGGTATTAAGTTCGCTAGAAGTAAATATCAACATTTCGAGTGAATCTCGGTAATGCCTGTATTAATGATACAAGGCACAACCTCGGATGCAGGCAAGAGTGCATTGGTGTCCGGACTTTGTCGTATATTCGCAAGACGTGGTTTACATGTTGCCCCATTCAAACCGCAAAACATGGCCCTCAACTCTGCGGTCACCGTCGATAACGGTGAGATCGGACGCGCTCAAGCATTGCAAGCCCTGGCTGCTGGAATCGAGCCGCATACAGATATGAATCCGATCCTGCTCAAACCAAATACCGATACCGGCTCTCAAGTTATTGTTCAAGGTCATGTCATCGGTAATATGGATGCACGCAGTTATCATGACTACAAAAGCGTTGCCAAACAGGCTGTACTAGATTCCTATAACCGTCTTCAGCAACAATACGATATTGTACTGGTAGAAGGTGCAGGCAGCCCGGCTGAAATTAACTTACGTAGTAAAGACATTGCCAATATGGGTTTTGCCGAAGCTGTGGATGCACCCGTACTATTGATTGCCGATATTGATCGTGGAGGCGTCTTTGCTCACCTGACTGGAACACTTGACTGTCTTAACGAGAGTGAGCGTAAACGCGTTAAAGGTATGGTCATCAACCGCTTCCGTGGCGATATTTCTTTGTTACAAAATGGCATCGACTGGCTAGAAAAAAAGACTGGAATTCCGGTAACGGGTACACTTCCTTATCTACATGGCTTACACCTTGAAGGTGAAGACAGTCTTTCACGAACCAGTAGTGTTGCTAGTCATGAACATTCGATAAATATTATTGTTCCAGCTCTACCTCGCTTAAGTAATCATACTGACTTTGACCCACTCAACCTGCACCCACAAGTTAATTTAAATTTTATTGCTACAAATGAAAATATTCCAGATGCTGATCTAATTATTTTACCCGGCAGCAAAAGCGTACATGCTGATCTTTTATGGTTACGAAAACAAGGTTGGGAAGAAGCAATAAATAAACACTTACGCTATGGGGGGCGAGTTCTCGGTATTTGTGGTGGATTCCAGATGCTCGGCAAGAGCATACATGACCCACAGGGAGTTGAATCTAAGCAATCTCTTACGACCGGTTTAGGTTTAATGAATATTGAAACCACACTTAAAAATAATAAACAATTATATAACGTCTCAGGAAAGTTATTAATCGACAAAGCAGCTAAACATCCGGATATTAACGGTTATGAAATTCATGCCGGGATCACGACTGGACTGGATCTTAACAATCCCCTTGTACAACTTGATGACTATACTGATGGTGCCATCTCGACTGATAACAAAGTCATTGGTACATATTTACATGGCCTGTTTGAATCAAATGACGCCTGCCATGCCCTCCTTAATTGGGCTGGACTTAAAGTGACTAAACACCAGAACTATTGCCAACGCCGAGAAGATGATATTAACCGCCTTGCTGATGCCATTGAACAACATCTCGATATGTCTTTCATCAACAAGCTACTCAACATAGAAACTTTATCGGCAAAAAAGACAACATAGTAAAATATGCTAAAGCACAACACTCAGCAAAGATACTTTAATAGAAAAAAATAATTGAATGTTGAAAAAGATAACCTTTATCCATTAAACAGATTCATAAATCCTTTCCTTATGAAGGATTAATAATAAAAAATCACACAGAATTTACTACAGTACACTAACACGACTTGTCCATTCAGCATTATTTTCTTCTAACCAGGCAATGACTGGCTGCCAGTGAACCTTATCAACTTCAACACGTTTATCCCACATCTCATGTATACCAATACCGCGTTCAGCTGCACGTACATAATTTTGCGTATCACGTAGCGTTGTTATAAAGGGCAAATGCAATGTTTTTAAAAATCTTTCTAAGGAGTGATAAATTTTTGTATTCTTTTTAGCCCGGTTTGCAACAACGCCTACTCGCACACCCACTTGCCTAACTTTAGCAACTAATAATAAATCTTCAACAAAACGGGTTGCCGCATGGATATCAATTGGTGAAGGTAATACAGGAATCAGAATGGTATCAACCTGCCGAACAAATTCTAGAAGCTGTGAGTGATCAACGCCTGCAGGTGCATCAATGATAACGCGATCGGTATCGGGAATAATTCGATTCTGCCAAACACGGGTAACATTACCACGTGGTTTTTTATGCGCTTCGACCCCATCAATTTGTGGTCGCTCTGTCGAACGCAAGCTTAGCCAACGCGTACTTGAACCCTGAGGATCGTAATCCATTAAAGACGTTGATAAACCTAAATTAGCATATTGACTAGCAAGATTTGTCGCTATTGTTGTTTTACCACAACCACCTTTAGTGTTTAAAACGATAATACGTTGCATATTTAATAACCAGTTATTCTATAGATACCATCATATAGCGGCACAAACGCCAATAATTACAGTATTTAATGTGAACCACAACACAATTATAGCGTACTTCACTTTATGAGTCAGAGTAGTCACGACTCACAAGATAAATAAACCTGAAAATACAAATAAAAACATACACTTATAGATTATTCTGTTTACATGTTAATTTAACTTATTGACATCAGTAGCACCGATCTCTTAAAGTGCACGGCGTTATCAATAGGTGTTTGAAGTTTTAATCTTAACTTCAACTGAAACGGGAAACTGGTGCTCAAACCTTTTACATAATAAAAGGTTTGAAATTCCAGCGCTGCCCCCGCAACGGTAAACGAGTATAAGTGAATTAACACGCCACTGCCTAAGCTAATGATGTTGTAAACAAAATTAGCGGTGGGAAGGCAATTCACCCGATTAGCCTCAAGTTTATTCTTGAGATTAAATCACTCGCAAGCCCGGAGACCGGCCTATTATTTAATGAGTGTGTTGCGGAGGGCAATATAATCGTACAGCCTTTCTTTACAGCACTGCTGCACGTAAAAAATAAAACCTCTTCAACGCGTATTACTTATATACACGGGTGTGTGTCCTGGAGAGAAAAATGAAGAATAAATTACTACTTAGCCTTGCCTTTAGCGCAAGCACAATATTAAACAGCCAAACTACTTTTGCTGCAGACGATACCAGTATTATCGTTACTGCAACACGTACTGCGCAAACTGTTGACGATAGCTTGGCTTCCGTTACCGTTATTACAAAAGAGCAAATAGAACAACAACAAGCGAATGATATTCCAGAATTACTTAACGGTATTCAAGGGATTGATATTAGTAATAGTGGTGGTTTAGGAAAAGCTACCAGTATTTATATGCGTGGCACCAATGCTGAACATGTATTAGTTTTAATTGATGGCATTCGGATTGGTTCCGCAACACTTGGCTCGGTTTCACTACAACATATTCCTGTAGCGCAAATTGAAAGAATTGAAATTGTTCGCGGACCCCGTGCGTCACTATATGGATCTGATGCGATTGGTGGAGTAATACAAATTTTCACTAAAAAAGCAAAATCAAATAATGTAAATGCATCGGTGGGTTACGGCAGTTTAAATACAGCAAAAGCATCGATTGGTTTAAATTCCGTTACCGATAATAACCAATTTACAATTAATATTGCCTACCTCGATACTAAAGGCATCAATGCATTAAAAACAAGCGATCAAGATGAAGATGGATACAATAATGCTTCTATTAATACAAATTTCAAACATACATTCTCAAATAAGTCGTCATTAACAGCAACGTTACTTCATGCTCAAGGCAATAATCAATATGATGATAGCTTTACTGCTACGAATGTAGTTGATGCGGATTATAGCCAACAAACGATTGGTCTTAATTACTCTTTCGAATTATTAAGCAGTTGGCAAGCCGCATTAAAAATTAGCCAAAGCCAGGATAAATCAACGAATTATAAAAATAACATAAACAATGGTACTTTTAATACTCAACGCAATCAGCTCTCATGGCAAAATGATATAAGCCTTTCCGATTCATTACTACTCACTGCCGGCATTGACTATCAAAATGATAAAGTCACAAGCACCACAAATTATGATGTGAAAACGCGTAATAATACAGGTTACTTTATGCAGCAACAATGGTTTGGAAATTCAAGTGATCTTATTGCAGCAATACGAGTAGATGATAACGAGTCATTTGGAAGCCATACCACTGGCAATCTTAGCTGGGGTATAGATTTAGGAAATAATTATCGAGTTATTGGTTCCTATGGAACAAGTTTTAGAGCACCTACATTCAATAATCTATACTTCCCTAATTCTGGTGACTCAACTATTAAACCTGAAGAATCTGAATCATATGAAATTGAATTACGCGGTAAAGGGAAAAATAGCCATTGGAATGTTAACGTATACCAAACCAAAATCAATAACTTAATTGTTTATCCTGCTCCAACGTATCTTGTAACAAATTTAGACAAATCTACAATTGAAGGAATTGAAGTCGGTGCCACATTATTACAAAAAGATTTTAACAGCAGTGTTCAATTAAGTTTTATTGACCCCACTGACGATAACACTAAAAAAGTTCTCGCCCGTCGTTCAAAGCGTTCATTAAAATTTAATATCGATCAAAATACTGGGAATTGGCGTTCTGGTATGGAAATCTTACTTAAAAGTAGTCGATTTAACGAGGCAAGTAACTCAACAACATTATCGGGTTACACTTTGGTTAATTTAAATACCCGCTACGCCTTGTCAAAAAAATGGACATTCCGTGCAAATATCAACAACCTCTTCGCTACTGAATACCAAACAGTAAGTAATTATAATAATGAAGGACTCGGTGTATTCGCTTCTATACATTATACAGGCGACTAATAACTGGAATTTTTGATATGAAGGCAAAAAATAATTTTATCCTATTTATAGCTGTATCATGTCTAATTCATGCCGCGTTTCTTATACCTGCAACACAGCAAAATATTATATTACCCGTTGATACGGGTAATATAATATCTATTACTATCACTAAAAAGACGGCGTCTACTGAAAATTCAGCTACTACAACACGTCCAACAAAAAAACATGAAAAAACTCCTATAACAAATAAAATATCAACAGCTAAATTAGAAAAAAAAGAATCATTACAAAGTAACAATACAGCGTTCATCGAAAACAAAGATATTAAAACTATATCTGAAGCATCGACAAACGAGAGCGCTAGTAGTACATCAAAGATAAAAATTATAAGTTTGTTACGAAATAGCATGCAACAATATTTTTACTACCCTAAACTTGCGCAACGCCGTAATTGGCAGGGAAATGTTCAACTCGCTTTTGATGTTAATAACTATGGTTCGATAAAAAACATAACTGTAAAAGAAAGTTCAGGTTATGAAATACTCGATAATGCGGCAATGAACGCACTCAATAAAGTCCACACCATTCCAGATTTGGAGATAAAATCAAATTTTTACTCTGATTTAAAACTTACAGTTAAATACCGTTTAGAGGACATTTAAAATGGGACATCGATTATCAAAAATTTATACTCGCACAGGCGATAATGGGACAACAGGATTGGGTGATGGTACACGCGTTGCCAAGGACCATCCCCGTGTTGAAGCCTTTGGCACCGTGGATGAGCTCAATAGTGCAATAGGTACGGTATTAGCTTATGAACTTCCTGACTCCGTTCGAGACTGCTTTAACAAAGTACAACACGACTTATTCGACTTAGGTGGTGAACTCTGTGTACCTGGGCATACAATTATTTCAAATGATGATGTGACTTATCTAGAGACCGTACTTGATGAATTAAATGACGACCTACCTAAATTGAAAGAATTTATTTTACCTTCTGGTGGTTTAGCAACATCCCATTGCCATTTAGCAAGAACTATCTGCCGGCGTGCAGAACGGCGTTGTTGGACGTTCAATGATAGCGGGACGATAAACACTTATGCGCTTGCATACTTAAATCGCTTATCAGACTTATTATTTGTTGTTTGTAGAGTATTAGCCAGATTTGAGAATGGGACTGAAGTTTTGTGGCAACCTAAAAAAGTGTAATTTATTTATATTGTGACGTTTAAATTAGATCTAACATAAGCCGTCATTCCCGCGTAGGTGGGAATCCATTATAGCGCTATCTTTGAAATTTATTTTTAACTTAAAATAAGCGTCACATAAAAGATATGTATTCAACAATTGCTGAAGGAAAGATTCCCGCCTACGCGGGAATGACAACTTTTAGATTTACATTGCCTATAAATAAAAACGCCGCACCATATTTACTGCTGGCACGGCATTCTGGTTATCAAGTAACTCTAATGTATTTTTAAGGATCAATACATCCTTGCGGTTCAGGTAAACCCGCAATACGCGACCCTTGTCTAGAAGGCCCTTCTGGAAACAAAGTATATAACTCGTCTTCCGAATATCTTTTTTTCCCATCACGATTTAAATGCTTCACAAGTAATTTAACCATTGGTGTTATTCCATATTTGAAATAAAATTTTCGTAAAAATTTCAACACAACCCAATGATCATCGGTTAACATGATGCTTTCTTTATTTGCCAAGTATTCCGCAAGCGCTTCGCTCCATTCAGATGAATCAACCAAATTACCTTTTGCGTATACTCGGTAAGTATTACCAGAGAATTCAAACTCTGAAACAAAATGCGATGCATCTGCTGGTTTTACAGCCGCCTGAATACGCGTAATAGGTTCGATTTCAGCATCCAACATCGCTCGAGGTAAACCAGCAACGCGTAAACCTTGATGCATCACACCACGAGGAAATAGACTAATTAAATAATCGTCATTTGCTTTTAATTCACTTAACATTTCTGCGATATCTTTTTTTAACAACTTGCGTATTGGTGCTAAATTAAATTGGTCATAATAATCTCGCATAATATTTAGTACTTCAAAATGCGCATCCCGCAATGTGAGACCATCGACTTCAGCTAAAGCTACCGCGACATCTGGACTCCAATCTGAAACATTTTTTAACTCGCCATTATCTGTTAACGGAAAATCAGCACCTTTCACAATTAAATTCTGCATATTTCCTCCTCGGATTGCCTGCCTTATCATCGTATTATGTTTAGTTTATCGGTTAAACAACGAATTACTTTAAAACAGATAATATACTTAACTTATTGATTTAATCACCTATTCCCCAAAGATTAAGTTTTGGTTTCGTGAATATTTCACAATAAAATAGCGTATTGTTTCATTTTTATCAGCGTTTTCCTGCCCTAATATACGGCTCATAAACAAACAGGAAAAAAATGATGCTAAAGTTAGAAAGTGCTATTAAAAACCAAAGCTCTAATCCGCTACAACGAAAAATACCAAAGCACGTTAGTGAAAAGTCATCTTCACGAAATCATTATATAAAAAGTGGTGTTCCTGAGAGCTATGAAATAAATATAAACCTCGAGTCAATTCACTACACCGGTCAAGATTATGGATACGGTTGGACTTTTGTTATCTCTACTTTGCAACGTCATTGGATTAGCAATCGAATACACATTCAACGTGGGCGTGAATCACGAGTAAACAAAGATATTTATCATAATGAGGTTAATACCAGCTTTAACAATTTACAGCATTTGCCAATAACCATTTGTGCGCAACATTCAAGTGGTTTTAAACTTGAAACCACCTTACGTTTACAACCCAGTTCATTTAAGCAAAATATTTCGCCTAAGAGTATTTATACTAATGTTGACAATAGTAGTGATGGATTTAAATTTCATGAACTGCATACGATTGCACACGATGATGCACAGTTTATGTTTGTATTAAGCTTTGAAGTATCGCCAAAGGAAATGTCTGGTTATACAAATTAATAGTTAAGATTTTTTCACATTAGGTAGAAGGTTTTCCGTATCAAGAAGCAAGCAACTGCTTCGATTATCTTGACTACCAAGATAACCTTTAAATAAACCTTCCATTTCTAAAACAGCATCTAAACCTATACGTTCTAATCCACGCAAATCAGATTTTTCGAAATTCATTACTTCGTGTATTTCGTCTATTTGTAATGCTACTAATGGTTTTTGACCGTCATTGGTAATATTAATAACAACCGTATGTAATGATTCTTCAATTTGACTACGCGCATGACTGAAATGTTTTATTAAGGAATTCAAATTTGTCATTCGTGCAATTTTTAGTTTATCTAACGCGGAATCAAGTTGGCCATTATCACGCAATCCAATTAACTCATCAGCTAATGCATGAATTTCTTTATGCGGTTTGTCAAAATGTTCCATGATATCTGACAAGGCTTCGTCACGTGTTTTGAACTTGTCGTACCATTTACCAAACTCACACATATGTGGGTCGCGTGCCTTTTCAAAGGGAACATCTTCCTTTAACGACGATTCTAATGCATCGATCCAATCAATATGATCTTGTTCACGAGCATTTAATAATTCTACTAAGTTCGACTTAATATGCCGTGTCGATGGAATGTTAAGCATTTCTGCAAAATTATAAACAGCAACGGGTTCATCCATATAATTAATAACACCCAATAAACCACGTGATTTCACAGGGGGCTGTAACATATTATCTAAGTCTTGAGTGACTGAAAGTATATTATCAATATCAATAGCAAAGAGCTCATCGCCAATCCAAAAGGTAAAAACCGTTAATACGGTACTTTCATTTTCAATGATTGGCTGATTTGCCGCGGCTATGCTCATAATAATTCTCTAGCTTTATATAGATTCGATAGTAAAAATAGCGGCAAACAGCTCGATATCTTTAACAAAATTCAGTATTTGAGTAAAAACAAAATAAGTAACGGTAAAAAACCTGACAAACAGCCACTTGGGAAAACAGCCACCTCGAAAACATCATAAGTGGCTGTAAAACCCTAAAGAAACAGCCACTAAAAAAAGGCTACCCAATGGGTAGCCTTTTTCCTTATACGCACTCAATGTTGAGTAATTATATTTGGGCTTATAATAGTGGTACTAATAGTAAAGCCACAATATTCATGATTTTAATCAATGGGTTAATCGCAGGACCTGCTGTATCTTTGTACGGATCGCCTACGGTATCACCAGTAACAGCCGCTTTATGTGCGTCTGAGCCTTTACCACCATGATGACCATCTTCAATGTACTTTTTAGCATTATCCCAAGCGCCACCGCCAGTAGTCATCGAAATAGCAACAAACAAGCCCGTTACGATAGTACCAATTAAGACGCCACCGAGCGCTTGTGCGCCCAAGGTCAAGCCTACAATCACCGGTACAAACACTGGTAGTAATGATGGCACTATCATCTCTTTAATTGCCGCTTTGGTTAACATATCAACCGCTTTAGAATAATCCGGCTTTTGAGAGTAATCCATAATACCTGGCATTTCCCTAAATTGACGACGCACTTCAATAACCACCGAACCCGCTGCACGACCGACCGCTTCCATTGCCATTGCACCGAATAAATATGGGATTAAACCGCCAATAAACAAACCAATAATCACGTAGTGATTAGACAAATCAAAGCTCATTGCCTCACCACCATTTTTATTGGCAAGTGTATGAGTGAAATCAGCAAACAATACCAAAGTAGCAAGACCTGCTGAACCAATTGCATAACCTTTTGTAACTGCCTTAGTGGTGTTACCAACTGCATCGAGTGCATCGGTACGTTCACGAACATCTTCAGGCATATCAGCCATTTCAGCTAAGCCACCGGCGTTATCTGTAATTGGGCCGTATGCATCAAGTGCAACAATAATTCCCGTCA
>Ga0316209_1000547_pt1 | contig 62881 bp, 61 predicted proteins | sample 6monopyrite_MG_FD_204945 | JGI IMG/M metagenome (GOLD analysis project Ga0316209, IMG submission 204945) | Microbial mat bacterial communities from mineral coupon in-situ incubated in ocean water Damariscotta River, Maine, United States -... | ecosystem: Environmental > Aquatic > Marine >... | reverse complement strand
CAATTTGTTCAACTTCTTCAAAGAGATAGGCGTGATCGGCCTTGGCCGCCCGCACCATCAAAGCGCCCAGCGCGTTGCGCGCATCGGCCTGTGGCAGTTCGGTTTTAAAATCGTTGTCGCCGCTGAAAAGCGCAAGAATGCGTGAAAACATAAAGTCCGATCCGTTAATAAAGTCGCGTTAATCTTCACGCTAAGCAATCACGGTCCGGCGCGCAACAATCTTAGCCGTCGCGCAGGATTTCAAGGAAAGCATCGCCAAAACGGTCGGCCTGTTTATCACCGATCAATCGCGCCACGGCTGTCATATCAGCGCTGCGCAATTGCGCCACTTTCGCAAGCGTTGCAGCGTTCAGCGACATCGGTTTGTCAGCACCCTGCGGGCCGCGGGCAAGTGTCGCTTGGACGGCAAGCAAACGGTCGAAAACCGCGCCCTCGCCGCGCCCGGCCAATTTGCGCCGCGCCGGATGCACCTCTTCGACAGCGCCTGAGATCACCTCGAGAAAGGCACGCCCGTAGCTTTCGAGTTTTTTGGCCCCGACGCCGCCGATTTGCGCCATTTGGTCGATGGTCATGGGGCGTTTTTCGGCCATCTCGATCAGGGTTTTGTCGTTGAACACGATATAGGCAGGCCCGCCCAGTTGTTCGGCGAAAAACCGGCGTTTTGCCTTGAGCGCGGACAAGAGGGGCGCGTCTTCCTCACTTACCATTTGCCGGATTTTGGGGCCGGTGCCTTTGGCCGCTTTGATACTGTCGCGGCGCAGTTGGATCGTGGCTTCGCCGCGCAAAATGGGGCGGGCGTGGTCGGTCATGCGCAACGCCCCATGCCGGTCGCGGTCGGGGCGCATCAGGTCGTGCCCCATCATCTGCCGGAAAATCGCCTGCCATTGCCGTTTGTCATAGTCTGTTCCGACGCCGTAGGTCGGCAGGCTGTCATGACCGCGCTGTGCGATTTTTTCGGTTTTGGCCCCCAGCAGGATGTCGATCAGATGCCCCGCGCCAAACCATTCGTCGGTGCGCAATGCCGCCGACAACGCCATGCGCACCGCGGTTGTGCCGTCGAATATATCGGCGGGTTTATCGCAGAGGTCGCAGTTGCCGCAGGGGTCCGGGTTTTCGCCAAAATATGTCAGCAAGTTCACGCGCCGGCAGTGCAAGGCCTCTGCCAGACCGAGCAGCGCGTTGAGCCGTCCGTGGTCTGCCGCGCGGCGCTCGGGCGGGGCCAGTCCTTCGTCGATTTGTTGGCGGCGGTAGCGGATATCGTCGGGGCCAAACAGGGTAAGCGTTTCTGCGGGTGCCCCGTCGCGGCCCGAGCGGCCGATTTCTTGATAGTAGCTTTCAATTGATTTGGGCAGGTCAGCGTGGGCGACCCAGCGGATATCGGGTTTGTCGATGCCCATGCCGAACGCGACGGTGGCGCAGACGATCAACCCGTCTTCTTGCTGGAAGCGGCGTTCAACGATGCGCCGGTCCTCCGCCTCCATGCCCCCGTGGTAGTTGCAGGCGGTGTGGCCCGCATCATTCAGAGCGCGCGCCAGTGTTTCGGTTTTGGCACGGGTGCCGCAATAGACGATGCCGGATTGCCCTTTGCGGGCGGCGGCGAAGGTCAGGATTTGCGCGCGCGGCCCGTCCTTGACCGCAAAGGCAAGGTGGATGTTGGGCCGGTCAAAGCCGCGCAGGAAAGTCGAGGGTTCTGCGCCGTCGAACAGTTTTTGCACGATCTCGGCGCGGGTTTCCGCATCGGCGGTGGCGGTGAATGCGGCCAATGGCACGTCGAGAAGGCGGCGCAATTCGCCGATGCGCAGGTAATCGGGGCGGAAATCATGGCCCCATTGGCTAACGCAATGCGCCTCGTCCACGGCGATCATGGTTACACCAATCCGGCGCAGCATCTGCATGGTGCCGCCTGCGGCCAGACGTTCGGGGGCCATATAGAGCAGCCGCAGCGTGCCCGCCTCTAACCCCGCCCAAACTGCCTCTGTCTCTTCTTCGGTATTGCCAGAGGTCAGCGCACCGGCGTCAACGCCTGCCGCTTGCAGGGCACGCACTTGGTCGCGCATCAGGGCAATCAGCGGGGAAATCACCACGGTCACGCCTTGCCGCGCCAAGGCAGGCAGTTGGAAGCACAGGGATTTACCGCCGCCCGTGGGCATGATGGCAAGCGTGTTTTGCCCTGCAATCACCGCCTCGACGATCTCTTGTTGACCGGGCCGGAAGGCATCAAAGCCAAAGACATCTTTCAGCAGGACGGCGGCGCTCATCTGGGGATAACCTGTTATTGTTTTATGCTCTGACGGGACAATCCCACAGGCGGAATCTGCAAACAAGGGCCAAGGCGATGCTTGCGCCTTATGCACTGCTTGGCTTACCCATAGCGCAACACCAAGGAGACATCATGGGCGAAATCACACTGGTCCGGCACGGGCAGGCAAATTCGGCGGCAACAAACGAGGCCGATTACGACAGGTTGACCGACCTCGGCCACCAGCAGGCCGCGTGGTTGGGCCATTGGATCAACGCCCATGACGGTGTGTTTGATACGGTCTATTCGGGCACCTTGCGCAGGCAACGCGAAACCGTGGCGGGCATGGGGTTTACCGAGGTGACCGAGGACGCGAGGCTCAACGAGATCACCTATTACGATCTGGCCGCCGAGATGGATGCCAAAGGGCTGGCGGCACCGCGCACAGGCCCCGATGATTTTGCCGTGCATTTCCCCGCCACACTGACCGCGTGGCGCGACGGGCTGATCGCGGGCAATGAAACCTATGCCGCGTTCAGCGACCGCGTGCAGGCGGTGATCAACGAGGCCGCACAACCGGGCAAGCGGATTTTATGTATCACATCAGGCGGGATTATCGCCCGCGCGGTGGCGCATATTTTGCATCTGGATATCCCGCAGATGGCGCAGATCGCGCTGCCAATCCTGAACACCTCGGTGCACCGTATTCATGTCACGCCGCAGGGGCCGATTTTGGGTGCGTTTAATGCCGCGCCGCATCTGGACCATGTCGACCGTCTGGTTGCACGCACGCATTACTAACTCTTGAAGGAGGCGGCCAATGACACATCTATGGGTTCGCGCGGAAAGCCGTGCACACGAAGAACGGGTCGGGCTGACGCCAAGCGGCGCGCAGCAATTGCGCGATGCGGGCATTACCGTCACGGTTGAACGCAGCAGCCAGCGCGCGATTGCGATTGACGGCTATGCCGACGCGGGCTGTGCGATTGCGCCGGAAGGATCGTGGACAAGCGCGCCTGCGGACGCGATTATCTTTGGCCTGAAAGAGCTGCCCGAGGATGGCACGCCGCTGCCGCATCGCCACATCATGTTTGGTCATGCCTATAAGGGGCAAGCCGCAGGGCGCGTGTTGCTGGACCGGTTTCAGGCCGGTGGTGGGGCGCTGTATGATCTGGAATATCTGGTCGATGACAGCGGCAGGCGGGTTGCGGCGTTTGGCTATTGGGCGGGTTATGCGGGGGCCGCGGTTAGTCTGATCGCTTGGATCGCGCAACAGGCGGGCGGCATTGCGGGGCCTGTCAGCACATATCAAAGCGCCAAAGCCATGTGCGACACATTGCGCACAGCACTGGGACCGCAGCGGCCAAATGCCCTGATCATCGGGGCCTTGGGCCGCGTTGGCACGGGGGCCGCAGATCTCTATGGCGCGCTGGATTTGCCGGTGACCAAATGGGATATGGCCGAAACAGCCAGCGGCGGGCCGTTCCCCGAAATTCTGGCGCATGATATTTTTCTGAACTGCATTCTGGCCCGCGAAGGCACACCGGTGTTTGTGCCTGCATCGGCAAAAACAGATAGCAGGCGGCTGTCGGTGATCGGCGATATCGCCTGCGACCCGCAAAGCGATTTTTCCCCGATCAAGGTTTACGACCGAGAGACAACATGGGCCGCCCCCGTCTTGCGCGTGCACGATACCCCGCCGCTGGATGTCACGGCGATTGATAATCTGCCGTCATTGTTGCCGGTGGAAAGCAGCGAGGATTTTGCAGGCCAGTTGCTGGCGCATCTTGCCACGTTGGATGATTTGGACAGCGGGGTTTGGGGCCGCGCCAAAAAGGTGTTTGATGACGCCACGACCTAGGGCGGATTTGCACCCTGCGCTATTTTGCGCCGAACAGGCGGTAATACATCCAGTCGGGCATAAACTGTGACAGCCGGAACAGCCAAGCGAACGGCACCGGAAAGCTGCGCTTGAAATCATCGCTGTTCATATGTTCAAAAAATATCTGCGCTGCCTTGCGCGGCTCCATGATGAACGGCATCGCAAAGTCGTTCTTTTCGGTCAGCCGCGTTTTGATGAAGCCGGGGTTAATCAGCTGCACCTGAATGTCAGTTTTGCGCAAATCGGCCTGCATAGACTCTGCTAATGCCATGATCCCCGCCTTGGATGCGCTATATCCGATCGCCCCCGGCAAGCCGCGAAACCCTGAAAGAGAGCCTGTCAGAACGATATGCCCGCGACCGCGATCCACCATCTGCCCGATCACCGCACCGACCACCCGACTGGCCCCGAGATAGTTGATCTGACCCATCATATCGGCCCTCTCGTTGTCCCATTCGGACGCTTTCATCGGCCAATACACGCCCGCCAGATAGACGACCCCGTCGATATGTCCGATCTGTGCTGCCGCCGCTTTGACCGCGTTGATGTCGGTCACATCAAGCGTCACATACGATGCCCGCCCGCCAAGCTCTGCGACCAAGGATGTGAGCCGGTCCTCATTACGTGCCGAGACGATCACTTCGGCCCCTGCCGCGCTGATCCGTTTGGCCACTTCGCGCCCAAGTCCTTCGCTGGCGCCCACGATCCAATAGCGTTTGCCTTGCCAGTCAGTCATCTGTCGTCTCCAAATCTGTGCTGGCCAATAGCGCGATGGCCACGACCTTGAGCATAATAGGTAAGACCGCGTAAAGCAGCGTCAAGGTGGTCAGAGCACCTGCGGGTTGCGGTGCGGGGCCTGCGCTGAACCCTGACCATTCCAGAAGCGGCAACAGGAGCACGGCGGCAAACGCCAAGGTGAATTTGCTGACCAGCGACCAAAGCCCGAAGCCCTGACCGCCGTTGGGTGACACTTGCGCCATGCGCCGCGCAAACATGGCGGGCAATAGGGTCAGGTCGGCCCCGATGGTCGCCCCCGAGACCACGCAGATTACCGCAAACAGGCCCGCATCGCCCGCGCCCAAGCTGGCCGCGAACCCGAAAGCGATGATCGCCAGCACCATCGCGACCAAAAGCACGCGCTTTTCACCCCACCGTATCGCCGCCGCAGACCACAGCGGCGCAGAGAGTGCTGCGGCAAGAAAGAACAGCACCAAAAGCGGCCCTTCCCAGCCCGTAGCGTCCAGCCGCGCCTCTACGAAAAACAAAAACAGGGTCGATGACACGGCCAAAGGGGTGGCGTTGACCAAGGCCAGGATCAGCAAGCGGCGGGTCAACGGGTCGGCGATGATGTCGCGGATATGCGCGGGTTCGGCGCTACTCCGCCCTGTCCATTCGGGCCACATGAACAAAGTCGCCGCAAGCGTTGCCGCCGCAAAGCCATAGGCGAAAACGCCAAACGGGTCATCCGACAGGTCGATCAGAACGGTGGGTGCGACGGCGGCGACGCAGACCCCCAATAGCGCGCCGGTTTCACGCCACGCGGCAAGGCGCACCTGCCCTGTTGGCCCCGATTTCATCACGCCTTGGGCGTAGAAGTTGATGGTCAGGAAACTGAAGGCGCTGAACAATCCGGTGATCGTCAGGGCAAACCAGGTCGCGGGATTGATCGGAGGTGGCACGGCAAACAGCCCGATCATCGATAGCGCCAAAAGCAGGGATACCGCGCTGATAATGGAAGCTTTGCCCTTTGTTAGTCTCTCGCTGATCCATCCCAGCACCGGGTCTTGCACCACATCAAACAGGCGCAGGCCGAACAGGATCGCGCCCAGTGCTGTCAGGCTGACGCCGTAAGTATCGGCGTAGTATTTCGGCGCATAGATGTAGATCGGCAGTCCCGCCGCCGACAAAACCGCGCCGAAACCTGCATAGGCCGGCAGGCGGTCGCGCCATGCGCTCATTTACTGATCTCGCGGGAGGGCGGCTTTGGTCGGGTGCGGAATGTGGCGCCTTTCCACCATAATTTGAGCGCTTGCCAATGGATTAGTGCAAAGACGCGGCGCGACCCGAAGGGGCGGCGCAGTGCGGCGCGCAGGATTGATCCGTTGGTCAGGGGTGCGCGGGGGCCGGTCAACGTGGCCACCAGCCCGCCATTGCCGCGAGAATAATCGATGGTGATCGCGATGTGGTCTGCGGTGATGTCGAAGCGGAATGTGTAACTGCCACCCACCGGTTGAAACGGCGAGACGTGGAATATTTTTTGTGCAAAAATAGTGTCTAACTTGGTGATTTCGCGCAGATCATCGTGATAGCACAGATAGGAATGACGGTCGCCGAAGGTGTTGCTGACCTCGGCAATCACCACACGCAACACCCCCGCGCCATCATGGCACAACCAGAAAGACACTGGGTTGAACACGTGGCCAAGGATGCGCGGTTGCGCCAGCAGATCAATCCGCCCTGTCACATCCAGATGACGGGCGGCCAACACGTCGCGGACCCATACCGCACCCTGCCCTGCTTTGGGCGCGCCACCATGATCGCGGTCGTGCACGGACATCAGGTTACCGCGATTGCGCGCAAACAATGACGGCCCCGCCGCGTCACTTTCGGCGTCCAGCAGCACATAGTCGATGCCATAGCGAAAGGCGTTTTTGATAGCACCACGCCTGCCGTGGTAGGTGTGTCCTGTGATGTGCTGGATTTTGTTCACTCTGCCGCCACCTGATGCCGTTGCACCCCATTCAACGACGATACCACATCCACCGCCGATGATAGCCCGTCTTCGTGAAAGCCGTTTTTCATCCAAGCGCCGCAGAACCATGTGCGGTTGGTGCCGTTCATCTGTGCGGCGTGTTTTTGCGCGACCAATGCGCCGGTGTCATAGACCGGATGGTGCAACGTGACCTCGTCCCAGATCAGGTCGTCGCGGATCGGGCGGGTGCTGTTGAGCGTAACCATATAGGGCGCGTCGTTCAGCCAGGGTTGCAGCGAATTCATCCAGTAGGTCAAGTCGATCTGGTCACCGGATTTACCCGCAGCCTCGGTATAAATCCACGACGACCAGACCGATTTATGCTGGGGCATGATCGATGTGTCCGAATGCAGGACAACCGCGTTTGGCTGATAGCGAATGGCACCCAACGTCGCGACCTCTGTGGGCGAGGCATCTGACAACAGCCGCAAGGAGACGTCGGAATGGGTTGCAAAAACGATCTCGTCAAAGGCCTCCCAATCGCCGCCTGTGGCTTTCACCTCGACGCCAAAAACTGTCCGGCGCACAGCATCGATTGGCGCGCCAAGCCGCAAATCCACCCCTTGCCGTGTCATCGCGTTGCCCAGCCTGTTGACATATTCCTGCGAGCCGCCCTGCACAGTGAACCACTGGTGTTGCCCCGTGGCCGTCAAAAGCGCGTGATTGTCAAAGAACTTCATCATCGCATGGGCGGGGTAGTCCATGATCTTGTCTTTCGGGGTCGACCAGATCGCGCCAGAAAACGGCAGCAGATAATGGTCGCGAAAATAATCCGACAGGCCCAGTTTGGCGATCAGCCCGCCGATTGTCAGGCTTTCGTCGGCGCTTGCGGCAAGCCCGTGTTTGTTGAAATGCAAAATGTCGCGGATCATGCGCAGGAATTTCGGGTTCAGCGCGTTGCGCCGTTGGGCAAAAATCGCATCCGGCCCCGCAAGCCCGTATTCCAGCCGCCCGCCGCCAAACGACGCCCCAAAGCTCATGTTGCTTTTGACGACAGGCACATCAAGTTCGTCGAAAAGCGCCGTCAGATGCGGGTAATTGGCATAGTTGAACACGATAAAACCGGTATCAACGGGGGTGTCGCGGTTGGGCCCCGCCATGGCCGTGCGCGCATGTCCGCCGAGCCGCGTCTCGGCCTCGAAAAGCACAACCTGATGGTCGCGGGCCAACATATGCGCCGCCCCCATGCCCGAAATACCCGCCCCCACAACGGCAATTTTACGCGGGGCGGTGGCGGCGGTTTCAAAGGGCATAAGTCAATATCCTGCAAGCTTGTTTACCTTCTTACGTCACGGGGGCACAGGTGGATGAGTTTCATTTTAATTTCAACTGATCCAATCGCAGGCACCCCGCGTAAGAGAGGTATGTTGACACAAAACACCCTTGCGCGCGCAACACAGCATTCAACCGCATCGCCAAACACCGGCAGGCGCGCTAGTGTTGTCATGCAACCAGAGGCGCAGGACGTGACAACAGCACACCCCAACAAACGGATGGCATGGATTGCCCAGTTAAATGCGGTGCGCGACCACAAGGATCGCGTGGCCTTTGCCGAGCTGTTTGGCTATTTCGCGCCGCGCCTCAAGTCATTTTTGATGAAATCGGGCACCAGCCCCGACATGGCAGAGGAATGCGCCCAAGAGGTGATGGTCACGGTCTGGAACAAATCGCATCTGTTTGACCCGACCAAGGCCAGTGTCTCGACATGGGTTTTCACCATCGCGCGGAACAAGCGCATCGATATGTTCCGCAAGCAGCGCCGCCCCGAGCCGGAAGATTTGCCATGGGGCCCCGAAGAACAACCCTCGCAGGCCGACACCATCGCGCTGCAACAAGAAACCGAAATTCTGGGTCGTGCCTTGGCGGACTTGCCTGCAAAGCAGCGCGAGTTAATCGAACGCGCGTATTTTGGCGAGTTGACCCATCGTGAAATCGCAGCGGAAACCGGCCTGCCGCTAGGCACCATTAAATCCCGCATCCGGCTGGCACTTGACCGGTTGCGCCACGCAATGAACTGAAAACAGACCATGACACAGATTAAGCACCACCTGACTGCACCACTCTTGATGGGATATGCCGCGGGCACCCTGCCAGAGGCCTTTGACCTTGTCGTCGCGACCCATGTGTCGATGTGCGACGAATGCCGCGCGGCGGTGGCCGAATATGACGCGCTGGGTGGCGAGGTAATGCTGGACGCGGCCCCTGCCAATATGGACGCTGATGCGTTGGCCGCGACCTTGGCGATGATTGACCAAGGTGCGCCTGCGCCTGTGCCACGTCAAAATGTGCGCGGCGTGTTTCCTGCCCCGTTGCAGGACTATGTTGCCGGTGATCTGGCGGCGGTAAAATGGCGCAAGATCGGCGGTGGGGTCAGTCAGATGATTTTGAAAACCAGCGGCACGGCGACGGTGCGCCTGTTGAAAATTCCTGCGGGCACAACAATACCGGATCACGGGCATCGCGGCACCGAGTTGACGATGGTGTTGCAGGGCGCGTTTTACGACGAGAGCGACCGGTTTGGGGTCGGTGATGTCGAGGTGGCGAACGAAGACATGCACCACACGCCGATTGCCGAGGCGGGCACCGATTGCATTTGCCTTGCCGCCACCGATGCGCCGTTGCGATTTAGCGGTATTCTACCGCGTTTGGCACAGCGGTTTAGTGGGATATAGACCACCGCGTGCAGGGCTGTTTATGCACCTTGGGCGGCGCGCTTAGGGCTTTGGCTGCGCAAGCGGCACAGTGGGCGGCTCGACCTCGGGCGTGATTTCTTCAAAGTCGAAGTTATCAAGTTTCGCGGCCCGCTTGCCCGCACGTTCGGAGGCAATATTGATGTCGTCGAGATCTTTGCGCGCTTGGCCAAAGTGGGTGTTCAACTTGCCCACCCGTTCCGAGACCAGTTCCACGTCGCGGTGCAGCAGCCGCAGGGTGGTGCGAATGGCCCCCGCCTGTTCGCGCATCCGCGCATCTTTCAAAATCGCGCGCATTGTGTTCAGTGTCGCCATGCAGGTTGTGGGCGACACGATCCAGACGCGGGCTGCAAACCCGTCACGCACCAACTCGGGAAAGTTGGCGTGTAGTTCGGCGTAGACGGCCTCCGAGGGCAGGAACATCAACGCGCCGTCGGCGGTTTCGCCGTCCAGAATATACTTGTCGGAAATCGCCTTGATATGCGCCTTGACGCTTGTGCGCATGAATTTGGCGGCCTCGTTGGCCTCCCAATCGGTTTTGGCGCGGCGCAGGGCCTCATAGGCCTCCAACGGGAATTTGCTGTCGATCACGATGGGACCCGGCGGGTTGGGCAGGTGGATCAGACAGTCAGCGCGCTTGCCGTTACTGAGCGTGTGCTGGAACGTATAGGCGTCCGAGGGCAGCGCCTTGCTGACGATATCATTGAGTTGGATTTCGCCAAATGCGCCGCGTGTTTGTTTGTTGGACAGGATATCTTGCAGGGATAAAACATCACCCGACAGCTTGGTGATATTCTCTTGTGCCTTATCAATGGTCAGCAGACGTTGCTGCAATTCGCCAAGCGATTGCGCGGTGCGTTGTGCTGATGATGACAGGTTCACGCTCATGGATTCCGAGACTTGGGACAGCCGCTGTTCCATCAATTGCAGGGTCCGCGCCTGTTGCTGCGCCTGTGCTTCGGTCACGGATGTAAGCCCGCCGAACAGTTGTTGCTGCCCGTTGGATAGCATTTCCACACGGCTGCCAAGCCCGCCCATCTGGCTGGCCAAAATCTGCGCCATTTCGCCCGATTTACCGGCACGGCGCACCGAGATGATCAACAGCACCACCAGTAGCAAGAGCACGAGAGCAACGATCAGACCGGCGAGGACCAACGGGTCGCCGAGGCCAAAGGTATAATCGCCAACCTGTATCATGTGCGTCCAAACAATCGTTCAATATCCGACAGTTTCAACTCCACATAGGTGGGCCGCCCGTGGTTACATTGCCCTGACATCGGGGTCGCTTCCATTTCGCGTAGCAGCGCGTTCATCTCTTCGCCGCGCATCCGTCGCCCGGTGCGGATAGAGCCGTGACAGGCCACGCGGGACAGGATCGCCTCGACCTTTGACTGCACGCGGTCCGACCCGCCGGTGTCGGCCAATTCATCCAGAATATCGCGCAGCATCGCACCCGCATTTACCTCGCCCAAAATCGCGGGGGTTTCGCGCACTGCAATGGCCCCGCCGCCAAACGGTTCGATCCCCAGACCAAAGCGCGCCAGATCATCGGCGATGTCTAACAGTTGGGCTGCCTCGTTTTCGGTCATTTCCACGATTTCGGGAATCAGCAGTGCCTGCGCCGCGACCCCGTTTTCGGCCATCTGTTTTTTCAGCTTTTCATAAACCAGCCTCTCATGGGCCGCATGTCCGTCGACGATCACAATGCCTGCTTCGGTCTGGGCGATGATGTAATTTTCGTGCACCTGCGCGCGGGCGGCCCCCAGCGGCAAATGGTGCGCCTCATCCATCGCATCAGGCTCAATCCGCGCAGAGGGGGCCTCTGAAAATCCGGGCGCTTGCGCTTGAAATATCATCGAGCGCGCCGAGAATGACGGGCGGTCCATTTGGTAGATGCGCGGCTCGGCGACTTCGGGGCGCATTGCGCCGAGTGTTGCATTGGCCACGGTTGTCGCGGCCCGATGCCCCGCCTCGGCCAAGGCATGTCGCAAGCCTGACACGATCAACCCGCGCACCACGGCAGGTTCGCGAAACCGGACCTCTGATTTAGCCGGATGCACGTTCACGTCCACAAGTGTCGGATCGCAATCGACAAACAGTGCCGCCACCGGGTGACGGTCGCGCGACAGCACATCCATATAGGCCGCGCGCAGGGCACCCAGCAGCATTTTATCGCGCACGGGGCGACCGTTTACAAACAGATATTGCGCCACCGCCGCACCGCGCGAATAGGTCGGCAAAGCGGCATAGCCTGTCAGGTGAAACCCGTCGCGCTGCGCATCGATCGGCAGTGCGTTATCGGCGAAATCGCGGCCCAGCACCGTGCGCAGACGCCCATGCAGCGCGTCAAATAGATCGCCAGTTTCGGCGTCGGCGCGAAACGTCGTGCGCTGATCACCGTTTGATGCATCGCGCAGGATGAAAGTGATAAATGGCTCGGCCATCGCCAGCCGTTTGACCACATCGCCGACAGCTTGGGCCTCTGCGCGGTCGGTGCGCAGGAATTTCAACCGTGCCGGTGTGGCGTAAAACATGTCGCGCAATTCGACCACGGTGCCGTTTGACAGGGCTGCGGGACGCACAGCGTTTTGGCGGCCGCCCGCGACCGCGATGCTGGCCCCCTCGCCGCCCGCAATGCGGCTGGTCATGGTCAGGCGGCCAACTGCACCCAGCGACGGCAAGGCCTCGCCGCGAAAGCCGAAAGAGTGGATATTCAGCAGATCAGAGCCGTCGATTTTGCTGGTGGCATGGCGCGACAGGGCCAGCGGCAGATCAGACGCCGCAATCCCGCAGCCATCGTCGGTGACACGGATCAGGGTCTTGCCGCCATCGGCGATGACCACCTCGATGCGGGTGGCACCTGCGTCAACCGCGTTCTCGACCAGTTCTTTGACAGCACTTGCAGGCCGTTCCAACACCTCGCCCGCTGCAATCCGGTTGATTGCGGCGTCGTCAAGCTGCCGGATCACCGGTTGGGGCTTTATCTGGGGGTCAGGGTTGGACATGCCACAAGGTTTAGCATGGGCATGTCCGATTCTGCGAGTGTGTTTTGTGGTTATTCGGTGCTTTCCAGCCCCACGGGCTGTCCCACCACCACAAAGCGCAGGTCGTCGGGGCGCAGATATTGTGCCGCCACACGGTTCACGTCATCCAGCGTCACCGCCGCCAGATAATCGTTGCGGTTGGTTACGTAATCCGTCGGCAGGCCGATCATCTGCATCCCGACCATAATGCCAGCAATCTCGGCGTTGCCGTCAAACCGCAGCGGATAGGCGCCGGTGAGATAGGTTTTGATGCCGTCAAGCTCGGTTTGGGTCATGCCGTTGGTTGCCAGATCGGTCCAGACGGTGCGGATCACGTCGATGGCTTGCGCAATCGTTTCGTTACCGCTGGCCACTTGGCCGATCCACATTTCGGCTTGGAATTTCGGCACCAGATAGGACCCGATCCCGTAAGTCAGGCCGCGCTTTTCGCGGACCTCGTTCATCAGACGCGATTCAAAACCGGACCCGCCCAAAACCTCGTTCAGGATATAGGCGGCAAAGAAATCATCGTCGTTGCGTTTGATGCCCGAATGGCCAAACAGGGCCACGGCTTGCGGGGTGTCATAGGGGATAACCGTGACGCCGCCGCCCAACCCGAAAGCGACGTCAGCAGGGGCGTCGGGGCCATCTGCGGGCAAATCACCCAGCAAATCGTCGAGCAAGCCGCCGATCTCTTGCGCGGTGATGTCACCCACTGCCGAGACGTAAATATCTTTGCGGGTCAATGCGTTACGTGCGGCGTCAAACATGTCTTGTTGGGTCAGACTGTTGACGCTTTCGACCGTGCCATCAGGCGATGAGCCGTAAGGGTGGTCGCCAAAAGCGGCCTGATTGAAATAGCTGCGCGCAATGCTGTTGGGGCTTTTTGCATCGCTGGCAATGCCTGACAGAACCTGCGCGCGCACCCGGTCAATCGCGTCTTGGTCAAAGCGCGGTTGGGTCAGGGCTTGGCGTAGCAGTGCCAGCACCTCGTCGCGGTTTTCGCTCAGAAAGCGCGCGGAAATCGACATAGTGTCATCGGAGGCGCGGAACGACAGGCTGGCGGCCAGCGCGTCCAGTTTGGTCTGGAACTCCTGCGCATCCATCTCGCCGCTGCCCTCTTCGATTAACGCCATCATCAAGTTTGTCGCACCGCGTTTGCCCGGCAGGTCAAGCGACGCGCCGCCGCGCATCCGGATTTCCAGCGCAGTGAACGGGATCGAGGGCTCCTCGACCACCCACGCGTTAATGCCACCCGCAGAGGTGACCTCTTTGATTTCAATGGCCGACACCGCAGAGGCGGCGATGGTCAGGCAAAGGGCTAGGGCAAAACGCAGCATCAGCGGGCCTCCTCTTGGCTGGAAACGACCCAGCCGGTGACGGATTGATCACGGTTCAGAACTTTGGCGGCGACCGCTTTGATGTCGGCCTCGGTGACCTGTTGCAGGATCTGCGGCCAGTCTTGCACATCTTTGATCGTCAGCCCTTGGGTCAGGGCGGCACCGTATCTGCGCGCAATGCCCTGCACATTATCCTTGGCGTAAATCTCGGAGGCGCGCAGCTGGGTGCGCAAGCTTTCCATAAGTGCGGGGTCAATCGGGGCGTCCAGAAACGCGGCAATTGCGGCGTCCATCGCGGCCTCTGCCTGCGACAGGCTTACGCCATCGGCGGGGGCCACGGACAGCGAAAACGTGGTGTCGTCCAAGCTTGATCCGCGATATCCTGCGCTGCTGTAAACTGCGGTTTGGGTGTCGAATTGCAAGGCTTGGCCCAGCGCCGAGCTAAACGGCGACCCGCCCAGAAGGTCGGCCAGATAGACCAATGCGGCGGCCTCTTTCTGTGCACCGCTGTCACGTTCAGGCGCGAGATAAGAGCGGGTCAAATAGGGCTGGCTGACGCGCTCATCGACATAGGTGATGCGCCGCTCGGCACGCTGTGGCGGCTCTTGCGGGCGCAGGCGCTCTGGCAGGTTTTCTTCCGCCGGGATTGTGCCGTAATATTGCTCGGCCAAGGCTTTGACTTCAACAGGGTCCACGTCACCCGCGACAATCAAAACCGCGTTGTTGGGCGCATAATACAGGTCGTAGAAATCGGTCGCGTCTTGCAGCGACAGGTCTTCCATCTCGTGCTTCCAGCCGATGATCGGCACGCCGTAGCGGTGATTTTGATACAATGCGGCGTTGAACTGCTCGCGGGCCAATGCGCCGGGATTGTTCTCGGTGCGCTGATTGCGCTCTTCCAGAACCACGTTACGCTCGGTGTCCACATCCGCCTGCGTCAGACGCAGATTGTTCATCCGGTTGCTTTCCATCTCCATCATCAAGGGTAGACGGTCGGCGGCAATACGTTGAAAGTAGGCGGTATAATCGTAACTGGTAAAGGCGTTGTCAGACCCGCCGTTGGCCGCGACAATCTCGGAAAACTCGCCGCTTTCCAGCGTGTCTGTGGCCTTGAACAGCAGGTGTTCAAGAAAATGCGCAACACCGGACGCGCCCACAGGTTCGTCTGCGGACCCGATCTTATACCATACCATCTGCACCACGGCGGGGGCGCGGTGGTCTTCGATCACAACGACATCCATGCCGTTATCAAGGGTGTAAGTCGTGACCTCTTGGGCCAGCGCCGGCAAGGCGGTAAACGACAAAAATGCAGAGGCAATAATGCGGCGCATGGGCAGTCCTTTTATGGGGGGCCTTTAGAAGGGCGGTCGTGACATAACCTACGTCTGGCCGGGCCATGTGCAAGGGGCACAAACGCGGATGTGAAGTGCCGCTAGTTGGCAGGTGGTGCAGTCGGTGTGGCCACGCCAAGCGCCCTGAACCGTGCCAATTCCGCATAGGCGTCCAGCGCGGAGCGGGAGTAGGCCTTGAAATAGCGGTTGCGGCTTAGAACCGAAAAGAAACCCAACCGTTTTTTACCCGCTCGGAACCGTGCATCCTCGGCGGCAAGCACTGCGCGAATATCGGCTTGGGTGCCATTGCGGGATGCACTTGCGACCAACGGGGCATCAGCGGCCGGAATGCCACCCCTATTGACCGCCGCTGCATTGCCGCCAAGGGCTGCAATTGCGTCGGCTTTTGGTGTCGGGTCGGTCAGGTTGGTCCCGCCGGGTGTCGGCGTGGGCAGGGTCATGGTTTCGGGCATCACCAATGGGCCAACAGGCAGCACCGAAAATTCATCCGGTCCGCCCGTCGTCGAGCGCATGTCCTGCAATGGTCGCTGTCCGGTCGTACACGCCGAAAGCGTGACCGCCGCCAAAAGTGCCAAAATCGCCTTGCGCATACCCAAACCCTTGGTCATTTCCACGACCCTTTTAGACCAACTGTCACAGGTCGTCACGCCCGTTTCTTTTTCGATGTGCCGCTATCGGCAAATGCGATCCCGATTGCGCCGATAAAAATCGCCACATCCGCGACATTGAACGCATATGGGTTGTCAAAACCGCAGCACGACATGTTCAAAAAGTCAGCCACTGCGCCGTAGATCAGCCGATCAACCACATTGCCCAGCGCGCCGCCAACAAGGAAACCCGCAGAAATATAGGTGAACCGGTCAGCGGGCCGGCGCCACAGCCAGATCAACACAACCGCCGAGATCACCAAAGCGATGCCAATCAGCACCCAGCGCATGTCAAACCCTGCGCCGATGCCAAAGTTGACGCCGCGATTCCATGCCATCTGGAATGTCAAATATGGTGGAAACACGTCGATGCGCATTTTTGTGATCAGGTCGAGATAATGCACAACGACGTATTTACTGGCTTGATCCGCCAGAAACACCCAAAATCCCGTCCAGAAAAGCAACCGCATCGATTTATCCTTAATGCCTGAAATGGCGCATACCGGTGAAGACCATCGCAATGCCCGCCTGGTCTGCGGCGGCAATGACTTCATCATCACGCATTGAACCACCGGGCTGAATGACGCAGGTCGCCCCTGCCGCGGCGGCCTCTAACAATCCATCCGCAAAGGGAAAGAACGCATCAGACGCGACCGCAGAGCCAATCGCCAGAGATTGCGGCAGGTCCATTGCGCGCGCCATGCGCTCGGCTTTCTGGGCGGCAATCAGCGCGCTATCAAGGCGCGACATTTGCCCCGCGCCGACGCCGACGGTGGCACTATCTTTGACGTAGACAATTGCGTTGGATTTGACGTGTTTGGCGACTTTCCAAGCGAACAGCAGATCAGCCATTTGCGCGTCGGTCGGTTTGACCTTTGTCACGACTTTCAGGTCGGCCAAGGCCACATGCCCCACATCTTTGTCCTGCACCAACATGCCGCCTGCGACCTGTTTCATGGTGATTTGTGCAGCTTTCGGGTCGGGCAGGCCGTCTGCTGTCAAAAGGCGCAGGTTTTTCTTGGTCGCGAATATCGCTTTCGCCGCGTCGGAGGCACCCGGTGCGATGACAACTTCGGTGAAAATCTCCGTAATCGCCTTTGCAGTGTCTTCATCTAGCGGTTGGTTCAGCGCGACGATCCCGCCAAAGGCGCTGGTGCGGTCGCAGTCAAAGGCGCTTTTGTAGGCCTCCAACAGGGTCGCCCCCCGCGCCACGCCGCTTGGGTTTGCGTGTTTGATAATTGCCACCGCAGGACCATCCGCGGGGTCAAATTCGGAGACCAGTTCAAATGCCGCATCGGTGTCGTTGATGTTGTTATACGACAGTTCCTTGCCCTGATGCTGCACCGCGGTCGCAACCCCCTGACGCCCCGTGCCATCGGAGTAGAATGCCGCCGTCTGATGCGCGTTCTCGCCGTAACGCATCGTCTGCTTATAGGTGCCTGCAATGGACCGGCGGCGCGGCGTTGCCAATTGGGTCGCACTTGCCATCCATGTGCTGACGGCGGTGTCATAGGCCGCCGTGCGCCCATATGCGGTTTGGGCCAGTTTCTGGCGGAACGCCAAGGTCGTCTGGCCCTCATTCGCGTCGAGTTCAGCCAGCAGTGCGTCGTAGTCTTCCACATCGGTGATCACGCTGACAAAGGCATGGTTTTTCGCCGCAGAGCGGATCATCGCGGGGCCGCCGATGTCGATATTCTCGATGCAGGTGTCAAAATCGGCGCCCTTGGCTGCGGTTTCTTCAAACGGATAGAGGTTCACCACCAAAAGATCGATTGCACCGATGTTATGTGCATCCATCGCGGCCACATGTGCGGGCAAGTCGCGGCGCGCCAGCAGGCCGCCATGCACAACAGGGTGCAGGGTTTTCACGCGGCCATCCATCATCTCGGGAAAGCCGGTGACATCGGCCACATCGCGCACATCCAGCCCCGCATCGCGCAGTGCCTTGGCGGACCCGCCAGTAGACAAAAGTTCAACGCCGCGGGCGGCAAGTGCGCGGCCCAGATCAAGCAATCCGGTCTTATCGGAAACAGAAAGTAGCGCGCGGCGCAGCGGTGCAAGGTCAGTCATGTGATCCCCCAAGATCAGTCATCGGTTGGGTCCATCGGGTCGTCGGTCACCAAATCACGCACACCCTCGGGGGTGCCTTGCGCTTTGGCCAACGACCAGCGGACGCGTGTCGCATAGGCCATCGTGCGCCCAGATAAAACCACCTGTTGGCTCGGACGGGGCTTTAATCGGCCATTTTCTAAATAAACTGATGGTTGCAGCGACAATTCGGCGTGCCCGTCGTGCCGCAGGATCCAGATCTCGCCGGATTTCAACGCCATCGACACCGCAGCGCCGCCCATATCAAGGGTCGCATCCACATCAGGATGCAGATGGAATTTGAGAGCATAAGGCACCCCTTGCAGCGCGGTTTCGTCCAGCGCGTGCTCGAACCGTTGTTTGTCGATGTCGGTCAGCGTGGTCAGCACATCGTCGCCCACCATGCCGCGCCCGTCCATCGCCAGATCAAGTGTGCGCGCATGGGTCAGCCCGTGGGTGCTGCGATATCCGTCATGCGAAAGCTCGATGCGCTTGCCGTCGTGAAGGGTAGAAAACTCGGCCTGCACAAAACCGGGCACATCATCCAGCAGCTCTTGGCGCGATGTGACAACGCGGCTTTGTGTGCCCAGTCGCGATGATGAATAGCCTTCGATGCACAGGGTTGAATGGCTGGGCGTGGCCCGCCCTGCGCGGCGCCAGTCCTCGCCAAATGTGCGCCCCGATCCGCAGTTCACAATCAACGGACGGCGGCCGGATGTCACCTCTAAGGCAAGGGTGCTGGCATGGGCGTTGACCGATGCGGGGCCTGTGGGCGGAGTGGCCGCATCAATCACAATCGAGGTGCGCCCGCCGGTTAATCGCGCGTAGCCCATATAAAGCATCTCGCTCGGGCGGGTTTTATCGCCTGCCGCAGCCAACGCATGGTCCAGACGACCAACAAGCCCGCGCCCGCCACCATGAAACCGCGCCAAGCCACCATCCGCATGGCGCAAGGCGCGCAAGGTCGGCGTGATGCGCGCAATCGCAGTGGCAATCGCGGCGGGTGGTTGGTGGCCGCTTTCGGTCAGCGCGGCGGTGGTCCATGTCAACAGGGTCAGAACCTCTAGCAATTCCTCGGGGTTACGGGTCGGAATACCGCCGGTGTCGTCGATCTCTCTGGTGCAATCGCGCGCCAGTGCTTGGACCGCGGGAGCGACATGTTCTTCCATGCCCTGCAACGACAACCCCGCATAGATCATACCCGTCAGCGCCTCGAAACGCGGCAAACCTTGGGCCGATGTATGCCAGCGGCGCGACAGAAAAATCGTCTGTTGGGCCAGCGAGCGGTAAAACGCCTGACTTTCGTCTTTTTCCAACCCGCGCAGCAGGAAAAACCCGTGTTGTATCCAACGGATCAGGCGCCTGCCAACCAGATCGGGGGTCCAGCCCAGCCCGCGCCCGTTGCCAAACCGCACAATCCACTGCGCCACCCAAGCCTGCGCACATGCCCGTGCCTTGGCATCACCGACGGCGGCCAGATCATCAAGCCACGCACAGCCTTGCAATTCTTCGGCCACCACATCGTTATCTTTGGCAATATTCCAGATGACCGCATTCTTGGCCTCGACCAAAACCCCCGAGAACAGAAAATTACCAGCGACAAGCTGCCGACCACGGGCGAAATGCCCGATGGTGCGCGGTTCCGGCTGGCTGACGAATCCTGTGGCTGGGCGCGCACGCGATGCCGCGCGCGCATGAACGCGGTGCATGAATTGCGTGCGCTTTGCACGCCATGTCTGCGGTTTCGCCAATTTTCACTGCCTCGGCTCTGCGCTGTTGCGCTTGATTATTGCCGGAACAATAGCCGCCTCTTACGGCTTTGTCAGCACAGCAATATAAAAACCGTCCATGCCACCCAGCGTCGGCCAGTAATCGGGACGCAAACGCACCCCGCCCTCATAGGTGGTCCAGTCAGGATCAATGCCCGCGATATTGGCCGCCGCTGTGTCCACCGTCAGGCCCTCATGACGCTCCAGCGCTTCCTCGATCTGGACTTCACCCTCGTCTGGCAACAATGAACAGGTGCAATACACCAGCTTGCCGCCCGGTTTCAGTAAGGTCAGCGCATGGTCGATCATGCGGCTTTGCTGGTCGATCAATTCGGCAAATTCGGACCCGTCTTTGGCGTAAGGCAGATCGGGGTGCCGGCGAATGGTGCCGGTGGCCGAACAGGGCGCATCCAGCAGCACCGCGTCATACTGCCCCGTCACATCAAAGGCATCCGCGATCTGCGCATCGGCGGTCAGGTGTGTGCGCGCAAGGTTTTCGGACACGCGGGTAATCCGCCCGTGCGACACATCAACCGCCGTCACCTTGGCACCCGCTGCGGCCAATTGCATTGTCTTGCCACCGGGGGCCGCACATAGGTCCAGCACAGACATGCCCGCCGTCGGGGCCAGCATCATCACCGGCACGGCGGCGGCAGCGTCTTGCACCCACCAATCGCCGGTCTCGAAACCCGCAAGTGCGCTGACTTGGCCCGCACTGGCCACACGCACCGATCCGGTTGGCAGCACCACACCGCCCACGGCCTCGGCGACCTGTGCCGGATCACCCTTGCAGGTCAAATCAAGCTGGGCACCAGCAAAATGCGCCGCATCCATCGCGTCCATCGCAGGGCGGCCCCACGCGGCCACCAGCGGTTGGCGCAACCATCCGGGCATCAGCGGCACCGCGCGTTTGTGCCACGCGGCAGGGCCTTCCTCGGCGATCCGGCGCAACACTGCATTGGTCATGCCCTTCATCGACGCGGTGCGCTGGTTGCGCCCGACGATTTCGACATAGGCGTTGACCACGCCGTGCGCCGCCTCGCCGCCGGTCAATTCGATCACCCCAAGGCGCAGCGCATTCATCACATAGTCAGAAGGCGTCGCTTTCTTGAAATACGGCTTGAGCATCCGGTCGGCACGATCAAGACCGCGCAAGGCATCGGTCGCAAGACGCTGGGCACGCGCGCGGTCATCTGCGGCCAAATGATCCAAGGCACCGCCGCCAATCAGCTCGGCCATCAAACGGCCCTCGCCGATGATCTGTTCCAACAAATGATGCGCGGCGCGGCGCGGTGGCAGACCTGTTTGGCTCATGGGTGTTCCCTTGTTTTCAATGATCAGGGCAGTATATCAAACAACACGACCCTACAAGGACAGCGCCATGACCAATGATACCCCCGATATGCCCGACGCGGCCAAACGTGCCTTGGCCGAGGCCGAAGCGCGGCGCACTGCGAAAGGCGACATTGACCTGCCCACAGAACTGGGCGGGCGCAAAGGCCCTGAACCCGTGCGCTATGGCGATTGGGAGAAAAAGGGCATCGCAGTCGATTTCTAGACCCTATTGCTCGATTGCATTGGTCCATTCGGCCAAAAATTGCCGCCGCTTCAACCGGTCAAGAAACACCAACAACCCCGGACCTAGCGGGATCGGACGGGTATATTCTGCGACCTCCTTGGCGGGGGGCGCGCCCCATGCACCGCGCAACAGATGATCGACAAACAGACCGGCCACATCAGGCGCAGTTGCGGTTTTCAAAATGACCGCCGTGCGCAACATCATCGCGGTGTAATCCTGCGGCGCGACAATCGTGACAGCATCAGCCAGATCAGTGCGGGCGGCGGCGTAGCTACCCAATACATTATATGCGATGGCGATTTTTCCGGTGCTGACATCCTCGATCATCTGGCTGGAACAGCAGTATAGTTTCGCACCCAAACTGCCCATCAATTCGGTCAACCGCCAAAAGGTTTCAGAGGTGCGGCTGTCTTGGGTGGCAAACAAATATCCCAACCCGCTGGTGCGCACATCGTAGGTGCCGATCTTGCCGTCAAAGCGGTCGGGCTGGGCGCGCAGCAGGCTGATCAAATCCTGACGGGTCCGTGGCATTTCCAACCCCTCGAACGCCGCATTCGACAAAACAAATGTTGCGGGTTCTTGGCTGAATGTAAAAACGCTATTACGCCAATTGCCCCACGCGGGAACCAGCGCTGTCGCAGCCGAGATATGTTGCAGGGCAAACCCGTCATTGGCCAATTTGGTTTGCAGGTCCATTGCAGATGAAATCGCGATGTCGAATGCTTCGTTTTCTTGGGAGATTGCTTTGCTGATCTCTGCGCTTGAGGCAACCACATAATAGACACTAATGCTAGGGTTTAGGCTCTGAAATTGCGCGATGATTGGCGCGAAAACCGCCTCGTCAGTGCTCGAAATGATGCGCAGGCGCGCGGTTTCGTTCTCGGCCTCGAACAGGGCTTCGCTTTCGATTTCAAACGCAAAAACCGCGACTGGCATCCACATCAGGATGGCAAAGATAAAGTGACGCACGCGCCTGTTCCTTTCGGGTTTTGGGACAATGTCAAAGCCCCGTTATGGGCCAAAGCCACCTCGTGGGCGATGGTCAATCCAAGGCCGGATCCCACGGTATTGCCGACATTGGTGCCGCGGGCAAAACGGTCGGTCAGCGTGTCTATATCAGCGGCAGGAAACCCCGGACCCTGATCACATATTTTTAGCGAATTCCCCTTAACAGAGACTGTTATTGTGGTTTCTTGCGGGGAATACTTCACCGCGTTGTCAATCAGGTTGGTGACCGCATTCTGGATCAGGATCGCATCGCCGTTGAACCCCCCGCCTGCAGTGATATCGACATCAAATGTGATATCCTTGAGAGCGGCAACAGGGGTCTGACGCTCCACGACCTCGGCTGCAATCGCGCCCAGATCCAGCGCTTGCTGATCAAGATGATCGGTCCGAAATGCCACCATCGCGTGGTCAAGTAATTGCCCTGCTGCACGGCTGCTCTCGTCGACGGCGCGGATCATCTGTTTTAACGCATTGCGGTTCTCTTGCCGGTCCACACGGCGCAGGGTGACTTCGGCCTGCGCGCGCACGGTGGCCAGCGGGGTGCGCACGCGGTGGGCGGCCTCGACGATGAAATCCTCGGACCGCGTCAGCGACCGGTCAAGTCGCGAAATAAAGGCATTCAACGCCACCATCAGCGGGGCCATTTCCGAGGGCACCGGCTTGGTCACGGGGCGCAAATCCAGCGGACCGCGCCGCGCCACCGCTTCAGCCACCGCATTGAGCGGACGCACAGTGCTGCGCGCGGTCCAATAGGCAAACAGGCTGGCCACGACAAAATATATCGCACCAATAAAAATCGCCATGCGCGAGATTTGAGCCAGTTTTTGTGCCAACCCACCTTGGGTTTGACCCACCACAACGGTCACATCCCTCAACGTCCCTGCCACCGATAACGCGCGGCTGACCTGCACCATGCGCAGATCATCGCCGCGGTATTGATCGGTCCATGACACCGCGTCCGCGCCGGGTTTTCCGGGCAAATCATCGTAGCCCGTCAACGGCACAGCGCCCATGCCGATGCGGTAAAATACGCGGTCGTCCGATACATTTCCCAGCATCGACAACGCGGCATAGGGGATGTCGACGTTCACCTCGCCTTGCTGCACCGATACGCTTTCCAAAATCGCCGAGGCCGATGCGAAAAGCGTGTTGTCTTGTGCCTCGATGGCCAATTGGCGGGCGAAGGATTGGAACAGCACAAACAAAATCGCGGCCAGCACGGCGGCAGCACCGACAAGTTGCAGCATCAAACGCCGCAGAATTGAGCCGCGCTTGTTCATAAAATCGACAGCCTGTAGCCGACGCCGCGCACGGTTGTGATCGTGACTGCGGACCCCGTCAGGTGTTTGCGCAGCCGCCCGACATAGACCTCGATTGCGTTTTCCGACACGTCTTCGTCCGCGGAAAATAATCGGTCCACCAGCTTGGTTTTTGAAAATATCATGTTGGGATTGGCCGCGAACACTTCGAACAGGCGCAGTTCGCGATTGCGCAAATCGATCCGCTCATCCGCCACTTCCAAGGTGCCCGCGAGCCTATCAAAAGCGATATCACCGATTCGCTGCACGTTGGACCTGGCCCCGCCTCGCCTGCGCAAAACGGCGCGCACGCGGGCCTCCAGTTCGGAAAAATCAAACGGCTTGACCAGATAATCATCGGCCCCGAGGTCCAGAACGCCGACCCTGTCAGAAACCTCTGACCGCGCGGTCAGCACGATCACCGGCACATCCAGCGCGCGTTTGCGCAACCCTTGCAAAAACACCCGCCCATCCCCATCCGGCAGCATAATATCAAGCAATATCAAATCGTAATCTGCCGTATCGACAAAATCACGCGCCGTCGCAAGGTCGCCCGCGTGATCAACCGCGTGGCCGTCCAGCACCAACATATCGCTGATCGCTGCCGCCAATCTGGCGTTATCTTCAACAAGCAACAGTCGCATATGTGGGCGGGCCTTTCAGGCAGGTGGTGACAGGTGGGTGTCAGCTTAACATGATTACATTCTTGCATGGACGACGAACATCGTCCTTGTCAAATGGGAGGACAATATGACTAATTTTAACTTGACCCGCCGGGTCATGATGACGGCTGCTGCAGTGGCCATGAGCTTTGGCACATCTGCAATGGCAGATGGAAACCAAGTTACAGACAGCATTCACTTTTTGATTCCAGGCGGCGCTGGTGGCGGCTGGGACGGCACAGCACGCGGCACAGGCCAAGCGCTGACCGAATCCGGTCTGGTTGGCACGGCATCGTATGAAAACATGTCGGGCGGCGGCGGCGGTGTGGCCATCGGTTACATGATTGAGAACGCAGCAAGCCTTGATAACACCATCATGGTCAACTCGACCCCGATCGTGATCCGCTCGCTGACTGGCGTGTTTCCTTACAACTTTTCTGACCTGACGCTTGTGGCAGGCACCATCGGCGATTATGCCGCTTTGGTTGTGCCCGCAAGCAGCGACATCATGGATATGGCTGGTCTTCTGGCCGCATACCAAGCGGACCCACAAGGCACCGCGATTGGTGGTGGTTCGGTGCCAGGTGGCATGGATCACCTTGTTGCCGCACTTGTTATGAAAGCCGCGGGCGAAGACCCAACAGGTGTGAACTACATTCCATATGATGCCGGCGGCACGGCGATGGCGGGGCTTTTGTCCGGCGAAATCGCAGCACTTTCCACTGGCTTCTCCGAGGCGGTTGCCTTGGCTGATGCGGGCGAAGTGCGCATCATCGGCGTGACATCACCAGAGCGCGTGGATGCATATGCAGATGCGCCAACAATGATGGAACAGGGAATCGATGCGGAATTCGTGAACTGGCGCGGCTTCTTTGGCGCACCGGGCATGGATGCGGACAAATTGGCGGCCTACCAAGATGCGCTGACCAAAATGTATGACACACCAGAGTGGGAAGCCGTGCGTTCGGCCAACGGCTGGGTCAACATCCACAACAACGGCGACGATTTCCGCACCTTCCTTGAAGGTCAGGAAAAGGTCATCGGCGATCTGATGAAAGAGCTTGGCTTCTTGTAAGTCACCAGACATCAAACGCGGGCGGGGCATCATGTGTCCCGCCCGTTTCCATCTTGGGAGGGGACCTCAATGGCGCTGGATCGCTGGATTGCATTGATCATTCTGATGATCAGCATCGCATACGGATATACCGCATTTTTCACAATGGACGCGCAGTTGCCGCCGTTCATGCAACGCAACCCTGTGTGGCCGTCCACATTCCCCAAGGTGCTGTCAGTGCTGGCGATTATCACCTGCCTGTCAATTCTGGTCGGGTTTGAAAAGTCGGGTGATGGACCAAAAGAAGGCGAGATTAACTATCGGCGCTTGTGGGATTACAACATCGGACAGGTCGGCATCTTGTTGGCGTTAATGGTGGCCTATGCGATCGCGCTGCGCCCTGTCGGGTTTCTTGCAGCCACCACGATTTTCCTCGTCGCAGGCTCTGTCACCTTGGGTGAGAGACGCTGGCACATAATGATCCCCGTTGCACTGATTGCGACGGTGGGTATCTGGTATCTGGTTCAAGAAGTGCTCGGGATTTTCCTGCGCCCTTGGCCTTTCTTTTTGGGGATGTAGGACATGCTTGAAGGACTATTAATTGGCCTCTCGACGGCCTTTTCATTCACAAACATTCTGATGGTGATTGGCGGCTGTCTGATCGGCACATTCATCGGCATGTTGCCCGGTCTGGGACCGATGTCGATTATCGCGATCATGATCCCCGTGGCCATTTCCATCGGCGATCCGTCTGCGGCGCTGATCCTGCTTGCAGGGGTCTACTATGGCGCGATTTTTGGCGGCTCAACCTCTTCGATCCTGATCAATGCACCCGGGGTCGCCTCGACGGTAGCCTCGTCGTTTGATGGCTATCCGCTCACCCGACAAGGCAAAGCCGGCAAGGCGCTGACAGTGGCGGCAATCGCATCTTTTGTAGGCGGCACCATCGGCGCGATCTTGTTGATGATCTTTGCGCCTATGCTGGCCTCCGTGGCGTTGCTGTTTCATTCGGCGGAATACTTTGCACTGATGGTCGTGGGCCTGTCTGCAATCGCGGCCTTTGCGGGCACCGGTCAGGTCGGCAAGGCGGTGTTGATGACACTGCTAGGCCTGATCATGGCAACGGTCGGCGAAGGGGCACTGTTCAATGCGCCACGTTTCACCATGGGTATCATGGACCTGCAATCGGGGTTTGGCTTTATCACATTGGCGATGGCGATGTTTGCGCTGCCAGAAGCGATGTATCTGGTGCTTGACCCCGGTCGGTCAAAAACCAAAGACGGCGGCGAGATCAAGGATCTGCGCATCACCCGCGCAGAGGCCCGCGAGATTGCCCCAGTCATCGGACGCCAATCGATCCAAGGTTTCCTGATCGGCGTTTTGCCCGGTGCGGGGGCCACAATCGCGTCTTTCTTAGGCTACGCAGTAGAACGCAATATCGCCTCGAAAGAGGATCAGGAATTGTTTGGCAAAGGCTCTCTCAAGGGGCTCGCCGCACCCGAATCCGCCAATAACGCCGCGTCCACAGGCTCGTTTGTGCCGCTGCTGACACTTGGCATTCCGGGGTCTGGCACCACCGCGATCCTGCTTGGTGCGCTTATTGCGCTGAACGTCACACCCGGACCGCGCCTGATGATCGACAGTCCGGAAATCTTCTGGTCGGTCATCATCTCGATGTATATCGGCAACCTCGTGCTGCTGATCCTGAACCTGCCGCTGATCCCTTACATCGCCAAGGTGCTGCTGGTGCCGCGCACCTTCCTGATCCCGTTCATCTTGTTCTTCACGCTGATGGGCGCCTATATCGGGCAAAATAACGCGACCGAACTGCTGATCCTTGTGGGCTTTGGCATCTGTGCGACAATCCTGCGGTTCGCAGATTACCCACTGGCGCCGCTGCTGATCGGGTTCATCTTGGGGTCGATGCTAGAGGACAACTTCAGCCGCTCCATGCAGCTTGAGGGCGGCATCGGCTTTATCCTCGAGCGGCCAATGACCATGGGTCTGCTGGTGGTCGCGGCACTTTTGGTGATCCTGCCCAGCTACCGCGCGCGTCGGGCACGGCTGCGTCAACAAGGCATTGCTGACGGCGATTAAGATATGTCAGGGTGCGGTCAACGATAGGCCGCACCCTGACCGACCTATCCTGCATTCAAAAAGGATAGAGCCCCATGACCACCCCCTCTGCACGACTTGGCGTTGATATCGGCGGCACGTTTACCGATGTCGTGCTAGAGGTCGATGGCAGGTCTTTCTCGACCAAGGTTTTGACCACATACGCCGCCCCCGAAAACGCGATTATCGATGGCATGGGACAGGTTTGCGGCAAGGCTGGCATCACGCCCTCCGACATCGTGCAAATCATCCACGGCACCACCCTTGCAACCAATGCGCTGATTGAACGGCGCGGTGCAAAAACCGCCCTTATCACCACAACCGGTTTCCGCGATGTGATCGAAATGCGCACCGAATCGCGGTTCGAGCAATATGACCTGAACCTCACCCTGCCCGAACCCCTGCTGGCGCGGCAAATGCGCTATACCGTGTCCGAACGGGTCGACGCCAAAGGCAATATTCTGATCCCGCTGGACCGCGCCGAGGTTGAACAGGTCGTCAAAACGGTCAAAGCGGCGGGCTATGAAAGCGTCGCTGTAGGCCTGTTGCACTCCTATCTGAATGACAGCCACGAAAAACTGGTGCGCGATGTTCTGGACGAGTTGATGCCCGAGGCGATGGTATCGATCTCGTCAGAGGTCAGCCCGCAAATGCGCGAATATGAGCGGTTCAACACCGTCGTGGCCAACGCCTATATCAAGCCGCTGATGAAATCCTACCTCGGGCGGCTTGCGGGGCGTCTGGCGGGCGAAGGGGCCGATTGCCCGATCTTCCTGATGCACTCTGGCGGCGGTATTATCAGTCTGGAAAGTGCGGCAGATTTTCCCGTGCGGCTGGTCGAATCCGGCCCCGCAGGCGGGGCGGTTTTTGCCGCCAACATTGCCGCACGCTACGGATTGGACAAAGTGCTCTCCTTCGACATGGGCGGCACCACGGCCAAGATTTGCCTGATCAAAAACCAGACGCCCAAAACCTCTCGGGTGTTCGAGGTTGCGCGCACTTACCGGTTTAAAAAGGGCTCGGGGATGCCGATCTCGATCCCTGTGATCGACATGGTTGAAATTGGCGCAGGCGGCGGCAGCCTCGCGCATGTAGACGCGATGCGGCAAATTCGGGTGGGTCCGGAAAGTGCCGGATCAGAACCCGGGCCTGCCTGTTACGGACGCGGCGGCGCAAAACCCGCAGTGACCGATGCCGACCTGGTTTTGGGCAAACTCGACCCCGACAACTTTGCTGGCGGGTCGATAAAGTTGAACAAATCAGACTCTCACAAGGCATTAGAGACTGTTTTGGGCGCACCGCTTGATATGGATGCCCAAACCGCCGCCTTTGGTCTGGCCGAGGTTGTGGACGAAAACATGGCCAATGCCGCACGGGTTCATGCGGTTGAAAACGGCGAAGACCTTGCCGGTTATACCATGATCGCCTTTGGCGGTGCGGCCCCGTTACACGCCGGCCGCTTGTGCGAAAAACTAGGCGTTGACCGCCTGCTTGTGCCTTTAGGTGCAGGTGTCGGCTCCGCTATCGGGTTTCTACGCGCGCCGTTCAGTTTCGAGGCCAACAGATCGGTCTATATGACATTGGCGGGCTTTGAAGCGGACACCATCAAGACGCTTTTGACCGACCTGCAAACCGAGGCCACAGGCTTTGTGCGGACCTGCGATGCGACCGCTGACATCCTGTCGGAATTCAAGGTCTATATGCGCTATTCGGGGCAAGGCTGGGAAATCCCGATTGTGCTGACCCAAGCGCAGGCAATGGCCCCTGACGCTGCCACATTCCAGCGATTGTTCGAGGAAGATTACACCAAACTCTTTGGGCGCACCGTGGTCGGCATGGACATCGAAATCACCGTCTGGGCGGTCAATGCCACAACGCCGCCTGCAAAGGTCGCGGCGATCCAGACCGCGACGCCAACCACCCCTGCAAAATCAACCGGCCAACGTGCGTTGTTTGACGCCGCTTTGGGCAAACCCGTCGATGCCGCCATCGTGGACCGCATGGATATGGTCACTGGCCAAACCGTGCAGGGCCCCGCAATTATCGTCGAGGATGAAACCACGATCATCGTGCCGTCAACCCGCCAAGCCATCGCGCAACCCGATGGCACAATCGACCTGACCCGCAAAGGAGACCGCATATGACCGCGCCCTCGAACGTCGCCTACCAAGTCATGTGGAACCGTCTGATTTCGATCGTCGAAGAACAGGCGCAAGCACTGGTGCGGACCGCTTTTTCCACCTCGGTGCGCGAGGCAGGTGACCTGTCGGCAGGGGTCTACGATTTTGACGGGCAAATGCTGGCACAAGCCGTCACGGGCACCCCGGGCCACGTCAATGCGATGGCCGATGCGGTCGCACATTTCATCCGCAGGATCGGGCGTGAAAACATCTTTGAAGGCGACGTCTATATCACCAATGACCCTTGGGAAGGCACCGGCCACCTGCACGACATCACGATGGTTACCCCGTCGTTCCACCACGGCAAACACGTCGGCTTCTTTGCCTGCACCGCCCATATCGTGGACATCGGCGGGCGCGGTTTTGGGGCTGATGCGGCCAGTGTCTATGAGGAAGGATTGTATCTGCCCATCATGAAATTCGCGACCCGCGGCACGGTTGACGCGACCCTGATCCGCATTGTGCGCGGAAATGTGCGTGAACCGGATCAGTTGGTTGGCGACATGTATGCGCTGGCGACCTGCAATGATATCGGGCACCGCAGATTGATCGAGATGATGGATGAATTCGGGCTGAATGACCTGTCGGGCATCGCGCATTTTATCCTCGACAACTCGCGGCGGGCGACATTGGAACGGATCGCCGCCCTGCCGCGCAAATCGGCCATAGGCAGGCTGACCGTCGACGGTTTCGACACGCCTATCACGCTTCAGGTCAAGGTGACCGTGCACGCCGACCGGATTGTGTCTGACTTTGCCGGGACCTCGGGGCTGGATAAAAAAGGGATCAACTGCCCGCTGGTCTATGCCAAAGCCTACGCCTGCTACGCGCTCAAAGTGGCCATTGCGCCCGAAATCCCCAATAACGCGGCCTCGCTTGCGCCTTTTGAGATCGCAGCGCCGGTCAATTCAATCGTCAACGCCGTGCACCCCGCGCCTGTCGCTTTGCGGCATATCGTGGGCCACTTTGTCCCCGACGCGGTGTTCAACGCTTTTGACCAAATTGTGCCCGGACTTGTGCCTGCCGAAGGTGCGGGATGCCTGTGCAATTTCCAAGTGTCCTTGCGACCACGTAGCGACGCACCCGCCCCCCAAGGCACCATGCGATCCGAAGTCCTGACGTTTAACTCGGGCGGCTCTGGTGCGCGGCCTGACTTTGACGGGCTGAACGCAACTGCCTTTCCGTCCGGTGTTATGACAATGCCCGTCGAAGCGACCGAGCACGCAGGCCCCGTCATTATCTGGCGCAAAGAACTGCGCCCTGATTCAGGTGGCGCAGGCAAGCAGCGCGGCGGTCTAGGGCAATTCATGGAGGTCGGCGCGCGCGAAGGCCACGAATTCGACATCCAAGCCATGTTCGACCGCGTCGACCACCCCGCAAACGGGCGGCGCGGCGGCGGACCCGGAGCACCCACAACAATCGCGCAAGACGACGGTACAAAGATGAACGGCAAGGGCAAACAGTTTGTGGCGCACGGACGGCGCGTCGTTATGGCGTTTCCGGGCGGTGCGGGCTACGGCGCTGCATCTGCACGAGCAAAGGCCAGCGTGATGCGTGATCTGGCCCGCGGCTATATCTCGGTCGCGGTGGCCAAACGTGATTACGCGCTTGCGGACGCAGACATCGCCACCGTTATGGACGCGATCGCATCAGGGCAGGACATCTGATGAAACTTGCATCCAACCCGTTTACCCACGCGATTGCACGCGGCGAAAAACAAATCGGCATCTGGGCCAGCCTTGCAAACGGGTTTGCCGCCGAGGTGATTGCCAGCGCCGGTTTTGACTGGGCGTTGGTCGACATGGAACATTCGCCCGCCGATTACCAGGATGTGCTGGGGCAATTGCAAGCCTTTGCCGCAAGCGGCACCACCGCCATCGTGCGGCCCGAATGGAACGATCCGGTGGCCGTGAAGCGCCTGTTGGATTTGGGCGCGCAGGGGCTATTGTTTCCGATGATCCAATCGGTGCAAGAGGCACAAAATGCAGTTGCAGCGACGCGCTATCCACCGCGCGGAATACGTGGGGTTTCGGGGGCCACGCGGGCGACAAAATTTGGCCGGATCACCGATTACACATCGCGCGTCGAGGATGAAACCACCGTTATTTTGCAACTGGAAACCGCCGCCGCGATTGCACAGGCCGAACAGATTGCCGCGGTCGATGGCGTCAGCGGGATTTTCTTCGGCCCCGCCGATATCGCCGCGGACATCGGGCTATTGGGCCAACCGTTGCACGCCGATGTTTGGGCATTGATCCACCCCGCCGCCGCCAAATTAATCGCCGCTGGCGTCCCTGTTGGCACGCTGGTCAATGACACCGCATTTGCCGCCAATTTACTGAACGTGGGTTTCACATTTGTGGCTGCGGCCACGGACACCAGCCTACTGGCGCGGGCCGCCGATAGCGCCCTCGCGCAGGTCAAATCGCAGCTTAAGACGCCCTAGAATAAATCGCCGAGGCGATGTCATATGTGTCAAAGCAGCGGGCGATCAGGCGGGCGACATGGCGGGCGTGTTCGGTTATTTGAAAACCATCCTCGTGGCGCTGGATCACTGTGCCAAACCGGTCCATGACCTTTTCAATATCAGCGTCCAAATCGGCGGCCATTTCCCCATAGGTCGCGCGCAGTTCGGTCAGATCAACGGTAAAATCGCACATGATCATCTCGATCACGCGGGCGCGCATTTCGTCTTGAGGTGTCATCGCCACACCGCGATGCCCCGACAATTGCCCCGCCTCGATGCGTTCAATATAGGCGGCGGTGGCGGCCGCGTTCTGCACATAGCCGTCCGCAAAACGCGAAATCGAAGAGGCCCCGATGCCGATCAACGTCGGGCAACTGTCAACAGTGTAGCCCTGAAAATTGCGGCGCAGGTCGCCGGTGCGCGCAGCGATGGCAAGACTATCAAGCGGTTTGGCAAAGTGGTCGATCCCGATCTCGGCCATGCCAGCCTGCACAAACCGCGCGGTCGCCATTTCGGACAGCTCGTGCCGGGCGATATCATCGGGCAATGTCTCCTCTTTGATCAGCTTTTGACGCTTGGCCATATGCGGCACATGGGCATAGCCAAATAGCGCGATCCGGTCGGGATCAAGCGTGAGCACCTGATCAATTGATGCACCCATTTTTTCAATTGTCTGATGCGGCAAACCGTAAACCAGATCCGCGTTCAGCGAGGTAATGCCCGCAGCCCGCAGCAGATCAACACAAGTCTTGGTTTGCGCAAAGCTTTGGTGCCGGCCAATCGCGTCTTGCACATCGGGCGCAAAATCCTGAATGCCGATGCTGGCGCGGGTCATGCCGGCATCTGCAAGGGCTGCGATTTTATCCGCGTCCACCATCGTCGGGTCAATCTCGACCGAAAATTCAAAATTTGCGGCGGGCGGAATGACGTCCATGATGGCGGCGGCAAGGTCGCGAATCATATCAGGTGGCAGGATCGTCGGCGTCCCGCCGCCCCAATGCAACCGGCCCATACGCAAGCCAAACGGGCGCAAGTGGCGCAACCGGTCAAGCTCTTTCTTCACAGTATCCAAGTAGCGGATCACCGGAGAAATCGAGGTCGTTCCTTGGGTGCGGCAGGCGCAAAACCAGCAAAGCCGTTCACAAAACGGAATATGGACATAGACCGATACAGGCTCGGCAGGGTTCAACCCTTGGATCCGGCTTTCCTGAAAATCGACACCGGTTTCCACGGAAAAGGCGGTCGCGGGCGGGTAGCTGGTGTAGCGCGGAACCCGCGCGTCAAAAAGGCCAAGTGCGGCTAGCTGTGCATGTTTCATAACGCCGTTTTAGGGGGCACCCGCTTTGGGCACTTTGACATAGAACAAACCCCAAAAACAAAAACGCCCACCACAACGGGTGAGCGTTTCCGAAAAGTCTTTGGCAGTGCCGGTTTAGCGGCGCAGGCCCAGACGCTTGATCAGGTCCTGATAACGGGCCTCATCTTTGCCGCGGGCATAGTCCAAAAGCTTACGACGCAGAGCAACCATTTTCAAAAGACCACGACGACCGTGGTTGTCTTTTTTGTGGGTTTTAAAGTGCTCGGTCAATGTTGCAATGCGCGAGGAAAGGATAGCAACCTGAACTTCGGGCGAACCAGTGTCGCCTTCTTTGGTTGCGAATTCTTTCATGATGCGTGATTTTTCTTCAGCAGTAATCGACATCGGGGTCTCCTTGTCTAAAGGGTGAATGGCGCAATCCGGGATGTCGTCCAGAAAAGCCCGTGGAGGGTCCGCGCAAGGGATTCGTTGCGCAGATGGCTGCGTTTAGGTCAAAATGCGTGGAAAAGAAAGTGTTTTATCACACAGGCGTCAGCGTGACCGGAATGCCTGCCAAATCCAAAGCGGTCAATCCCGCAAAGGTCGCCACGGCGGTGTCATCCGCCATCAATAGCACACCTTCATCATTGTCGATAAACTGCAAAACCGGTGGGGTGTCACCCGCGCCATATGCGATTTCAATGGTATCCTCGTCCGGGTTAAAATCGTCAACAAATGCATTGCTTTCGGACTCAAAACCAAACAGGTCGGCACCGTCGCCGCCGTTCAGGTAGTCACCAACACCCGCCAACAGCACATCATCGCCCGCGCCGCCGTTGAGAAAATCAAAAGATCCGTCATCACGCCCGTCCAGCAGGTCATCACCGGATCCGCCAAACATGACGTCTTCGCCGTTGCCGCCGATCAACGTGTCACCGCCCAGCGAGCCCAGCATCGAATCGTTGCCATCACCACCATTCAATACATCGGCACCATCGCCACCATTGAGCGCATCATTGCCGTCGCCGCCATCAATCGCGTCATCGCCGACATGGCCAAATAGCTCGTCATTGCCGGCCCCACCATTGACCGTGTCGTCGCCGCGACCCCCGTGCAATTCGTCATCACCGGCCCCGCCATCGATGCTATCATCGCCATCCTCGCCGCTGACAAGATCATTGCCCGCGCCCGTGGTCAGTTGGTCATCGGCATCACCAGCAAACAAGATAACATCTTCATCCGACTGGTCTGTCGCACCCTCGCCAGACTCGGATAACAACTGATCAAGGGATACAACTTCGGGCGACAGGTCGTCTTGTGCCGCATCCGCATCAGCAGCATCCTGCTCTGCCGTGCTTGCGTCATCAAATTCTGTGCCGGTCATCATGACCGCAGATAGCGCCAGTCCAAATAGTCCAAGAATAGCAAACATTGTTTATGTTCCGCACTTTAGGCCGCCCCGACCACTGTTGTGGCATTGTCATAGCACAGAACATACCGCCAATGGGTTAATTCGCTCAAACCGGTTAACGCCCCGCAAAGAACGGCAGGAACGCCGCAATTACCTCTTGCGGCGCTTCCTCCATCGCAAAATGACCGGCGCTGCAACTTTGATCCGTCACCTGACTGGCCCAGGCGCGCCACAGCCGCGCGGGATCACCCGTTTGCGCCGGAAACCCCGCGCTTGCCCAAAGAAAATGCAGTGGTGCCGCAATCTTGCGCCCTGCGGCAAGGTCGGCCTCGTCCAATGCCTTATCAACGGTCGCACCCGCGCGGTAATCGGCGCACATTGCGTGCAAATGCGCCGGATCGGCGGCCTGCGCGCGGTAGCTCTGCAACGCATCCGGGGCAAAAACATCCAGTGACTTACCCTTTGTCCACGCCTGCAACGTCCAGTCGATATAGGCGGCGGGATCGGCCCCGATCATCCGCTCGGGCAATGGGGCGGGCTGCGCCAGAAACGTCCAGTGATAGGCTTTCATCGCCAGATTTGCGTCCCAACCGGCCCAAAAATCCCCCGTTGGCACAATTTCGATAATGCCCAGCCGCCGCACCCTTTGCGGATGATCCAGCGCCATGCGGTAGGCAACTCTTGCGCCACGATCATGGCCCAGAATATGCGCGTCCGGCAGGCCCAGCGCATCCATAAGTGCGACAATATCCGCCGCCATCACACGCTTGGAATAAGTCAGATGATCCGCGTCATCGGCAGGCGCATCACTGTCACCATAGCCGCGCAAATCAGGGATAATCACATCAAACTGCTGCGCCAATGCGGGGGCGACTTGCGCCCAACAATGATGGTTCTGCGGATAGCCGTGCAGCGCGATAAGCGGGGTGCCCTGCCCCGCACGGTGCACCGACAACCGCACATCGCCGCATTGCACATAGGACTGTTCAAACCCTGCAATCATGCGGGCGGCCATAGGGCGGGTTGTTGGGTATAACTGATATAAAGCGGATGCTTGGGGTGGCCGTCCTTGGTCAGGCCCAGCGCATAGAGCGGCTGTTGGGTCTGGCGCAACAAGGTGGTCACCTGCACGCCGCGGTCCCGATGCGCACCGTGCGTGCCCCATGCGGCAATCACCGTATCGGCCCAAGCGACACCCTCTTGGATCGTCAGATCATTTTCGGGGCCAACAGGATCAGCCGCCGCGCGCATGTTGCGCGGATCGGTATCGCGCCATGCGAATATATTTGTCACCCGAAACGCACCAAACCCCAAGGCGCGGGCACGGCGCTCGCAGCGTTCAACGGTGGGATCGTTCTGCACCTCGGTCGCTGTCGACGGGTTGAGCATGACAAACAACGCGCGCTTGCCGCCCACATCCCAAACGCGGGTCAAAGCATAACGATACCTCTCGCAATCGGAATAGATCGCGGTGGATTTGGACAGTAATGTATCATGGTGACGGAAAATCATGGGCGCAGCCTACGACAACCACAGATGGGTTAAAACCCATCACTCGGGGCGCACAAACACGCGGCTGGGGTGCAATTCGCCACTGCGGTAATGCCCGACCGCCACGGCCTGCCCCTCATGGCTTGCCCAGACTTCCTGATCATAGTCCAACCCGCTGGCAAACACCGTCGCAGCATTGCCATTGCGCAATTTTGTCAGGCTCGCCGCGGGGCAGGTTACCTGCTCCAGATCCGCCAACCCGATCTCGAGCGGCTGGATAAACCCGTCCAGTTCGGGCGTCTTGGCATGCGCATCAACCTGATCAAGCGTCACACCGTCCGCCACATCAAACGGGCCGGACCAAATCCGGCGCAACGTCAAAACATGTCCGTAACAACCTAATGCGGCCCCCAGATCGCGCGCAATCGACCGGACATAGCCGCCCTTGCCGCAGGTCATCTCCAACACCACATGATCGGCGTCCACGCGTTCAAGCATGATCAATGCGTCGACCCACAACTCTCTTGGGGCCAAGGTCATCTCTTCGCCGTCACGGGCTTTCTTATAGGCGCGCACCCCGTCGATCTTGACGGCGGAAAACTGTGGCGGCACCTGCATCACATCGCCGACAAACGCGCCCAGCGCATCCTTGATCTCGGCGTCGGTGGGGCGCAGGTCAGAGGTCGAAATCACCTCTCCCTCTGCATCATCGGTATTGGTGGCCTCGCCCAAACGCACGGTAAACGTATAACACTTCAGCGCATCGGTGATAAACGGCACCGTCTTGGTGGCCTCGCCTAGCGCAATCGCCAAAACACCCGTCGCTTCGGGGTCAAGCGTGCCCGCATGGCCCGCCTTTTTCGCGTCCAGCGCCCATTTCACCTTGTTCACAACCGCGGTCGACGTGATACCCGCAGGCTTGTCAATCACCAGCCACCCCGACAGATCGCGGCCTTTGCGTTTACGTCCCATATGTCACCCAAGTTCTATATCATTGTCGGGGGCAGCTATCCGCGCCCGCGCCCCGCGTCAACTATTCCACAACGCCGACAATCGGACCCAAGCGAAACCCGAAATCGGACCGGCCCAGTTCAGGGGCATATAACCGCGACACCCTGCCATCAAAATACAGCGCATTGGGCGTCTCCAGAACATCGCGGAAAAACACTCCAAACTCATAAAACGTGACCGGTGTGTTGGCGATGACAAACGCGGCGGTGCGCCCATCGGCACTGGTGCCCACACCATTGCGGACATTCCTTGAAGTGCTGTCTTTCAAAAACTTCGGGTGCAGCGCGCCATCAATCACCAACATCGGACCCGATTGGGTGGCATCGCGACAGACCGGGGCCTCGCGGACAAACTGCAAGGTCTCGTAAACCTGCGCAGTCTCATCATTCAGACAAAGCACGCCGTTGGGCAGCAAACCAAAGTTACCCGGACCCGCATTGGGGATCACCCGCATCGCCTCGACACCGTCTTGCACGTAATACCCGACAGGCGCGCGGTCCTCGTGAAACATGCCCGCATTCATGGCAAACGCCAACGCTCGATCGCCCAGCGTATCGTTTATATTGGCAAAATTGCCCAGAATGTTGCCATCCTCGTTGCGCAAAAACAGGCGCAGATCCTCGGACGGAACATCAACCGTGCACACGGTATAGCGGTTATCTTGCGACGTGATGTCCTCGCAGGTCACCGCCGCCGCAGGGGTCGCCCAAACCAGCGCCAGAAACGCCCAGCGCTTCACTCGTCCAAATCCTGCTTTACATGACTTTCCGCAAGCAGGGCTGCGGTGGCATCCATCTGGTCAAAGGTGCCGTCAATCTCGAACCGCAGCTCGGGGGCGTGCTTCATCGAGCCGCCCTTGACCACCAGATGCCTGATCTCGTGACGGTTCTTGCGCAGCGCCAACAACGCCTCGGCTTTCTGCTCGCCACCCAGCGGCAGCACAAAGGCGGTCGCAATCCGCAGATCGGGCGACATGCGCACCTCGCCCACAGTAATCATAAAGCGCGACAACTCTGGGTCGTGCACTTCACCACGTTGCAAGATCGCCGAAAGATCACGGCGGATCATCTCGCCGACCTTCAGCATACGTTGGGTGGGCGCGCGCCCGTCTCTGGATGTGTTTTTAGCCATACCGCCCATGTAATGCGTTCCGGTCAAATTGCCAAGCGGCGGTTGCAGGCAAGACCACAGATCACGCAAGAAACAGCTGCAAATCATCGCTCGCTCCGGTCTGGATTTTCGCCAGAACACCCGATACCAATCACAGACCAGAACAGGAGACCGCGTGTGACACAAACATTGATCATGATGGCGCATCCCGCTCGCGGGTCTTTCACCGGATCATGGGCCGAGGCCACAGCGCGTGCCAGCCTTGCTGCGGGCGAGACCGTGTCACGGTCGGATCTGGTGCAAGACGGTTTTGATCCGGTGGAACGCTTTGAGCACTACGCCGACAGCGCAGGGCATGACGTGCTGAAATCTCAGGAACAGGCGTCGCAGACCGGCGGTCTTCCGCCAGATGTGGCGGCGGAAATTGCCAAGTTTCAGGCCGCCGACCGGATTATACTGCACTTTCCGATGTGGTGGTTTGGGCCGCCCGCAATCATCAAGGGCTGGTGCGACAGGGTGCTTGCACATGGCGCCATGCACACCACCCACGAGCGGTTTGACACTGGCCGGTATCGCGACAAAACCGTGCTGTTTTGCGTCAGCACCGGCGCGCAGGAAAGCGAAAGCGGACCGGACGGCAAAGAGGGCGATGTGCGGATGCAGCTGTGGCCTTTGGCCTATACGTTCCGGTATCTGGGCTGCAAAGTGGCCCTGCCACAGATCGTGCATGGCGTTCACGGATATTGGACAGGCGCGGACAAGGTAAAAACCCGTGCGCGGCTGGCCGCCCGCCTGACTGCGCATGAGGGGGTGATCGCCGACTTTGACCAACTTGCGCTGATGCGGTTCAACCCCGATGATGCATTTGACGAAAATGGCCGCTTACGCGCCGATGCGCAAAGCGTTACACCGTTCATCAGCCATACCTGACGCTCCGCCATGACTGGGCCTGAAATAACCAAAACGGGGAATTGTGATGTCAGTCCAGATCAAAGCGGATGGCAATGCCAACCTTATCGGCAGCCTGTGGATGATCGCGGCGATGGCCGTTTTCGCCATCGAAGACGCCTTGATCAAAGCGGTCTCGGCCACCCTGCCTATGGGGCAAATCCTGATCATCTTTGGCGGTTTCGGCGCAGCCATATTTGCCCTGATCGCACGCTCAAAGGGCCAATCGCTGCGCAACCCCGATGTGCTCTCCAAGCCAATGCGCATCCGCGCGGGTTTCGAAATCACCGGACGACTTTTCTACTTTCTGGCACTCGCCATGATCCCGCTATCAGCCGCCACCGTCATATTGCAAGCGACACCATTGGTCGTTGTGGCAGGGGCCGCGATTGTGTTTGGTGAACAGGTTGGCTGGCGCAGATGGACCGCCATCTTTATCGGGCTGGCAGGGGTTTTAATCATCATCCAGCCGGGCAGCGACGGCTTTTCCGCGCTGTCAATTCTTGCGGTCATCGGGATGCTTGGCTTCGCAGGGCGCGATCTGGCCAGTCGGGCCGCACCTGCCTCGCTGAGTGCGACGGTCTTGGGGTTCTACGGATTTTTGGCTGTGGTCGTCGCAGGTGTTGCGTTTTCCCTCTGGGACCAAGCGCCATTTGTGCGACCCGATAGCCAAACCGCGGCCACTCTGCTTGGCGCAATCTTGGCAGGTGTCGCGGCCTATACCTGCCTGATGACCGCGATGCGCACCGGCGACGTTTCGGCAGTGACCCCGTTCCGCTACACCCGCCTGATCTTCGGGATTGCTCTGGGCGTTATACTGTTCGGCGAACGCATCAGCACAGCCATGGTGATAGGCTCCGCCCTGATCGTCACCTCGGGCCTGTTCATCTTGTGGCAAAGCAAACGGGCACGGCGGCGCCCGCTTTAACCCCGCCGCAAAACCGCCTATACCCCACACCATTCGCAGACAAAGGACACGCCCCCATGACCAACACACCCGGCATCGTAATCACTGGCGCATCTGGGCGCATGGGGCAAATGCTGATCAAAACTGTCATGGCGTCGGACAGATGCCACCTCGCAGGGGTTCTGGAACGGACCGGCCACGCTTGGGTCGGGCAAGACATCGGCACCGCAATGGGCGGGCCTGTTGCGGGCGTCACAGTTTCCGACGACGCGCTTGACGTCTTTGCATCGGCCCAAGCCATCATCGATTTCACCGCCCCCGCCGCCACCGTCGCCTTTGCGGGCCTCGCCGCCCAAGCGCGTGCCGTGCATGTGATCGGCACCACGGGGCTGTCGGACGCCGACCTCAAGGCCATCGACGCCGCCGCGCGCCACGCAGTCATCGTGCGGGCGGGGAACATGTCGCTGGGCGTGAACCTTCTGACCAAACTCACCGAAAAAGTGGCCGCCGCACTCGACGACGACTTTGATATCGAGATCATCGAGGCGCATCACAACCAAAAGGTCGATGCCCCCTCTGGCACGGCTTTGATGCTGGGCGAAGCGGCCGCATCCGGGCGCGGCGTCAAACTCTCCGAGGTTTCCGACAGTGGCCGCGACGGGATCACAGGGGCGCGCAAACGGGGCGACATCGGATTTGCGGCCATTCGGGGCGGCGATATTGTCGGCGAACACGACGTGCTCTTCGCAGCCGCCGGCGAGCGGATTACCCTGCGCCATGTGGCCACCGACCGCGCGGTTTTCGCGCGCGGCGCTCTCAAGGCGGCCCTTTGGGGACAAGACAAAGCACCCGGCGCATATGATATGATGGATGTTTTGGGGCTGTAACGCGGCAAAAGTGAACCAAAACGGATGACCCTGCGTAAGAATGCTACATTCACGCAGGATAATCCCGATGCCCCGCATGTTGCTGATCGCCCTTTTGACCCTCGCTCCGATCGCCGCACAGGCCTTTGAACGGGTCAGCGAAAGAAACACGTTCCTGTCACTTATTTCGGGGAAATCCCTGTCAAACCGGCTTTTGGGTGTGACGCTGCAAGTTTTCCCCGACGGCGATATTTCGGGCCGTGCGCTGGGCTGGGACATCACCGGCGCATGGACCTGGGAAAACGGGTATTTCTGCCGCAATATGGCATGGGGCGACGATCCGATCCCCTATAACTGCCAATTGGTCGAAGCGCAGGGCAACGAGATGCGTTTCACATCCGATCAGGGCACCGGTAACGCGGCCTCGTTCAAGCTGCGGTAAGGGGTCGTCTTGTCTGGCCTCGGCTTATGTGATTTGAGCCTGTCAACAACCGACAAAAGGCCACCGCCCATGACACCCAGACCCGGCATCCGCCACATCGTGTTCTTTAGCGCCAAAGACAAAGCCGATATTCCGAAAATCGTCGCTGGCCTGCAAGAGCTTGGCACAATCCCGCATTCCGATGTGTTCGAGGTGCGCGAAAACACCAAAGGCGACGCATGGTCCGGCGAAGTGGACGTGATTGTCTACGCCGAGTTCGCAAATAACGACGCCCTTGCCGCATATAAGGCCGACCCGATCTACGCCCATGCCATAACCGTGGTCAAACCGCTGCGTGACTTGCGGATCGCGGCAGACTTCTAAAGGGATCCCACCCGTGGCCAATCGCGTTCTCTTTGACAACGGACCACAAGGCGGCGGGCTGTCGTTTACCGATGCCGCACAGATTATCCGCGCCGACACCCCCGATCAGGTTGGCCCCGCGCTCGCCCAAATGGAACGCGCACAGCGCGACGGGTATTGGCTCGCGGGGGCTGCCAGCTATGAACTGGGCTATATGTTTTCGCACAAACTGCGCGACCTGATGCCACCGGACCGCGATGTGCCCCTGCTGCATTTTGGCGTTTTTGACGCGCCCACAACAGGCACGCACATGCCCCCGACCGACACAGCCACGCTCTCCACGCCCGTGCCTGCGTGGTCACTGGCGGATTACACCTCCGCATTCGACCGCGTAAAAGACTACATCGGCGCAGGCGACATCTATCAGGCAAACCTGACCTTCGCGTTAACCTGCACCCGCACGGGCTCTCTGGATGCACTTTACGCACAGCTCAAATCCAAACAGGCGGTGCCCTTCGGCGCGCTGATCGATCTGGGCGGGCCTGCGCTTTTGTCGCGCTCGCCCGAATTGTTCTTTGCCATCGACGCCAACCGGACCCTCAAAGCGCGCCCCATGAAAGGCACCGCCCCGCGCGGCAGCACCCCTGCCAAAGACGTAGCCCTCGCCAAATGGCTACAAAAATCCGACAAAAACCGCGCCGAAAACCTGATGATCGTGGACCTGTTGCGCAACGACATAAGCCGGATTTCAGACATCGGCTCGGTCAAAGTGCCGTCGCTTTTCGCGGTGGAAACCTACGCCACACTGCATCAAATGACCTCGTCCATCACCGCAACCCTGCGTGCAAACGTGACCCTGACGGAGATATTCGAAGCGCTGTTCCCCTGCGGCTCAATCACCGGCGCACCCAAAATCCGCACCATGCAAATCATCCAAGAGCTCGAGACCACCCCGCGCGGCGCCTACTGCGGCGCCATCGGCTGGATCGCCCCTAACGGGTCCATGTCGTTCAACGTCGCGATCCGCACGCTGACCTGCTTTGAAGACAACCGCGTCACGCTCAACGTCGGCGGTGGGGTCGTCTACGACAGCGACGCAGGCGGCGAATACGCCGAGGCACTGCTTAAGGGGCAGTATGCGGCGTTGGGGTAGGTTTTGCATCTCAGCACATAAACCTGATGCTACAATTACGAATTTCTCTATACAGTCAGCGATAATTTTCTATCGTTTAACTTTAATTTCGAGGCCAATTCCAGAATGAAAAAGTATTCCATCCGGCATGACAAACGTGACCCCCAGAGCGCAATGCTAGGAGATGGAAAAATTGCCCTCGGGATGATTTTTGGTGTGGTCTTTACAGTTTTAATTTCTCTTATTGCCGAAGTTCGTCAAAGCCCAAGTAACTCGTTTCTCAACATTGAACTCACGCCAGTTATAGTTTCATTACTTGTTGCTTTGGCTTCAACCTTTTTAGCAACCAATGCCCTGCTAGAGCAGCGTAAGTCGCGTGAGGCCGCGACTGACCCAGTCCTAATTGTTCATCTCGGCCAGAGAGAAGACGCTAGAGAGTTGGTTACCTTCAATATTTCGAATGTTGGCGCTGGCGCAGCATTAAACGTCGCGATGACGGTTGAAAAGCCAAAGGATGGCACCGACGGCAGGAATTTTGTCACTAATATTTTTCGACAATATCACCCTTTCGCAGTAATTTTGCAGGGGAACTCGATTGAATTTAGCTTTGCAGTCGGTTGGGAAATTCTGGGTGAGAAGTTATTGCCTTCTTTTCAGGTCGCGCTTTCATATGAGGATTTAGTTGGCGGGCAATATGAAAGTGAGTTCACAATTGACGTTCGTGAAATGAAGGGCCTCGGCGCAAATAAGTCCCCTCAAATGCGAATGGTTACTGCGCTTGAAGCGATAGCAAAGAAGTAATCTCATCAGATTATCTTTAGCGCCAATTTCGGCAGCGCTCACTCCCCAAATCAACCCCACCTTCACTCGTCCCACCGCCCGTACCCTTAATCCGTCAAAATCCGCCAAAACGTCATACGCGGATCATACGCACCGTGCGCGCGGATCACACCGCAGTTTTCCCATGCAGGCTTGGCGTTAACCTATGATTCGCGGGCCTTGCCCAAAGCCGCACGATGACCCGTTGCGCGGCCCCACTTCCCAAACGCCCCGATCTGATGTATGGCCCAGCCATCTTGAGACGACAGGTGCCCGCATTCCAGCGCCAGACAAGATACCGGAATGAGGGGGAATACGCCCCCTACGCAAAACTCGGGCCAAGGGCCCAAAGGAAAACATAGATGTTTAACGAAGTTAAAAAATCCGTTCAGTGGGGCGAAGAAACGCTGACACTGGAAACCGGCAAAGTCGCCCGTCAAGCAGACGGTTCGGTGATTGCCACGCTGGGCGAAACCTCTGTCATGGCCAACGTGACGTTCGCGCGCAAGCAAAAGCCTGGTCAGGACTTTTTCCCCCTGACAGTGCACTACCAAGAAAAGTATTACGCTGCCGGCAAAGTGCCAGGTGGCTTTTTCAAGCGCGAAGCACGTCCAACTGAAAAAGAGACGCTGACATCCCGCTTGATCGACCGTCCAATTCGCCCGCTCTTTGTGCCCGGTTTCAAGAACGAAGTCCTTGTTATGTGTACTGTTTTGTCACATGACCTCGTCAACGATCCAGACATGGTTGCGATGATCGCGGCCTCTGCGGCCCTGACAATTTCCGGCGCGCCGTTCCGTGGCCCGATCGCTGCGTGCCGCGTTGGTTTTGTGGATGGTGAATACATCCTGAACCCTGAGATTGACGACATGCACAACCTGCGCCTTCAGCCAGAGCAGCGTCTCGACCTTGTTGTTGCCGGCACAAAAGACGCCGTGATGATGGTTGAATCCGAAGCATATGAGCTGTCCGAGGCTGAAATGCTTGGCGCGGTGAAATTCGCTCACGACAGCATCCAACCAGTGATCGACCTGATCATTGATTTGGCCGAAGATTGCGCAAAAGAGCCGTTTGACTTCCAGCCGGAAGACTACTCGGACCTCTCCGCCGCTGTAAAGGCTGCTGGCGAAGACAAGATGCGTGCCGCCTATGCGATCACCGACAAGCAAGAGCGCACTGGTGCGGTTTCCAAGGCCAAAGACGAGATCATCGCGTCCCTGACCGAAGAGCAGCAAGCAGACAAAAACCTTGGCCCAGCCCTTAAGGGTCTGGAATCACAGGTTCTTCGCGGCGACGTTGTGAAAAACGGCAAGCGCATCGACGGTCGTGCACTCGACACCATTCGTCCGATTGTGTCCGAAACAGGTATCCTGCCACGGACCCACGGGTCTGCCCTGTTTACACGCGGCGAGACCCAGGGTCTTGTTGTCACAACACTCGGTACCGGCGACGACGAGCAGATGATCGACGCGCTGACCGGCATGTATAAGTCGAACTTCATGCTGCACTATAACTTCCCACCATATTCGGTTGGTGAAGTTGGCCGTGTGTCTGGCCCGGGTCGTCGTGAGATTGGTCACGGTAAGCTGGCTTGGCGTGCGCTTCAGGCGGTTCTGCCACCTGCAACCGATTTCCCGTATACCATCCGTCTGGTGTCCGAGATCACGGAATCCAACGGCTCGTCTTCGATGGCGTCGGTCTGTGGTGGCTCCTTGTCCATGATGGACGCGGGTGTGCCATTGAAGTCCGCTGTTGCGGGTGTGGCGATGGGTCTGGTGATGGAAGACGATGGCCAATACGCCATTCTGTCCGACATCTTGGGCGACGAAGATCACCTTGGCGACATGGACTTTAAAGTCGCAGGCACCAAGGACGGGATCACATCCTTGCAGATGGACATCAAGATCGCGGGCATCACGCCTGAGATCATGGAAAAAGCATTGGCTCAGGCCAAAGCGGGCCGTCTTCACATCCTTGAAGAGATGGGCAAAGCCTTGACTGGCGCTAAAGATCTGGGCGTTCACGCACCCAAGATCGAGACCATGCAGATCCCGACCGACAAGATCCGTGAAGTCATCGGTTCTGGCGGCAAAGTGATCCGTGAAATCGTTGAAATGTCCGGCGCAAAAGTCGACATCAACGACGACGGTATCATCAAGCTGGCATCCAACGACGCCGAGGCCATCAAAAAGGCCTACGACATGATCTATTCCATCGTGGCCGAGCCGGAAGAGGGCAAAGTCTACAAGGGCACAGTGGTCAAGCTGGTTGATTTCGGCGCTTTCGTGAACTTCTTTGGTAAGCGTGACGGTCTGGTGCACGTGTCCCAGATCGAGAACCGCCGCCTGAACCACCCGTCCGATGTTCTGAAAGAAGGACAAGACGTTTGGGTCAAGCTGTTGGGCTTTGACGACCGCGGCAAGGTGCGCCTGTCAATGAAAGTCGTCGATCAGGAAACCGGCGAAGAAGCGAAAAAAGAAGAAGCCGAAGAGTAAGTTTCGGCAGTCTGAAAATAGAAAAGCCCCGGTGGAAACGCCGGGGCTTTTTTTTACGGGTGACATGCATATGCTTCTTTCGGGCTTGAATACCCAAGCACACCGGGCTTAGCTGTCTGATGTTTTTAAAGACGGGATGACAGCAATGAAATCTATCAAACTATCCGAAAAGCTCGCGATGTTCTCAACCCACTGGGATCCGCATGTGGTTGCGGACTACAACCAAAACGAAGTTATGGTCGTAAAGTTCAAAGGTGAGTTTCCTTTTCACAAACACGACGAGACCGACGACTTCTTTTACGTTCTGGAAGGCGAAATGATGATGGACATCGAAGGGGAACCTTCACGCTCCGTCAAAGCAGGTGAGCTATACATCGTGCCCAAAGGCGTGGTGCACCGGCCACGGGCGGAAAAAGAAGTGAAGGTCATGCTGATTGAACCCAAAGGCGAACCGAACTCCGGTGACGCAGACCGCATTCCAGCACCCAAGCCACGCATCTAAGAAAACGCAAAAGGCCCCCGCGATTTCAGGGGCCTTCTTATTGCTAAACGTCGTGTATTTTTTAGCGCAGCGACTCCAAAAGCTTTTGCATCAGGCTCGGGTCCTCAATCAACACCAACCCTTCCGTTTCGATAGTATCTGCAAGTCTTGCGCCCGCATTCATACCCGCTTGCCGTCCCGCTCTTGCACCTAATTCCGCGCCCGCCATCATGATATCTGGCGTCGCATTTATCATAGCTTGCCCAGCCGGGGTCCGATAGAAATTCGCAATCTCGTGAATCTCATCATCAGAAAAAATATCCAGATAAATGTCACCTGTCTGCGCCTGCATTGAGGCCGTAAACTCCCCGATAAACTCTACGATAAACAACTCCATGAAACGTTCTGGGTCACGTAGCTCGATCCCTTTGGCTCGGAGGTCATTCTGGACAGCACTCGCAATCATTGGACCTTGCGCCCTTAATGCAGCCTCAAAAAGCGTTTGGGTCACAGTTTGACTGACAATGTAATCCACATCGTCTTGTGGATCTGCGAGCGCAGGGCCCGTGACGAAGATCAAAACAAGTAAAGAATTTCGCAGCATGTCGATGTTCCTAAAATTCATGTATCCACATAAATCTTAGCACAATCATAGCGGGTGCAAAACGCAAAAGGCCCCCGCGATTGCAGGGGCCTTTGTTTTTGGAGCGAGGGGTTTAGCCTTTGAGGCTTGTCTTGCGCAGATATGGCAGCACGGTTTCAAATGTGCCGAATTTCGCGGTGGCGTCGGCGTCTGACACGGTTGCGGGGATGATCACGTCGTCGCCGACGGCCCAGTTGGCCGGTGTTGCGACGGTGTGTTTTGCGGCGGTTTGCAAGCCGTCGAGGGCGCGCAGCACTTCGGCAAAGTTACGGCCCACGTTCATCGGGTAGGTCATGGAAAGCTTCAGCTTTTTATCTGGCCCCACGATGAAAACCGCGCGCACTGTGGCGCTGTCGTTTGGGGTGCGCCCGTCGGGCAAATAGGCCTCTGCGGGAAGCATGTCGAAGGCTTTGGCGACCTCCAGCCCTTCATCGGCGATGATCGGGAAACCCGCTTTGGTGCCTGCGACTTTCTCGATGTCGGCTTTCCATTTGGTGTGCTGTGCGGCGCTGTCGATGGAAATGCCCATCACCTTGGTGTCGCGCGCGGCCCATTCATCCGATAGCGTTGCCACGGCGCTGAATTCCGTGGTGCAGACGGGTGTGAAATCTTTCGGGTGCGAGAACAGAATCGCCCAGTTGTCGCCGACCCAATCGTGCAGTTTCAGCGTGCCCTGATCGGTTTCCACGGTCAGGTTCGGGATTGTGTCGTTAATACGCAAGCTCATGGCGCTGCTCCTTATGTTGCAATTCGATTGTTAAGATATAGGTGCTGTGGAATGGCCTTGCTAGTCCGCTTGCGCGCGACATGCTGCAATGCCACGATACACGAAACACATGGCCCCGGAGCGACCTTATGATTACTCACCGCGATTTCTATATTAACGGCGCTTGGACGCCCCCCGCTGTTGCCCGCGATTATCCTGTGATTGATCCCGCGACGGAAGAGCAAGTTGCCGTGATCTCGCTTGGGGATCGGGCAGATACCGATGCTGCGGTGGCTGCGGCCAAGGCGGCGTTTCCGGAATGGGCCGCGCTATCCGTGGCAGAGCGCGTGGCGCATGTGCAAAATGTGATGACCGTTTATCAGACCCGCGCCGATGATATGGCCGAGGCTATTCGCATGGAAATGGGCGCGCCGCATGATTTGGCGCACGGCAGTCAGGCCCCTTCGATGCCTTGGGCCTTGGAAGATGCTGTTGCTGCGTCCAAGCAAATTCATTGGGACCGCCCGTTGGGTGACCACGCCCCGACCGATCGAATTTTGATGGAACCGATTGGTGTGGTTGGCATGATCACTCCGTGGAACTGGCCGATTAGCCAGATTGGCCTCAAGGTGTTTCCCGCGATGATCGCGGGTTGCACGATGGTATTGAAGCCGTCCGAAGAAGCCCCGCTATCGGGTATTGTTTTTGCCGAGATTTTGCATGAAGCGGGCATTCCTGCGGGCGTTGTGAACGTGATCAATGGCGACGGCGCAGGTGTTGGCACGCAGTTGTCGACGCACGAAGACGTGGCGATGATCAGCTTTACCGGATCGACCCGTGCCGGTCGTTTGATTTCAAAAGCGGCCGCCGAGACGCTCAAGCGTGTTGGTTTGGAATTGGGCGGCAAGGGTGCGAATGTGGTGTTTGCCGATGCCGACGACAAGGCCGTGGTGCGCGGTGTGCGCCATTGCATGAACAATTCGGGTCAGTCGTGTAATGCGCCAACGCGGATGCTGGTCGAGCGCTCGCGCTATGACGAAGCTGTGGCGCAGGCGGTTGAGACGGCTAATAGTATCAAGGTTGGACCGACCACCGAGGCGGGTCGTCATATGGGCCCTGTTGTGAACAAGTCCCAGTGGGAGAAGATCCAAGGGTTGATTCAGGTCGGTATTGATGAGGGCGCCAAGCTGGTGGCGGGTGGCACGGGTCTGCCCGAGAGCGTGAACCGCGGGTTTTATGTGCGGCCTACGATTTTTGCAGATGTGACCAACGATATGCGCGTGGCCCAAGAAGAGATTTTTGGCCCTGTGCTGGTGCTGATCCCATTTGAGGACGAGGCCGATGCGATCCGTATTGCAAATGACACGCCTTACGGGCTGACCGATTATGTGCAGTCGACCGATGGGGCCAAGCGCAACCGGATGGCGCGGGCCCTAAAGGCGGGCATGATCGAGATGAACGGCACATCGCGCGGTGCCGGGTCGCCGTTTGGCGGTGTAAAGCTGTCTGGGCGTGCACGTGAGGGCGGCGTTTGGGGGATCGAAGAGTATCTGGAGTCCAAAGCGATCTCTGCGTGGTCGATCGACTGATATCATGTGCAAGGGCGCACCAATTCCGTGCGCCCCTGCCCGTTTAGTGCATATCCGAAAGTGATATATGTGAGGCAACCGCAAAAGGAGCCTCACTATGCTAAACCAGATCAAAGGCCTGCATCACGTCACATCGCTTGCAAGCAGTGCGCAAGGCAATAACGCCTTTTTCACACAGGTTCTTGGCCTGCGCCGCGTGAAAAAGACCGTCAATTTCGACGCGCCAGATGTCTATCACCTTTATTATGGAGATGAAGTCGGAACGCCCGGATCGGTAATGACCTATTTCCCGTTTCCGAATGCGGCGCGTGGCAAGCGCGGTGTTGGTGAGGTTGGCGTGACGTCTTTTGCAATTCCCAAAGGCACCGCTAAGGCGTGGGCGGACCGTCTGGCGACTTTTGAGGTGGCCGAGATTGTGCAAGATACCCGTTTTGGTGAAACTCGTATCTTGTTTGATGGGCCTGATGGCGAACGCTTTGCCTTGGTTGAGAAGGATGACGAGCGCGCCCCTTGGACGGGGAACGGCGTCAGCGCCGATATGGGTATTCGCGGGTTTCAGGGCGCGGATATGCGCCTGATCGATGATGGGGCCACCGCAGAGCTGTTGCAATTCATGGGATATCAAAAGTTTGATACCCAAGACAATGTCACCCGATTCATCGTGCCCGATGGCAATGCGGCCAATGTGATTGATCTGGAAACACTGCCCGGTGCGCCGCAAGCGCGGTCTTCTGCCGGCTCGGTCCATCATATCGCGTTTGCCGTTGAAAACCGTGCGCGGCAATTGGAGGTGCGCGAGGCGCTGCTGGAGACCGGCTATCAAGTGACGCCGGTGATTGATCGCGACTACTTTTATGCGATCTATTTTCGCACGCCCGGCGGTGTGCTGTTCGAGGTTGCCACCAACGAGCCCGGCTTTGACCGCGACGAGGATACCGCGCATTTGGGTGAGGCATTAAAACTGCCAAGCCGACACGAGCATCTGCGCGCGCAATTGGCCAGACACCTTGAGCCGCTCGCATGACTTATCATGCGCAGCGCAGGCGCGTGGCAGGTGATGCCGCGCATATCTTTACCTTTCATGGCACTGGCGGGGACGAGACCCAATTTCACGACTTTGCCGCGCATATCATGCCGGATGCACATGTGACGTCGCCGCGCGGGGATGTGTCGGAGGGCGGCGCGCTACGCTATTTTCGCCGCACTGCCGAGGGCGTCTATGACATGCAGGATCTGGCGCAGCGCCGTGCCGCGATGCAAGCCTTTGTGCGCAACGAGGCCGAACAGGCGCCTCGTCGCATAGCACTTGGCTATTCGAACGGTGCGAATATGGCCGCCGCGATGGCGATAGACGACGGGGATATTTTTGATGATCTGGTGTTGTTGCACCCGCTGATCCCGTGGGCACCTGCGTCACAGCCCAAGCTGCAAGGCAAGCGGGTTTTGATCACCGCCGGACAGCGGGACCCGATTTGCCCGCCAGAGCAGACCCAAGCCCTTGCGGATTATCTGACAGCGCAGGGCGCGCATGTGGTTTTGCAGTGGCACGAAGGCGGCCATGAGATTGCCCAGACAGAAGTGGAGGCAATCACGCGGTTTTTGCGTTAAAACGGGGCTTTCGCAGTGATCCGTGTGCCTTGCCCGCCATCGGGGTGACGAAATTGCAGGGTTTCAGAATGCAGCATGAGGCGCGGATGGTCCCGCGCGGGACCTGTCGCGTAGAACGGGTCGCCCAAGATCGGATGGCCCAACGCCAGCATATGCACCCGCAACTGGTGAGAGCGCCCAGTTTTGGGCATCAGGCGCACGCGGGTGACGCCGTCTTTCGCGCGAATCACTTTCCAGTCGGTTTGCGCCGCGCGTCCGTTTTCGTGGTCGACCATCTGGCGCGGCCGGTTTTCCCAATCCACGATCAGCGGCAGGTCAACGGTGCCGGTTTTTTCCGTCATCTCGCCCCAGACCCGCGCGATATAGGTTTTCTTGGTCTGGCGTTTCTCGAATTGCAGGCCCAAGTGGCGCTGCGCATGGGGCGTCAGCGCAAAAATCATCACGCCAGAGGTGTCGCGGTCAAGGCGGTGCACGAGCAGCGCGGTAGGATAGACCCTTTTGACCCGCGCCATCAGGCAATCGGACAGATGTTCACCCTTACCCGGCACCGACAATAGACCGCTGGGTTTATTGACCAGCACGACCTGATGATCGTCATGCAGAAATTCAAGTGATTCTTGCGGGGGGCTATAGTCACTGCTCATAGCTGCGTTCGCCAAAAATTGCGGAGCCAACACGCACATGTGTGGCCCCGAGGGCGATTGCTGTCTCGAAATCACTGCTCATGCCCATCGACAGCCCCTTAAGCCCGTTGCGCGCGGCAATTTTGGCTAAAAGAGCAAAGTGCAGCGAAGATTCTTCATGCACGGGCGGGATGCACATCAGACCGCGCACCGGCAGGTCCAGCGCCAGCGCGTCCTTTATAAAGGTATCGGCGTCGCGCGGCAGACAGCCAGCTTTTTGATCTTCCTCGCCTGTGTTCACTTGGATGAACAAATCAGGGCATTGGCCCGTTTCCTGTGCAAGGCGCGCGATGGTCGTGGCCAGCTTGGGGCGATCAAGGGTGTGAATGGCTTGGGCCAGTTCCATTGCTTGGCGGGCTTTGTTGGTTTGCAGCGGGCCAATCAGGTGCAAATCGATTTCACCGTAGGTTTCGCGAAACGCGGGCCATTTGCCAGCCGCCTCTTGCACTTTGTTTTCACCAAACACGCGGTGGCCCTGATCGAGAATCGCGGCAACCCGCGCAAGGGGCTGGACCTTGGATACTGCGATAAGGGTCACGTCCTGTTCTGCGCGCCCTGCTTTTTGACAGGCCTTGGTGATGGCTTGGCGGATTGTCTCCAGTGACATGTCAGGCTCCTGAAATTGCATACTCTTTTAAGGTTATTGTCGAAATAGGCGGTATTTACAGGGATGTCATCGCCGAAATGGTCAAAATCAGGGTGTGACCTTGATGCATCATTTCTGATGGACTGCCCACTTTGTGCCCCAATTCCCTTGAGTGTGCAGTCCGTTGGGCGCAAATACAGCCTCAATGCTGGTCCAATCTAGCATTCTTGGGAATGCACAAACACACGAGGGTTTTACACTATGAAAAACATTCTTCTTACATCTACAGCTCTGGTCGCCTTCGCTGGCGCCGCTTTTGCTGATTCTAACGGCGTATCCTTCGCTGGCTCCGCGACGCTGGGTTACAACGAAGATTCCGACGATGGCGCACTTGGCGACAACGATGGCTTCTATTGGGACGCAAACGTTGCTGTCACTTTGAGCCAAGAGCTCGACAATGGCATCACAGCTTCTGTTGTTTTTGACTTCGACGCTGTTGAAGACAACAATGGTCAGACAATTGAAGCTGGTGGTTACCTGCTGTCTTTGAAGTCCGACATCGCTGGCCTTTACTTCGGTGACACAACATTTGCTGCTGAAAACATTTGGTCCTCTGCCGGCGACATGGAAGCTGATGGCTTCTCCGAAGCTGACGGCGAAGTCGTTCTTCGCGGTGATGTGATGATGGCTGGCGTAACTGCAAGCCTGTCCTACGCCGTACAAGATGCAGACGGCGTATCGGCATCTGAGTCCGTAAACCAGCTGTCCTTGGGCGCGTCTGGCACGTTCGGCAACTTCACAGTTGGCGCAGCTTACCAGGAAGAAGCGACTGACGACTTTAACGCTGCAAACGGCGACTTCAACAACGGCGAAGTCTTTGGTGTCTTCGGTTCGACAACATTCTCCGGTGCGACTGTAACAGTTGCATACGCAGACGACACAGCAGCTGACACTACGTCGACAGGTGTTAAGGTTTCCTACCCATTCGGTCCGGTTACTGCGACAGCTTACTACGTCATGGAAGATTCCGGCGCTGGCGATCCAGATGACAACTTCGGCATCAACGTTGCTTATGCAAGCGGCGCAGTTGCAGTTGCTCTGGACTACCAGGACGACCAAGGCACAGCCAAGACAGCAATCGACGGTTCTTATGACGTTGGTAATGGCCTGACAGTATTCGCTGGCATGTATATGGAAGATGGCATCGAAGACGAATTCTATGTTGCTGGTTCCTATGACCTTGGCAACGGCGCGTCCATCTTGGTTGCTTATGCTGATGCACCAAACGACACAGATGACGAAGTTGGTGCCAATGAGTACCAGCGTGGCACAACTATCGAAGTTGGCTTCACATTCTAAATTGAATGTATCGGTATAAGATTGGGCGGTCCTTCGGGGCCGCCCTTTCTTTTTGTCGGGTCTGAACGTCATCAGCGCACCAAATACGTCAAATGCCTTGTGACCCTGCGACCTGTTCGCTACATATTTCGGGAATGAAATCCCTTGGGGGACCCCGCTTTGACTAATTTTGCTCGTATTACAAAAATCGCCGTGGCCGTTGTTGGTTTGACCGCCGTGTCAGGTTGCGCAAGTTTGAACCCGTTTTCTGCGTTTGGCGCGAAATCAGAGGTCACCGCGACAAGGCAAGCCGCCCGCGTGCGCGGTGCCGAAAGTGTGGCAGTAAACCGCTATCTTTGGGCTGCATCGATTGATGTGCTGAATTTCCTACCCATTGAAAGCGTTGACCCGTTCACTGGTGTGATTGTCATGGGCTATGGCACCCCGCCGGGTGGCACCCGCGCCTACCGCGCCACGGTCTATATTACTGACCCCGCGCTGGACGCCCGCGCGTTGAATGTGGCCTTGCAGTCGCGCAATGGTCCGGTTGCCGCCGAAACCCAACGCGCGATCGAGGATGCCATTCTAAGCCGCGCCCGCCAAATCCGCATTGCTGACGGCGCCCTATAGGCCCGCAGCACCCGCCCTGATATGACAAGCGCCGGGCCTGAAACGTCCGGCGTTTCTTTTGAAAGTTTCCGCAGATGACCACCTATACCCCCGCCGAGATCGAAGCCAAGTGGCAGGCCGCTTGGTCGGACGCCGATACGTTCAAGGCTGTCAGGTCCGACGATAAACCCAAGTATTATGTGTTGGAGATGTTCCCCTATCCGTCGGGCCGTATCCACATGGGCCATGTGCGCAACTACACAATGGGTGACGTGATCGCCCGCTATAAGATGGCGACGGGGCATAGTGTGTTGCACCCGATGGGCTGGGATGCGTTTGGGATGCCTGCCGAGAATGCCGCGATGGCGTCGGGGGGCCACCCCAAAGATTGGACCTATCAAAACATCGCCGACATGAAGGCGCAGATGAAACCGCTGGGTCTGTCGATTGACTGGAGCCGCGAGTTTGCCACCTGTGATCCTGAGTATTATGGCCAGCAGCAGGCCTTGTTCATTGATTTTCTGGAAAAGGGCCTGATTTACCGCAAGAAGGCGGTGGTGAATTGGGATCCGATCGACATGACCGTGCTGGCCAACGAGCAGGTGATCGACGGCAAGGGCTGGCGGTCTGGCGCCGAGGTCGAGCGCCGCGAATTGGTGCAGTGGTTTTTCAAAATCTCGGATTATTCCGAGGAATTGCTGACCGCGATTGATAGTCTGGATAACTGGCCCGCCAAGGTGAAGTTGATGCAGGCCAACTGGATCGGCAAAAGCCGTGGTTTGCAGTTCTCGTTTAGCTTGGTCGATGGTCTAGCGGGTCATGACCGCGTTGAGGTCTATACCACCCGCCCCGATACGTTGATGGGTGCGTCGTTTGTGGGTATTTCCCCCGATCATCCGCTTGCGCGTGAGTTGGAGCGAGAGAGTGCGGAAGTTGCAGCCTTTATCGCCGATTGCCGCCGCGGTGGCACAACAGCGGCAGAACTGGAGACCGCAGAGAAGAAAGGTTATGACACCGGCCTGACGGTGCGCCATCCATTTGATACGGCGTGGGAATTACCGGTCTATATCGCGAATTTTGTGATGATGGATTATGGCACGGGGGCAATCTTTGGTTGCCCCGCGCATGACCAGCGCGATTTTGAGTTTGCGACCAAATATGGCTTGCCGATTATTCCGACATTCTTGCCCGATGCAGATGCGAGTGCGGCATTGACCGAAGCCTATGTGCCGCTGAAATCCGAGAAGGTCGCGTATGTCAAAGGCTTTGCTGGCGAGGCGGAGCAGACCGGTGACACCGCCGTAGATGCGGCAATTGCGTTTTGTGAAGAGAACGGCGTCGGGCACGGTGTGACCAAGTTCCGGCTGCGCGATTGGGGCCTGTCGCGGCAACGGTATTGGGGAACGCCTATTCCTGTGGTGCATTGTGATGCCTGCGGCGCGGTGCCGGAAAAGAAAGAGAACCTGCCGATTGAATTGCCTTACGATGTGGCCTTTGATGTGCCGGGAAATCCGCTAGACCGTCATCCGACGTGGCGCAATTGCAAGTGCCCTGCTTGCGGGGCCGATGCACTACGCGAGACCGATACGATGGACACATTCGTGGACAGTTCGTGGTATTACGCCCGCTTTACCTCGCCCAATGCTGCGACGCCGACCGATATGGCCGATGCCGCCTATTGGATGAATGTCGATCAATATATCGGCGGGATCGAGCACGCGATTTTGCACCTGCTGTATAGCCGCTTTTTCGCCCGCGCGATGAACATGACGGGTCACCTGCCCGATAGTGCGATCGAGCCGTTTAACGCGCTATTTACCCAAGGCATGGTGACCCACGCGATCTATGAAAACGCTGCGCGCAAGACCAAGAATGGGCGCCCGATCTATCATTATCCCGAGCAGGTTGAAGAGCGTGACGGTGCGCTTGTGGTGCGAGAGACTGGCGAGCCGATTACGGCGATTCCATCGGCCAAGATGTCGAAGTCCAAGAACAACGTGGTTGATCCTGATGATATTCTGGCCAAATACGGGGCAGATACGGCGCGTTGGTTTGTGTTGTCCGATAGTCCGCCGGAACGTGATGTGGAGTGGACGGCATCGGGTGCCGAAGCCACGTTTAAACATATCAGCCGCGTCTACCGCATTGCCCAAGATATTGCCGCGATGGAGACTGCCAAGGGCGACGGTGACGAGGACCTGCTGCGTGCCATGCATAAGGCCATTGTTGAGGTGACCAGCGGCATCGAGACCTTTGGGTTTAATGCCGCGATTGCCAAGTTGTATGGCTTTACCACGGTGCTGTCCAAATCCAAGGCGGGCCGTGTAGCCAAGGCCGAGGCGATGCGCGCGCTAGCGCAGCTGATGGCCCCGATGACCCCGCATTTGTCCGAGGAAGTCTGGACCATGCTGGGTGGCGAGGGTCTTGTGATCGACGCGCCTTGGCCGGTTGCCGACGCGGCGATGCTGGTCGAGGATACTGTGACATTGCCGATCCAGGTGAATGGCAAGCGTCGGTCAGAAATCGCCGTGCCAGCCGATATGTCCAAGGAAGAGATTGAAAAGCGGGTGCTGGCGATGGATGCTGTGGTGCGCGTGCTGGATGGTGCGACGCCGAAAAAACTGATCGTTGTGCCAGGGCGGATTGTGAATATTGTTATCTGATGCATCAAAGCTGGTTTTAAGCCGCCGCAGCGTCCTTTTGGGCGCACTGGCGCTATCAGGTTGCGGTTTGGCGCCTGTCTATGGCACGCAAGGCACCGCAACGCCGCTAAGGGGCGCAATCGCGGTTACCGCCCCTGAAACGGTCGCGGGGTATCGGTTGCGCGCGCGGATTGCCGAACGCTTGGGGCATGTGGGCGAGGCGCGTTATTTTCTGGTCGTGACGATGGCCCAGGCACCGACCCCTGCGACGATCACCACCGAGGGCGACACCACGCGGTTTAATCTGGTTGGCACCGCCAATTGGACCCTTAGTGATGCGACCGGTGCCCAGTTGGCAGCCGGCACTGTCGAGACATTCACCAGCTATTCCGCGACCGGATCAACGGTTGCCACGCAGGCCGCCGAAACCGACGCAGAGGCGCGTTTGTCCGCTGCTTTGGCCGACTTGATTGTGGCCCGTTTGATCATCGCGGCACCCGAGTTCACCCGATGAAAATGACCGGCACTGCCGCGCAAACCTATCTGCGCAAACCCGACCCAACCCATACGGCCCTGCTGATCTTTGGCAGCGATCCGATGCGTGTTGCTGCGGCCCGCCAATCGGCGATTGCGGCACTGGTTGGGCCTGCGGGCGAAGAAGAGATGCGGCTGACCCGCCTTCCCGCCGGTGACCTGCGCAAAGATCCCGCGCTTTTGGATGATGCGATCAAGGCGCAGAGCTTTTTCCCCGGACACCGCGTCGCCTTTATCGAGGATGCAACCGAAACACTGGCCAAGCCACTGACCGCCGCACTTGTTGATTGGCAGGACGGCGATGCGCAGATTATTGTGACGGCAGGCCAGCTAACGGCGAAATCGGCGCTGCGGAAATTGTTCGAGGTGCACCGCAATGCGGTGGCGATTGGCATTTACGACGATCCACCAAGTCGTGATGACATTGCATCGGCGCTGAAGGCAGCAGAGCTTGCTACCCCAGCTGGGGACATAATGGATGCCCTTTTCGGACTGGCACAGACGCTGGAGCCCGGGGATTTTCGCCAGACAATCGAGAAGGTCGGGCTTTATAAACAGGGCGATGCAACGCCGCTAGCGATGGCGGATGTGCTGGCTTGTGCGCCACAATCGGCGGAAGTCGATGTGGATGATGTGCTTGATGTTGTCACCCAAGGGCAGGCAAATGAATTGGGTCCGGTTTTGCGGAACCTTTATGCGCAGGGGGTCACGCCGGTTGCCTTGTGCATCGGGGCCACCCGTCATTTCAAGCGGCTGCATACCGTCGCCAGTGACCCCGGCGGCGCGGGCGCGGGGATTGGCCGGTTGCGTCCGCCTGTCTTTGGGCCACGGCGCGATAAGATCATGCGGCAGGCTAGCCATTGGGGGCGTGACCGGCTGGAACGCGCCTTGACCGCACTCACGGATGTGGATTTGCAGCTACGCTCGGCTGATAGCGCGCCACAAAATGCATTGATGGAACGCACGCTGATCCGTCTTGCGATGATGGCGCGTCGTTAGTCAAAAAACATCTATCCCAAACGCAAAAAGACGGGCTAAAGCCCGCCTTTCCGTAATCTTTGGTTCTAAGTAAACTTAGAAAGAGCCGGATGCTGCAACAAGTGCTGCAAGAAGGCCAAGAACAACGTAGCCGCTGTTGATAGAGCCAGCTGGTGCCGGTGCGTCCATCATAACAGGTGCAACTGTCATTTCTGGAACTGCTGGAGCCAAGCCGCCAGCGTTAGCTGCGACGCCGGATACTGCGATTGCTGCTGCTGCAGCGAGAGTTGTTGTAAGACGCATGGTAGTTTCCTTTGGTTAAAGTGAAAAGGCTGACCTTAGCCAGCCTTTCCGGAATGCTGGGTAACTAAGCTGTTGGGCTTAGAAAGAACCGGAGGCTGCAACGAGTGCGGCGAGAAGGCCAAGCACAACGTAGCCGCTGTTGATGGAACCAGCAGGTGCTGGTGTGTCGATCATGACTGCAGGTGCTTCCATGACGGCTGTCTGAAGGCCGCCAGCGTTGGCAGCAACGCCAGAAACTGCAATAATAGCTGCGGCAGCGAGTGTAGTTGTAAGGCGCATGTCGGTACTCCAATAAAAATGCACAATATAGACGATCACGAGTTTTCTATCGGCCTTGGCCCCATAAAACAAGTCGATTTTTGAAATCCTAAAGCAACTTGTTTCTGTTATGGGCGAATTAGGTCTACATATCCGACGCCCGGTGAGACCAGTTGACGGCTCTTGGTGATCACGCCGTCGTCATTTATCCAGTAAATATTGGTGTATTGTATGATGTCAGAGCTGCAAACCTCGTCAAAACGCTCGGTTTCAACCATCTTTCCAAGAGCTTCGACATTTTCAAAGCCGCCAGAAGCGATGCGGCACTGCAACAGTTCTGTCGAAATTTGATCTAAGCCGTCAAGGTATTCGACCCTACGCTGTGCTGTTCCACCACTGGTGACCAGTGCATTTACGACCTGACTGATATCCGCCGCCATCATGTCCTGAACGAATCCACGGGTCGCGACGATGATGCCGTTTTCAAGCGTCACCGAGACCTGGTCCGCGCTCATCCATGTGACCTTTGTGCCATTCACACCTGCGGTGACCAGTGATGCCTGCGTCCCGGAGCCGGCCCGCGACAACAGCATAAACGCACCGGGGTTCGCATCTGCGGCCTCGCGCGTCAGCACCGGGGCTGCGGGCGGCGGCGTGCCAGTGCGAGCAGCCAGTCGCGCTTTCACCATTTGGGATATCCCAGCGGCTGGCGATTGTTCGTTCAGCGACCCGCAAGCCGACAGTCCCAGAGCCGCAACAATGCCGACCGTCACGAGACGCAGTTTTGCAAAAGTCATCGCCAGAACCGCCCCCAAGTATCCGTCAGATCGGCGACTTGACCGCCGCGCACCGTCTCGTATAGCCGCCCGTCAACCATCAGCCGCGCCCCGCCGTCACGCGACAGCGATTGCAGCGTTGTGCTGACATCTTTGCGCGATGGCGAGCCGATGAAATAATCGTAGGGGATGGTAACCCGTATTCCTTTGTCGAATGATCCTTCACCAAACTGGTCAAACGGCATGTCCGTCAGGGTGAAATAGCCGCCCACCCGCCAGCCATTCTGGAATTCACGGTCTAGCGCAAAAGTCGCCCCCCAATCGCCCGCAAGGTAGCGGCCGACATCCATCTGGGCTTGGTATCCCTTGCCGAAATCGTAGTAAGCCGAGAGGCTCCCTGTTGCGACCTGATAGTCGTATTCGTCGAATTTGAATCCCTGATCGCGGTTGCGCATCGCGGTATAGTTAACCTCTGCGCCCAGCGCCAAACGGCTGCCGACCGGTTTCCACAGCACCTCGGCCGAGACCCCGCCATACATCCATTCGAGATAGCCCAAGGTCACACGACTATAGATATCGGGCGTTACCCGCCCGTAGTAGGCCAGCGTCAGGTTTTGCAGGTTGGGCGTGCCGTCGCGCCCGAAATAGGCCCCGTCGGTGCGCACATTGACGTAATCGTTCGGGTTGTCGAAAAACGCGCCACCGGGTCGCTTGCCCAGCGCGCTTTGGGTGATGCTGCCCGAAATCACGAGGTTTTTGTTCAACTCGTAGCGCCCGTCGAATTGTAATCCAACATCGGCTTTTATCGGTCCCGAGGCATCAAACAGAACCAGGGCAATATAGGGACCGATGCCCCATTGCCACTTGTCACTTTGTGCCGGGCTGTCGATCAAACCTGCATCGGGACCGGCGGCGTCAAAACGCGCCCGCTCAAACATGGCATCGGCAGCGCCGACTGTGTTTTCAAGCTGCTCCAGATCGCTGCGCCGCAAAGTCGTCGCCGATACAGGCACCCCGCGCAGCATCGGCTCGAGGGTGAATATCTCGACCGAGGCAGGCATGACCTGGCTCATCATCCGCGCCACACGCCCGATGGCCTGCGCCTCGCTGCGATACCGTTCATTGCTATAGCGGACCCGCGCCTGACGGTCGCTGACCTCCAGCCCGTCAAGAGTGATTCCCTCGACCTCAAGAAGCTGGGCCAAAGCGGCTCGCAAGGCAGGTTCGTTGTTGCGGTCCCATGTCGTGGCCGCAAGCGCGTCTTGCGCGCGGACCTTCAACGGGGCGGGCGCGCGATCCAGACCGCTAAGCACCGGGCGCTTTTCAGGGTTCAGCATTGTGGTAATGCCAAAATAGAAATCAGACCCGTAAAGGTAACCTGTGTTCAATTCCATGTTCGGCCGCGGCCGGTAAGTAACGCCAAAGTTAAGCGGCGACGCGATATCAACAGCAGGTGTCAGCGGCTCTTCGAGGTAGGCAATCGACGAATACTCGGCCTTAACCCCCAACTTTGGTGATATCTGATATTCCAGCCCGCCAAAGACGGCTGCATCGCCACGAAAGAACTGCTTGACCGAAATCGTGCCGCCATTGCCACCCTCGCCCTGCTGGGTCCGATCTTCATAGACGGGGCGTGTATCGAAATAATCCGAGACCGCACCCAGCGGGTTCGCAAATCCGTTTTTCGTGCCCATGCGACCCCAGCCAAGGCCGCCCGTGACGATCAGGTTTGACCCAACGGATTTCGACGCGACGATATATTCGGACCCGAACCGCCCTGTGCCCAAAAAGTCTCGCAGGCCAACCGCGATGGCAGGGATATAAGTGCCTTCCTCATTGAACCGGTATTTCAGGTCGAAACTACGGTCAAAGGTTTCGAACTGCGGGTTGGCAACATCGTAGCCATACATATTGAAAACCGCATAGCGAAAGCTGCCCGAGAATTTTGGCGTTAACTGATAGGTAAACGACGTCCGGTATCCGCTAGACGGGGAATAGGCGAAAGTCGCCGCGATATCGCTGGCTTCGGCGCTTTCGGCGGTTGGCATTTCAATCAGGCCGGGGGTGCCGAAAACCGTATAGCTAGGCCCGTCTTGCGCCACAGCGGTCGATGCAAGCATCAACGCAAAACTGCACGCGCTATTGCCAAGAATGGTGCGATAAATTGAGCAGGCCATAGACATTCCTCAGGAAAACTTGTGTTCACGTGTAACTTGACGGTCATCTGAATGGAATCCCGAATGTCCAAAAACGGGATTGTCAGGTTGAATTGTGCCGATGAGAGCACTTTGATGCGTATTTCCAAAGAAAAATGCACAGAATTTTAACGATTTTCCCGATACGGTTTTCAAATGATTGTGTCACACAAATGTAGATTCGTTCTCTTTTCGGACCCTTTGGGTGCCGGCACGCAGGTTATGCGGGCAATGGCGCCGTGGTCGGACGTCATCGTCTCCGATGAACCCGCCCGCCATCAGGGGCAAATGTTTTTCAAAAACATGACCCCGCTAGAGGCAGAATGGGCCTTTGATGCATCGGGGCTGGCATTTCGCAGCTATCTGCGGATCGCGATTACAGAACATCCGTTTACCCGCCTTGCGCGCCTATATGACCGCATTGCCCAGACGGATATGGTTTGGCAGTTACGCCATCTTGCTGGACTTGGCCCGCCTGCATTTGGGCATTGGCTTCGCACCACGCGGCCAGACGGGGTAGGCGCGGGCAGCCGCAA
>Ga0316209_1000546_pt1 | contig 62918 bp, 61 predicted proteins | sample 6monopyrite_MG_FD_204945 | JGI IMG/M metagenome (GOLD analysis project Ga0316209, IMG submission 204945) | Microbial mat bacterial communities from mineral coupon in-situ incubated in ocean water Damariscotta River, Maine, United States -... | ecosystem: Environmental > Aquatic > Marine >... | reverse complement strand
TCAAGCATACGATCAGCTTCATCAATCACTAATATCTTAATATCACTAAGCAAAATATTACCGCGCTCAAACAAATCAATAAAACGACCGGGAGTTGCGATTAAAACATCTGCCCCGCGCTCTAAAATTTTCACTTGCTTATCCATTGATGATCCACCGATCAACAGAGCCTTAGATAATTTGCAGTTCTTACCATAGATATCAAAATTCTCAGCTATCTGCGTGGCTAGTTCTCTAGTTGGTGATAATATAAGCGAGCGTGGCATACGTGCCTTAGCTCTGCCGCCCGATAGGATTTCAATCATCGGCAGGGTAAAACCCGCTGTTTTCCCTGTACCTGTTTGCGCTAAACCCACAACATCACGCGCCATCAAAATATTAGGTATAGCCTTTTCCTGAATTGGCGTAGGCGTATCATAACCACACTCTTTTATAGCCTCTAAAATAGGCTCACTTAGCCCTAAATCCTCAAACTTCATATAATAAAATCATCTCTTTATTTTCTTTACGGACTAGAGCTATTATATATCGCATAAAAATGCAAACAAAAGTGAGTATTATGCCTTTAAAAGTCGCCTTACAGATGGATCCCATCGAAAACATCAATATTGATAAAGACAGCAGCTTCGCCCTTGGACTTGAAGCACAAAAACGTGGATATGAATTATATTACTATCAAGTAAAAGATTTACGTCTTGAAAACGGTAAGGTTCTGGCTTTTATATATCCTGTGCATTTCCGCAGAGAAAAGGGAAATCATTACACGCTTGGCGAACCAAGAATAATGGATTTAGAGGCGGAAATAGATATAATCCTTATTCGCCAAGACCCACCCTTTGATATGAATTATATCACCTCCACTTATATATTGGAGCATATAAAAGACCAAACCCTTATCCTCAATGATCCAACGGAAATAAGAAACTCTCCAGAAAAGATGCTGGTCACTTATTTTCCTGACCTTGCGCCGGAAACACTTATTACCAGTGATAAAAACGCAATAAAAGAATTTTACAACAAGCACAAAAATGTGATCTTAAAACCGCTTTACGGCAATGGCGGAGAACAAATATTCCATATCGATGAAAATGGCCTTAATATAAATGCATTGCTAGAAATGTTTGATATAAATTATAAAGAACCGATAATCGCCCAAAAATATATACCAGAAGTTCGCCAAGGTGATAAACGTATTATCTTAATTGATGGTGAAATAGCAGGAGCATTTGTTAGAGTCCCTATTGAAGGTGAAACCAGAGCAAATCTTGATACTGGAGGTGCTAGTCATAAGACCGTAATCATTGACCGTGATAAAGAAATATGCGAACGCCTTAAACCCGCCTTAAAAGAGCGTAACCTTGTCTTTACTGGCATTGATATTATCGGTGATTATATAACAGAGATAAACGTGACCTCACCAACAGGTATAATGAATATCAATAAATTAGAAGGCATATGCCTTGAAAGTGATCTTTGGGACGCCTTTGAAAGAAAGCTGGAAGAAAGATAATGAGTGATAATAAAGAGCTTGAAGAAACACTGGAATTTCTCCCAAAATTTGATGACAAAGGTCTTATCCCTTGCATTTGCACCTGCGCCAAAAGCGGTGATGTGTTGATGTTTGCCTTTATGAATGAAGAAGCATTAAATAAAACCATAGAAACTTCTCAGGCGCATTATTACTCACGTTCTAGGAAATGTTTATGGCATAAGGGCGCAACAAGTGGCTATACCCAAAAAGTTTTGGAAATGCGCACCGATTGCGATCAGGATTGCATATGGATTAAGGTTGAAATTAACGCACCCGAAGGTGAAAACACCAAACAGGCAGCATGTCACACAGGTAAAAAAACGTGTTTTTACAGAAAGTTAAAGCTAAAACCTAACCTTAACAATAAGCAAAAGATGAGTTTTATTGACGAAGATTAAATTATCCCTAATGCACATCTTCTATATGGCTTATAGTTTCCGCATGCTCATGTCTTTGCTGGTGCATGTGAACAGTTACATAAATAGTTATATTTATTATGAAAAGAGCCGTAGCGATTTTTAATATAGTCGTTGTGCTTTTCTTCTTTTTACCGCATGGCTCATGAACGCAGCCCGTATCATGGCAATCTATGCGCTTGCTAATAATCTGCAAAAGCCAGCCAAAGGCAAGAATAACGCCTGAAGTTATGATTATAGTCAACTCCCAGCCATGGATAGCGTCATGCGCACCAACCATCCATATAGGCAGAGCGCTCATTGCACCCACTCCCGCCAAAATGGTTAGAATGCTGAAAATGCTAGGAATAACACAGCAAAATACGTGGCTCACCTCTGATAGAACCACAAACCATGATGTAACACGTCGCATTTTCTTTATTTGCATTTTCTTAGACACTTTTCCAATAACACATTTATCTTAGCCCTTACGCGCTCTTTTATAATCAGATGATAAGTAATTCGCAAAGGAATAATGCCAAAATACCTAATTTAAGCTACGTTCAACTGACCCTCACTAGCATATGATGCGTCAATAATGTGCATCTGTGCAGACTTTCTGCCCTGCCATTCATTTATTTTAAGCTGGCCAATAATATTTAAGGCTTTGCCAGAGCCATTAAGCAGAGCATCACCAAGGGGCGTATCTACCGAACGAAAAGCGATAGCTTTTACGCGCGCTCCACCTTCCCAGTCACTAAACATGACACTAATATGCGCCGCCCCAACGATATTTGCCTTATGAATACGGATATTTCCTAACATAAATACTGGCTCGGGTTGCTCTTGCCCGAAAGGGCCAACTTTATTTTGCAACAGCTCCACCAGATCAGTGTTAACCCCGCCGCATGTCAGCACCGCGTCAATAGAAGTTTCAACATTAGTGTCAGTATTTTCCATTTGCTTGGCTATATGGCTTTTCAGGAAATCATGAAGTTCCTCAACGCGATCAGGCTCTACTGTAAAGCCACCCGCCATGGCGTGACCTCCGCCCTTTTCAATAATCCCCGCATTACGCGCATCAATAAAGCTTTGCGCGATATGAACCCCCGCGATAGAACGCCCTGAACCGCGCCCCTCCTTCTTACCAGATAAATCATGCGCATAAGTCACAACGCAAGAAGGCTTGTTATATTTTTCCTTGAGCCTGCCCGCGACTAAGCCGCTAAGCCCCGCATGCCAATCTTCATGAGCCACCAAAATCATCGGGTCATCTTGCATATTTTGCGCCTCAACCATTTGGGTGGCGGATTGCTCCATATCCTCCTGAATTGCTTTACGCTTATCATTACAATCATTTAGCGTCCAAGATATGTTTTTACATTCCTCAGGGTTATCGCTGCTCAAAAGATTTGCGCCTAAATCTGCCTTATGAACGCGGCTTCCTGCATTTATACGCGGCCCAAGAACAAACCCGCAATCATAAGTGCTAATTGGGGCGGAAATTCCAGATACGTGCATAAGCTCTTTCATGCCGATATTCATTTTAGATTCAGGAACGGCAAAGCCAGAGCGCACAAACAGGCGGTTAATACCCGTTAATGGCACCATATCACATACAGTGCCAAGCGCGACAATATCCAGCAATCCCTTCAAATTCGGTTCATTTATGCCATTTTCCTTATAAAAACCGCGATCACGCAAACGGCTGTTAATTGCCACGCAACTCATAAAGGTAACACCAACCGCCGCCAGCATATCCAGCCCCGATACATCATCTTTGCGCTTTGGATTTATCACATGCCAGCAATCAGGAAGTTTATCTTCCGCCTCATGATGGTCTAAAATTATGATTTTAAGACCGAGATCACTTCCTGCCTTTACAATATCAAAAGCAGTCGTTCCACAATCCAGCATCATTAAAATATCGGCGCCCTGCTTTTTAAGCTGTTTCAGCGCGTCAATATTGGGGCCATAGCCTTCAGATAAGCGATCAGGAATATAAATCGGCGCATCTATGCCAACGGCCTTTAAAAAGCGATAAAGAACCGCCGATGAGGTCGCTCCATCAACATCAAAATCCCCAAAAATTGCAAATTTTTTTTTGTTTTCAATGGTTAGAGCCACATCTTCGGCCATATCCCCCATGCCTTTAAGGGAAAAAGGGTCAGGAAAATCATTTTTAAGTGTCGGGTTTAAAAAGCTCTCAACCTCGTCCATCGCTACGCTGCGCTGTGACAGCAGACGAGCCACCACTTCTGGCACTTCATGACGGCGCATTATAAGCTCAATATCGTCCATCGACGAATCCGCAAGCACCCACCGCGCCTTATTCAGGGAAGTTTCAATAAGAGTTTTTGACATGGCTAAAACTCTAAAGGATTCGCATGGCTAATAAAAGAGAGCAAATCAAAGATTTAATTGACTTAGAGTCACTAATATCGATTATTTAAATAAGAGAAAGTCACCAAATAATAGTAGAAATAGGATTTACATGTCACCTGATTTAAATACAATAATTATTATAATAATTTTTATAATAATTTCTATATTACCACTTTTCACTCCTTTAGGAGCAATATTATGTTTCAATAAAGCTAAAGCATCAAAAAAAATACCTTCAATCGAGTTTGAAAGACTTATGCATTACGGTGGACGTGGCGGATTGATTACCCTTACATGGGTATCCCTTTCTTTTGGCTTATTAGCATGGGATAGCTATTTATTTTTGCCCTCACCCATAAACCCTGCACCTCTTTATTTTCCTTTACTGTATTTAATTATGCTTTGGCCTTTTTCATCTGGCTTTACATTTTACCTCTATAATTATTATTTAAATAAATTACGTAAGGGTACTGAAACAAACCATCTAAACCAAGAACAACAAAATTCGGACAACTTTCCCTACGGAGCTTTAGCATTCCTTGCGTTTACTATGCTTCTCATGTTGATAAAGAGAATATAATGATAACAAAATTAACTTCGCAATGCGCCTTACATCATAATTAAAGCAATCAAATTTATAAAATAGAGCCATAAAAATATCTCTAAATCGCCTTGAGCCAGTTTTTACGCTTAAAGTTATGGGTGGCTTCGATGCGGCGAACCGTACCTGACTTAGAGCGCATAACGATGGTTGAGGTCTTTGCACCACCAGCATAACGGCGCACACCACGAAGCATTGTGCCGTCAGTAACTCCAGTTGCGGCAAACATAACATTATCACCCTTGGCAAGGTCATCAGTTGTATAAACCCTATTCAAATCAGTTATCCCCCAACGCTCTGCTCTAGCGCGCTCATCATCATTACGGAAAGTCAAACGACCGAGCATTGAACCGCCAATGCACTGCAAAGCCGCAGCGGCCAGCACGCCCTCAGGCGCTCCGCCAGAGCCAACATAAAGATCAATCCCCGTATCAGGATCGGTTGTTGCGATAACCGCGCTTACATCGCCATCACCAATTAAAGTAATGCGCGCTCCTGCGGCTCTAACATCGGCGATAAGTTGCTCATGGCGTGGACGATCTAAAATACAAACCATAAGCTCGTTAACACTTCCGCCTTTTTCTGCGGCAACTTTTTGCAAAACATCTGCTATTGGCGCATCTAAGTCCAAAATATCAGGGCTTATGCTTGGGCCAACGGCGATTTTATCCATATAAACATCAGGAGCATTCAAAAAACCGCCCTCATCTGTCATGGCAACCACGGCCAAGGCATTTGGCCCGCCAGCGGCTGTAATATCTGTGCCTTCCAAAGGATCAAGGGCAATATCAACCTTAGGGCCTTTGCCATCGCCGACTTCCTCACCAATATAAAGCATAGGCGCTTCGTCACGCTCGCCCTCACCAATAACAACGCGCCCTTGAATATGGAGCGTATTAAGCGCAGAACGCATAGCGTCAACAGCCACTTGGTCAGCCTCAACCTTATCACCACTACCAACCAATTTTGATGCAGCCAAAGCCGCGGCTTCACTAACGCGGGCAAGTTCCAATGCCAAATTGCGATCCATTATTTCTGTTTGCTCATTATTCATATCTTGCGCCTGTAATTGTGTCATAGTTCAAAGTCCTGTATAATTAGTTAAGCAATGCTATAGCTCTTCAATGCGCATCAGACAAGGTTTTTCCTTACACGCATCTAAATCTTTTATCATAGTTACCGCCCTTGTCATATTGGCATGACGCGCATTATGCAAGGTCAAAACGATTGGAACGCACTGCCCCGGATCATGCCCGCGCTGTACCATGCCTTCGATAGAGATTTCCTGATCCTTTAATATTGCGGATATATCGGCGACAACGCCCGGTTTATCAATCACGGCCAGACGCAAGTAATAGCGCGCATTTGTTTCGCCAAGGTCGATCCACTGCGCCTCTTTAAGGCTATTGGCAGGAACGCCAAATGTAGGAACGTTAAACCCTCTGGCAATATCAATAATATCAGCAACAACAGATGAAGCCGTTGGCCCCTCGCCTGCGCCCTTACCAGTCATAAGCGGAGTTTCAACGAAATCTCCTTCGACATAAACCGCGTTATAAACATCTTCGATAATACCCATAGGTGAGCCGATAGGAACAAGGCAAGGCTCTAGCACTTGCATAATTTTGCCATCGATCTCGCGCGCAATACCAAGTAGTTTTATGCGGTACCCAAACTCTGTTGCATAAGCAATGTCGGTTGAATTTATCTGCGTAATACCCTGCACTTTTATTGCATCAAAATCAGGCTTAACCCCAAAAGCTATAGAGGTAAGAATACATAATTTATGCGCAGCATCGACCCCTTCTATATCAAAGGCAGGATCAGCCTCCGCATAGCCAAATTCTTGTGCATCTTTTAATACATCATCAAAATCACGTCCAGTTTCACGCATAATTGTAAGGATATAATTACATGTGCCGTTAAGTATGCCGTACACTGCACTGAATTTATTTGCCGCTAGTCCTTCACGCATAGTCTTAATAACAGGGATACCACCGGCAACCGCGGCTTCATACATTAAGCATACGCCATTATTTTCTGCCTTTTGTGCAAGCTCAAAACCGTGATGCGCAACCAAAGCTTTATTAGCCGTAACCACGTGCCGCCCATTATCCAATGATGAGCGCACAAGATCCGCAGCAGTTCCTTCAGAGCCACCAATAAGCTCCACCACCACATCAACATTATCATGCGTGGCAATATCTGCCGTATTATCTACCCAATCATAGGCATTTAACTCCACCCCGCGATATTTGGATTTGCTGCGCGCTGATACTGCAACAACCTCTATCTTACGCCCTGCTCGCTGCGCAATAATATCGGCATTTTGCGTTAATATCTTTATAACGCCAACACCAACTGTGCCTAACCCTGCAATACCAACCTTTAGAGGCTCACTCATAACTTTATTACCCTTTATAAAAACTTATACACTAGGTATTAACGCGCTTTTGATTTTGTTTCAAGTATGAGTAAAAATATTAACGGCATGATAATTGCTATATTGCTATTTCGCGTATAAAGGCGCAAAACATATTCTATAAAAATAATCAGGATTAAATCAAAATGAGCGCAAAAAAAGCTAAAGACAGCAAAGATGAAGATTACCAAATGCCTGACCCTATTGCTTTGGGTAAAGCTATTATGGGAGCTTATGAAAAGGCGCAGCCACTTTTTGAGGAATATGTAGAGAAATACACTCACCCTGATATGGCAGAGGAGCTATCCTCTATCAATTTTGACCCGATGAATGTCCGTGAAGCTTATATGGAATTTCTTGAGAAATTAGCGCAAAACCCTGAAAAATACTTTGAGGTTCAAGCCGAATTCATACAAGATTGGGCTAGCCTATGGCAAAGCAGCATGAAAAAATTCATGGGCGAAGCCCCTTCCTTGCCTGATCCTGATATAAAAGCTGATCGCCGTTTCAAAGCTCCTGAATGGGAAGAAAGCGCGATTTTTGACTTTATAAAAAAGTCCTATCTGCTTACCTGTCAACAGGTTGAAAAAACCATTACCTCGGTTGAGGGGCTTGATGATAAACAAGTGGAAAAACTCAAATTCCAAGCTAAACTTCTTACCGATGCTATGTCACCCACTAACTTTGCAGTGACCAACCCTGAGGTTATAAAGGAGACCATTGATACAGGTGGAAAAAATCTGGTGAAGGGTTTTGAAAACCTGCTAGAAGACCTAAAGCGTGGCAATGGCGATTTAAGTATCAGCACCACTAAATATGAAGCATTTGAGCTTGGCAAGAATATCGCGGTAACAAAAGGGCAGGTTATTTATCAAAATGACCTAATGCAACTGATCCAATATGAACCAAAAACCAAAAAAGCGTTTAAAACGCCCCTCTTGATTATCCCACCGTGGATAAATAAATATTATATTTTGGATTTGCGCCCTAAAAACTCTCTTATCGAGTGGCTGGTAGAGCAAGGACATAGCGTTTTCATTATCTCTTGGGTAAACCCCACAGCAAAGCTGGCTGAAAAGAAATTTGAAGATTATATGTTTGAAGGAGTGATAGAGGCTCTTGAACAAATTAAAAAAGTAACAGGCGAAGATCAAGCCAATGCCATGGGATATTGCCTTGGCGGCACATTACTTGCGACCACTATGGCGTATCTTGAAGGTAAAAAAAGAAAAACTCCTATAAAATCTGCAACATTTCTAACTACCCTACTTGATTTTGAACATGCAGGAGATATGAAGCTGTTCCTTGATGATGAGCAGTTAGATAAACTTGACAAAATGATGGAAGAGCATGGAATTTTGCAGGGCAAAGAAATGCAAAAAACCTTTAGCCTAATGCGCGCTAATGACCTTATATGGTCTTTTGTTGTTAATAACTATCTGATGGGTAAAGAACCCTTCCCCTTTGACCTGCTATATTGGAATGATGATTGCACCAATATGCCTGCGGCAATGCACCGCTTTTACCTTCGTAATATGTATCGTGATAATAATCTTGTTAAAGCAGGAGGAATTAAAATTGATGGCGTGGATATTGATTTATCCAAAATTAAAACCCCTTGCCACTTCATTTCAACAAAAGAGGATCATATAGCGCCGTGGATTGCCACTTATGAAGGTGCAAAGCGCCTTGGCGGTGATGTTAGGTTCACTTTGGCCGCATCGGGTCATATTGCTGGTGTTATAAACCCACCTGAAAAGAATAAATATTGTCATTGGGTAAATAATAAAATAGCAGATACACCCGAAGAATGGTTCAATAGTGCAACAGTTCATAAAGGATCATGGTGGCATTGCTGGCAAGAATGGGCTGTGGATTATTCTGGGGAAAACGTTACGGCTCGTAAAGTTAAAGATGGCCTAGAACCAGCCCCTGGAAGTTATGTTAAGGTTAGGAATTAACAGAAATTTTATGCTCGCGCCCTAATTCAACATAATGCGGGGCTGACCATTTAATATAATCAAGCTCTTCTTGTTTTAATTTGCGCATGAATTTCGCGGGGCGTCCACTCCAAAGCTCCCCGCTTGGAACGCATTTATTTGGCGTAAGCAGTGAACCAGCCGCAAGCATAGCATGACTTGCCACCACCGCTCCGTCCATAACGCAAGCCTGCATACCAACAAAGCCAAAATCCTCAACTTTGCACGCATGGAGGATTGCCGCGTGCCCTACCGTTACATCGCTGCCGATATATGTACCTTGAAAATCACTTGTAACGTGAATCACGCTGCCGTCCTGGATATTAGTGCGCGCTCCAATTTTAATATCATTAACATCACCGCGCAAAACGCAGCCATACCAAATATTAACGTCTTCAGCTATTTCAACATCGCCGATAATTGAAGCACTAGGCGCGATAAAGGCGCTCTCATGGATTTTGGGATTTACCCCCTTATATGGAAGTATAAATTGGCTCATATCTAATTATATGTTTCTGCTTTCATGCAAATTGGTACGTAATAAGAAACTTTTTGAGGAATGTTAGTTTGAAAATATTCCGCGCCCCAATTAAATTTCTTTATAACATCGATGAATATTCTACGCGCCTTATGAGGTATTTGAATTGTTTCATCAATTTTAATCGGGGTTATAACCGCCGCGCTCAGAATTTCGGGGTTTTTCATGGATAATGACAAGGTTGCGCGCAAACTCTTATCACCGTCTTTAAACTCATCAAATATAAGCTCATATTTATAATTGGGGTTAGGCATCTCCAAAGTGCCACTAAGGATTGCTGTATAGGAATCAGTTTCTGCAAAAGTCTGAATATTTAGTAATTCAAGACTCAAATCGCCATATTTGCACCCTTTGGCATTTGCAGAAAATGGCGCAAGGAATAAGATCAGGAGAGAGAATGTTATATAAGGCTTTTTTATCATGCCCTATCGTAAACAAAAAAACGCCCCGATAGCAATAAGCAAATCGGAGCATTTATAAATTTTATAATTAAGCTAATGCGTTTTAAGTTAATCTACATTTAGTGTGGCTAGGAAAATAAAGCGAAGCATATTTCTTATATGCGACCTGAAATTTAACGATACCACAGTGAAATGATTAACGTTTAGCCCACTGCTTGGTACGACGAGCTTTGTGCTTACCGACCTTCTTACGTTCAACGATACGATCATCACGTGTCATCATACCAGCTTTTTTCAAAGCAGGACGAAGCGTTGGCTCAAAATTCTCAAGAGCGCGTGAAATACCGTGGCGCACTGCACCAGCTTGACCAGATAGACCACCGCCTTTAACAGTTGCGATCACGTCAAATTTACCAACGCGTTCAACAACCAAGAAAGGCTGGTTTAAAATCAATCTATGTGTTTGACGAGCAAAGTAAGCTGTTTGGTCTTTACCATTTACTATTACTTTACCTGTTCCAGCCTTAACCCAAACTCTAGCCACAGCGTCCTTACGACGACCTGTTGCATAGGCTCTGCCAAGATTATCAATTTTAGGTTCTTTCTTTGCGGGAGCGTCAGCCTGCACCGCATCTTCAGAAGTGACTACATCAGCTTTGCTTTCCGCAACTGCGGCGCCAATGTCTTTCAAATCTTTTACTCTTTCGTCTTTTTTATCAGCCATAATAATGCCCTATCCTATCTCTTATTCTTTGCATTCATAGCAGCAACGTCCAAAACTTCTGGATTTTGTGCTTCATGTGGATGCTCTGCGCCCGCATAAACGCGCATGTTTTTGAAAACTTTACGTCCTAAAGGCCCTTTAGGAAGCATACGCTCAACAGCTTTTTCAACTACGCGCTCAGGGTGATTACCATCTAGGATTTGCCCTTTTGTACGTTGTTTGATTCCACCAGGGAAGCCTGTGTGCCAATAGAAAATATCATTCTCACGCTTGCGCCCAGTAAGGTGAACCTTGTCAGCATTGATTACGATAATATTGTCACCACAATCAACATGTGGAGTAAATTCGGGTTTATGTTTGCCACGAAGACGTAGGGCAATAATACTAGCCAAGCGTCCTAAAACAACGCCTTGTGCATCTATAATCACCCATTTCTTCTCAACCTCGGCAGGTTTTGCAGAATATGTTTTCATCTCTTTAACGACTTTCATTTGCTTTTGTTTTCTAAAAGATGCGCCTTTATGACGAATAAAACACGGTGTGTCAATAAAATTATGCAATAAAATCATGGCCATAACATTAGGGTATCATAACACCTTGAAAAAAAAGTTATCATGGTTCATTTCATTACATATTGCTCCATATCAGGCCATGCTCACTTGCATAATAATTACCAAGTTTATTATTTTGAGAACTATCGAGCAAATAATTCGTGATGCAAATATCTTTAATATCTATATCTAATGCCCTAGAACCATCGGGCGATCCTGCAACAGAAAGATTATTATATAATAAAAATGAGGATATAGTCGCGCTGAAACTTCCTACGCCCTGATAAACTCCATTTTGATAAAGACTTAAAACTCTTGCAGAAAAATCTATTCTCATCATAATGGTTGAATCAGATGTTAGAGCGTTAGAACAAGCAATATCAACAGATTCTATTGGTGCAACGCCATCATTTATCATTACCCTAATAATATTATTAGTACCGCCAACTAAATATATTGCAAATCCTCGCCCTACTAGCGGATCACCTAAGGCTAAGATAGTTTCAGAAGCAGCATCAGTTGAGCCTATTTTTAGTACAAAGCTAAACTGCATTTGTGAATATGCAGATTTTACGGTTGAAACTATCCCTGACTTATCAAATGGATAGATTTGCAACTGATTAAGCGTTCCGCTGTGAAAATATCCGTTATTCACAACATAGAGGGTTGAATCATCAAGATATATTCCTTCAATTTCTGTGCTGTCGGGCAAACTTATTTGATCTGAAGTAACTCCATTATTTATGTTATAGGCAACAACACCTGATTTTTCACCGTTAATTCCACGTGAAACCCATAAGATATTATTAGCCTCATCAAGATATAAGTGATCTATATTTGGAATACTCAAGGTAACTACCGTTTCAATATAAGAGCCATTTGAAGCATCATAGCGCTTAACTTGTACATTATCATATAAAACCAATAATGTGTCATTCGAGCCATCATAAGCCAATCCATTAGGGTTGGCATCAACTACTATAGAGCCTAGATCAGTGCCTGTTTTTGAAACATGGCGAATAAGCCCCTCTACCTTTGAAGCAATCCATAGCGTATCATCACTTGTATCAACGGCTATCCCTTGAATTGATTGCATTGCAGGAAATTGAGTTGTAAAAACAAGCTCGCTAACTTTTATAGAGCCGTCTTTACTGATATTCATAACGCTTGGCGTATAAGGATCAGAGCTTAAGGCTTGCCCGTGATTTGACACCCAAAAGCTATCCGTTGTGGCGTCATAAGCAAGCCCCGTACCTGTAATTCCTTTATCCGCATCAGAGCCAGCTCCATCAGGCAGAGTTTGAGCTACCAAAGCTCCGTAGTTATAATAACCGCCAACCATATAATCATCAACGCCATCGAACCCAACTTCTCCCGAGTTTATTATAGGCTGTAGCGTAGTCGTATCTTGTTCAACACTTGGCCAGTAAATTGCAGTATTTTGCAATAATGACGGTGATAAATAATTATCCCCATCTAGTAAAAATACAGGTTGTAAACTTGCAGGTGTAAAATCAGGGCTAGAAGCAAAATGATTATTCTGCCCTACGTGACCTAGTTCTATTAACATTTAATAGCTCCTTGAAATTTGAATAACAAAAAAGCCCACTTTCAAAAAAGGGGCTTAGAAAAAACGTAATTATGGCGTTGTGAGATTAGATCTTAAGCATATAAACAATAATATGTCAAGAATTTATTCCTATAATTTGCAGTTATTTTCAATGAGAACGGTTTTTAAGTGAGAATAAAAACTTCTCTAAACGCTTTGCATCTTCATGGGTAGCCTGCGGCCAAAGCAGCTCTACCGTATTATAGAAAGCCTGACGACCTTCGGTAAATAGGTGATCGCATAACAAAACCTTACGGCGCGGTGTAAGATCTGAAAACTCTTCTATAACATTAAATTGAGTGCTGCTAGATTCAACAACATCTTTTAATCCTGACTTCATAAGCATAAAAACCCCCGTATTTATAATTAAATTTTATTTATTATTATTTTTTAGATCTAAAATTATACATCTTTTGAGCTTTGAAGTAAAGTTTTTGGCTCTATACTATGGTATATAAATGTGATGAATAAAAATAACGATAAAATCAACCCTCCTGTAATCATACTTTCTCACCCGCAAATGGGAGAGAATATCGGCGCAGCGGCTAGAGCCATGCTTAATTTTGGGATCACAGAAATGCGTATCATTAACCCGCGTGACGGCTGGCCAAATGAACGAGCAGAGGCAACGGCTTCAGGCGCATTAGGGCAAATGAATGTTACTATTTTTGATGATTTACCGACCTCCATAGCTGATATGCACTTTGTTTTTGCTACAACGGCTCGCAATCGAGATATGGTTAAACCTGAATTTTGCCCTAAAGCTGCAATGATAGAAACTTATACGCGCATAAAATCAAAACAAAACATTGCTTTTATCTTTGGTGCAGAACAATCAGGGCTTACTAATAATGAATTAACTATGTGCCAAGCCATTGTCAACGTGCCAACCAATCCAGATTTTTCATCTATAAATCTAGCTCAATCTGTGTTGCTCCTTGCTTATGAGTGGAACTTATTAAACACAAAAACACATACCGCGCATAACCTTGATATGGGTGATAGCTTTCCAGCAAAGCAAGATGAGGTGAATAAATTCATCGGCAGACTTGAAAATGAATTAGAAGAAAAAAATTTCTTTCGCTCCGAAGGGCTAAAGCCAACTATGCAACGAAATATCCGAAATATATTTTCAAGATCAGATATTACGGATCAGGAACTGCGCACGCTTCATGGTGTTTTATCCGCATTAAGGGGCAATAAATCGGCAAAATAAAAGCCGCCATAAGGCGACTTTATAATCTTTATAATATCTTGTGATATTAACGTGAATAGAATTCCACAACAAGATTTGGTTCCATTTGAACCGCATATGGAACATCTTCAAGAGCTGGAATACGCAAGAATGTTGCCTTCAAAGCTTTAAGATCAGAATCAATATATTCTGGAACTTCACGCTCTAACGATTGAGCTGCATCAATAACCATTGGTATTTCACGTGACTTTTCACACACTTCGATTATATCACCTTCTTTAACTCTGTAAGAAGGAATATTTATAACTTTGCCATTAACCTTAACATGCTTGTGATTAACAAACTGACGAGCAGCAAATACAGTTGGTACAAAACATGCGCGATATACTACTGCATCTAAACGGCGCTCTAAAAGACCGATAAGGTTTTGACCTGTATCGCCCTTTATTCGATTAGCTTCTTTAAAGTAGCTACGGAATTTTTTTTCACCAATAGAGCCATAATAACCTTTTAGTTTTTGCTTCGCAAAAAGCTGTAAACCATAATCAGTAGGCTTTGCACGACGTGCGCCGTGCATACCTGGACCAGTTTGGCGTTTGTTATATGGTGATTTAGGGCGACCCCAGATATTTGCGCCAATACGGCGATCTAACTTATGTTTTGATTGGACTCTTTTTCCACTCATTATATTTTCCTTTTTATTTACATTGTCTTGGTAGACCAATAACAGGTTTGAACTAATTTTATTAAAAGCTCAACGGAGAGCACCGCGCTCCCTCTTTCCCAAGAATGGCTGAGTTCTATAAATATTTCAGGGTTTTGTCAAACTATTTCATGTAAATTTACGCAACTATTTGCTTTATTGGCAAAAATCACTAAATTTATGGTAATATTACTTAATGTGATTCTGCATGATTAAACTATCTATAAAAAACAAAATACTAGCAACTACTATACTCGCCTTACCATCGGCTTTTATATCTGTGACTCCTGTTCACGCGGCCTGCTCAATCACATCTGGCGGCGGAACTGTTGCTATCCCGACCAATGGTTCTGTTATTAACTGCCCATCAAATGAAACAACCACCACCAAAATTGGGGACGGAACAACAGATGCGACCATAACCTTAGAGAATGGTCATATTTTAGATCGAAAACCGGGTGGCAATGCAATAAGATTGAACAACACCACAGTAACACTTGGCGATAACGCACAAATAGAGGCGGCCAATCATGGTATTTATGCAACCCAGACGGCAACTGTTATCTTGGGTAAAAACGCCACGATCGTGTCAAATGCATACGGAGTCTGGGGCAAAGACAGTGCAAATGTAACATTGGGAGAAGGTGCAAGCATAACCTCAAGCCTTCCTGTTATTGCATGGACAGGAACAACCCCCTCTGTTGTTGTTACGATGGGTAAAAACTCTCAACTTACAAGTACGTTTTATGGAGGGATTTATGCCACTGATACACTTACGTTAGTTATGGGCGAAAATACTAAAATAACATCAAACACCTATGGTGTATATTCTAATACATCCACTATTACTCTAGGCAAAAATGCACAAATCATTAGCCCAACAAGAGAAGCTATAATAGGAACAACTGATCTTACTATGGCCGAAGGTTCTTCTATTTTAGGAAACAGAGTATCTACAGGAACAGTAGCTAGTGCAAACAGCCTAACAATGGCGATAAATTCATCTATCACGAATACAGCTAATGTCAGCACATCTGTGCGTGGCACAAGTGCCTCAAATATATTTGATATTGCAGGAACTATTTCAGGAACCAATAATTCAGTGTCACTACTTAATGGTGATGATACACTTATTTTACGAACTGGAGCCAACTTAGTTGGAGCTGCAGCAGGCGGTATCGGAGGTACAGACACAGTCATACTCTATGGAAGCAATACTGAGGAAGCCAATTTCGATCAATTTGAAAGCCTTCAGATGAACGGCGCTGATTGGACATTAAGTGGTACCAGTAACTTCGGCACAGCAGATATAAATAGCGGTATTTTACGCAATAACGGCGCAATAGCAGCCAATGTTAATGTTAATTCTGGCGCAGAATTTGGCGGAACAGGAACGACAATCGGGAATGTTACAAATGATGGGTCTGTTGCACCTGGCGCATCGATAGGAACACAGAGCATTACAGGTAATTATGTTCAAAATTCTGGTGGTGATTTAATAATTGAATTTGATTCTACCAGCTCTGACTTACTAGATATAACAGGCAGCGCAACACTAGATGGCAGAGTTACTTTCTCTGAATTTGCAGGCGGAACCGCTGATGGCACGACTTACACATTTCTACAAACCACAGGCGGTATAACCGGAAGTTTTGCGACCATAAACAACCCCTTATTTTTTAATGTTGATGTTGCTGTTGGCGCGAATAACGCAACTTTTACACTTAACCGAATACAAACAATCACAACTGCGCAAACCACGTCTGAATCTGCACTAGCTGGCGCTCTGGATAGTGTTTTAGCATCTAACCCATCGTCAATTGCAGAAATTGACAGCATCTTAAACAGCTTCACCAGCGACCAAGCCGCATCTGACTTTTTTGCATCACAAAGCAGTATAGTAACCGGCAGTGCCATAAACTCAGTTTCCAATGCAATTGGGCTGATTAACCCAGTAATTAGCAGCCGTTTTGTCTCTCCCTCTTCGCAAAATAGCGGCTCACCATCTCACGTTGCAGATATATCACCCGCGGCTGGCGGAGATGATAATGGCAATAAAATCGTAACACCATTGAAAAAACCTAAAAAAACCAGCTGGGTTGAGGCAGTTGGTGGTGTAGGCAGTATTGACGCTGACTCTGTATCTAGGGGCGCCAACTTCAAACAATATGGAATTACAGCAGGGCTAGAATACGTGCCTACTAACAAAACCAATATTGGGTTATTTGGCGCATACTCTAAGGTACTTGGCAAAATTGATCGTATAGATGATAAAAACAGGACAAACATATATCAAGGTGGTATTTATGGATCTAAGAAAATAGATAATAATTTTCGAATTGGAGGATCTATATCAACTGCATTTATTGACTTCCAAACCTCAAGAAACACCGTAAATGGAAATGCTAAAGCGGATTTTTATGGCTTTGGAGGATATGTTCAATCCAATATTGCCTATGATATTGCCACATCACGCGGCTGGTTATCGCCTAGTATAGGATTTGAAAGCGGAACAACCTATAATCAGGGATATAATGAAACAGGTGCTGGAGTTCTAAATCTGAGTGTATCAGATCAATTCACAAATCAGCTTGCCTCAGTTATAGGTGTTGAATCCAGAGTAAATAATACAGGGTTATTTAAGGAGCTATCACCCTATACCGTGTCATCTCTCGCTGGCATTGCATGGGGGCATGAATTTTTAGACAGAAGCACGACAAGCAATGTAAATTTTGCATCAGCCCCAAGCATTAACTTCACAAGCAAAGCCATTGATAAATCACGAGATTATATAAAACTTAAGCTTGATCTATCGACTGGGCATCACGACAATGATAAAGCACTTGGATATATCAGATATGATGGTAAACTTTCCAGCGATACGGCTAACCATGCCCTTACAATGGGGCTTCGTTTTCGCTGGTAGGGGAATATGAAAATATGACTTCAAATAAGACAAGCCGCCATAACACACAAATAGAAGCCATGGCTGGCGATACGCCTCAATCTAATATCCAAGATCCGTTTGATCTGCATTTCAGTGGTGAATTTAGGCAGTGGATAGCACATCAAGGTATAAGCCTAGCGCTAAGCACTTATGAGGGCGCTAAGATAATTATCATAGGCCCTGGAATGCAGGGCGGGACGATTGTATCAGAGCGTAACTTTCCACGCTGCATGGCTCTTTGTGTTGATAGTGATCGTAATATCTATGTGTCAACTGATCATTGTGTTTGGCAACTTGAAAATGGGCTAGATTCAAATAAACAGCTTGATGGCTGGGATCGAGTTTATCTCCCTAGAAAAGCTTTTATAACTGGAAGCGTCGATATACATGATTTAGCCATTGACCATAAAAAAAGGCTACTTGGCGTTGTCACACATTATAACTGCATTGCCGAAATTGGCTCAAAAAATGGTAACTTTGCACCATTATGGCGACCTCCTTTCATATCTGAAATTATTGGAGAGGATCGCTGTCACTTAAACGGGTTTTGCCTTGATGAAAATAAAAAGCCCGCATATGCAACAATAGTTGGAAAATCTGACGAAGCCGATGGCTGGCGCAAACACCGCGGTAATGGCGGGATTATTATTGATCTTAAAACGAATGAGATAATTGCAGAAAACCTAGCCATGCCACATACACCAAGGCTTTACAAAGGGGCTTTATATTTTCTTGAGTCCGGTTCTGGCTGGCTCTGCCGTATAGATAATAATAGCGGGAATGTTGAAAAGCTTTTATGGCGACCTGGATTTTTACGAGGCCTTAGATTTAAAGATAATTACGCCTTTCTATGTTCTTCAAAACCCAGAGATACGACATTTTCAGGACTGCCAATACAAGATGAGCTTGATAAGCGAAATAAAGAGGCCATATGTGCCATTGATGTTATAGATATTGATAAAATGGAAGCCATACATTCTGTTCAAATTACAGGATCAGTAAAAGAGCTATATGATGTCGCAATATTAGAAAATTGCAGACAACCGCTTTTATATGGAACTGAAGGTGATGAAATTCAGAAGATCATATCCTTAGGTGATGATACAAGTGAAAAGGGAGCGTTTAAAGGGCGTTAAAGTCTTTTTACATTTTTCAGATAAGCCATGAGATCAAATAATGTTTCTTGCGGGGTTTTACCTTCAGTTTTAAGCACTAGCTCGGGGTTTTTAGGAGCTTCATATGGTGATGATATCCCTGTAAAATCTTCTATTTCTCCCGATAATGCGCGTTTATATAGCCCCTTATTATCTCTTTGTTTACAAACATCTAACGAAGTATCAACAAAGATTTCAATGAATTGATTATCAACAAATAAAGAGCGCGCTCTATCTCGGTCACTAATAAAAGGGGAAATAGCCGACACCACAGTGATTGTGCCTGCATCAACCAATATTTTAGCAACTTCACTAATGCGCCTAATATTCTCACCCCTATCTTCATGCGAAAACCCTAAATCGCTATTAAGTCCATTCCTTAAAATATCTCCATCAAGAATATAAGGCTGAGAAGCTATAGAAGAAATCTCTTGAGTAACCAAATTAGCAATAGTGGTTTTACCCGCCCCAGATAGACCAGTTAACCAAATTACAAAAGGCTCTATGCTATTTTGATGTTTATAATTCATATATGAATATTATCAGTTAATGAATCAAAACTACATAGCTTGATCTCCTATTCAAAACTTTATTTTTCTGCTAAGTTTCGGTTATACCTAAATTTGTAATCGGCAACATTCTTCTGCGTATCCCGTTAATTTTAAACTCGAAGTGTTTTAATGCCTGAAGATGCACCAGAAAAATCATTTTTAAGCTGCCTGCATCAGCTTCTATCAATATATGGAGAGGATAGAAATCTTGATATATTATTGAACAATGCTGATTTCAGGCATAACGAAGCTATAACATCAGAGCATATAGAAAACTGGGGAGAAAAAATTGGCGTCAAGCTGATTATGAAGCCTACGGATTTTATTGAATTAAGCAAGATTGATGCCCCTTGTATTATAATTAGAAGCGATGACTACTCACAGTTTTTTGTACCAGACAGCGATGATTTAAGCATTAAGGAAGAAGAATATAGCGGTTATATAATCTTATTTAACGGCGCTCTATCTAATGATAATTTAGTTATAGATGATAACCAAAACAGTAAGAAACACCCTATAGACTGGTTTTGGACACCCATACTATCATACTGGAAAAGCTACGCAGAAATAATTATTTGCTCTATTCTTATCAATCTTTTTGCGATGTCATTGCCTTTATATACAATGAACATATACGACAAAGTTGTTCCCAACTTTGCGCAAGATACGTTGGTTGCTCTAACAATTGGAATAATCATTGTCTTGATTCTTGACTTTATAATAAAGACAATCAGGAGTTATATACTTGAATATATATCAACCGATGTAAGTACCAAATTTGATGTGTTACTTATGGAACGGTTTTTTGCATTCCCTACGCTTGCCCTTGATATGTCAGTTGGTGAACGATCTAGTATTTTCAGAGAGCTGCAAACAATTCGTGACTTTTACGCCTCCAAACTGGCGGTAGTCTTTGTTGATTTGCCGTTCTTCATATTATTTATTTTAGTAATCCATGCTCTTTCCCCTGCTCTTTCAATGATTCCGCTGGCTGGAGGGGTTACAATATTACTAATAAATTTATTCTTATATATTCCGATAAACCGCTACAGCAAAAAACATTTACAAGATGTTCAATCTAAATCCTCGGCTCTTATTGAGATGCTTTCAGGTATGAACACGATTAAGATATTCAACTCTGTATCATCGCACATATCACGCTGGAGCGTAATATCCAAAAACACCGCACAATCAGCGCAGCGCAGCCAGTTCCTTACTGAAACCACGCAGCATTTCTCTATGATGATATTGTTTATGGTTAATATAAGCGTTGTTTATTTCGGTGTATATGAAATAGAAGCTGGAAATCTTAGTGTTGGCGCGCTTATCGCTTGCACAATTTTATCGAGCAGAGCCGTATCTCCAATACTTGGTGTTTCAGGGATTTTATCACGCCTTAAACATGCTCAAGGAATTTTAAAGGCTATAAACGATTTGTTTGACCTGCCTTATGAAGGAGAAAATCCAGAAAAATACGAGCAAAAGAACGATTTTAATGGAAAAATTGAATTTAAAAATGTTTCCTTTCAATACCCCAACCACCCCCAACCAGCCTTAAATAATGTAAGTTTCTCTATTAACGCTGGTGAAAAAATTGGAATTATTGGCCAAACGGGAGCTGGAAAAACTACGATAGCGCAGTTAATCTCTGATAATATTCAGGCTCAAGATGGCTCTGTATTGGTTGAAGAGCATGATATTACAACTATTCACCCAGTTTCCTGGCGCAACAATATTGGTATCGTTCCCCAAACACCTCATTTCTTTTCAGGAAGCATCAGAGAGAATATTTTACTAGGGCGTGTTGATATAAGTGAAGATGCTTTTAAGCAGGCCTGCACCATATCTGGACTTGATCTGTTCATAGCGCAAACTGGCCAAGGATTTGATTCACAAGTCGGTGAGCGCGGTGAATGGCTATCTGGTGGGCAGCGTCAATCTATCGCCCTTGCGCGTGCATTAGCGCACAACCCTGATATTATTATCTTTGATGAACCAACAAATGGCATGGATCATGCGCTAGAACTTCATATAATCAATAACTTGCAAGATTACCTTAGAGATAAAACTTTTATAATGATTACCCATAGAACGACCCTTCTTCCTCTTGTTGATAGGTTGCTCTTAATAAATAAAGGTCAAGTTGCAGCAGATGGCGAGAGAGATTTAATAATGAAAAAGTTGTCAGGGGTATAATATAGAAATGAAGCCAAGCCCCAAACTAGAAGTTAAATGGCATTACCGCCCCATATTATTCACCATAGTTATCATGGTGATCTTGTTTACTGCATGGTCATATAGTTATAAAATTGACCAACATGTACGCTCTCAGGGGCGCATAATTCCTGCTGGACAAACCAAGATAGTACAGCACCTGGAAGGCGGTATTGTAAGTGATATTCTTATAAATGAAGGGCAACGAATAAACCAAGGTGACATTCTGTTACAGGTAAGTAATCAACAAGCAAGATCAGACTTAGCGGAGCAACAAATATCTCTCGAAGCGTTAAAAATCAGAATTTTGCGCCTACAAGCCGAGTATAACGGTGATAAGACTTTTAATATCCCCCCTGATATAGAAAATACAAATAATCAAAATATTATTAAGAATGAAAAACGATTATTCACATCAAGAAGACAATCTTTAATAGAAAAACTTAGTGTATTCTTAGAACAAATAAACCAAAAGGAATTAAAACTAGAAGACTTAAAAGCGCAGCTTTCAAACTTGAATGCAGAAAAGAAAGTTTCAAGTGACCAGCTAGCAATCAATGAGAGGCTTAAACGATCTAATGCAATATCAGAAAGTCGTTACCTTGAGAGTAAAAGTAAGGTTAAGAGCTTTAACACTAGAATATCCCAAGTAAAGAAAAATATTCCCGTTATTCAGGCCGAACTGCAAGAAATTCTTAAAAAAATCAAAAGCGAAAAGGAAAATTATAAAACTGAAATTCTTAATGAAAAAGGCAAGGTAGAGCTTGCCCTTCAACAAATGACTGAGCGTTTAAAAACCCGCCATGATGAGGTTGATAGAACCGCAATAATCTCTCCAGTTAATGGAATTGTGAATAAGCTTTACGTGAATACTGTTGGTGGAGTTGTCCAGCCAGGAGGTGATCTGGTGGAAATAATCCCCTTAGATGAAAACTTAATTGTTGAAGCTAGGCTTTCTACTAAAGACAGAGGGAAGGTATGGATAGGATTACCAGTTTTGGTAAAAATTACAGCCTATGATTACGCAATTTACGGTGGAATAGATGGCAGAATAATTGATATTAGTGCAGATAGCTTTAGAGATGAGCGCGGAGTTCAATTCTATCGTACAAGAATAAAGCTTGAAAAAAATTCTATATCCAAAAATAAGCCGCTATATCCAGGTATGACGGTTGAGGCCAACATAATATCGGGGCAAACAACAATACTACACGCCCTATTAAAGCCATTTTGGAGAATTAAGCAAAACGCATTAAGAGAGCCTTAAATACTAAACCACCTGCACATCAACGGTTGTACCATTTGTAAGGGCAAATGTTTGACTAACCCCTGTAAATAAATTACCTGAACCATCACCTGTATCATCAAGGTTTAAAGAAAATCCAGATGAAACAGTTAAGGTAAGAGTTCCCCCCGCCCCAGCTATACCAAGTACATCAGCTTCGGTAAGATCAAACTCATCAGGGCCCGTTACTGTTGCTCCTGTTAAATCAATCTCCTCTACATCTGCAAAAACATTGGCCATAGTATCGCCATCAACATCCAGATCAGTTAAGTTGTTACCAAACTCGCTAATAGTCATAACGTCAGTACCGCCATTACCATCAATACTATTCAAAGCTAGAGTGGATAAAGCATCAGTAGTAACAGATATAGTATCCGCGTTATTGGACAACTTAAAAAACTCTATACCAGTAATATTATCGGTACCACCTGAAGATTTAACTAGCGTACCGCCACTAGATGACCCAATAAGACCACCTGATACAGAGCCACCAAATGTAGTATAATCTACTGTATCAGATCCTCCAGTTTGCCCCTTAAGGGTATCATTACCACCACTTGCATAAAAAGTATCAGCTCCGCCACCGCCTTTAAGGTTATTATTGGCAGAAGATCCTGTTATTACATCGTCTGAGCCTGTTCCGATAACATCTTCTATATTTGATAATGTATCTGTATTTCCGTATGTGTCTGTTGCACTACCAGCTCCTAGGTTAACGGTAATTCCGGCCCCACCGCCTTCTGCGCTAAAGTCAATAATATCTGCCGTTCCTGTGCCACCATTTATGGTATCATTACCCGCGCCACCAGTAAGCGTATCATCTCCAACGCCACCATTTATAACATTTACACCTGATGAGCCTATAATTATATCATCATCACCAGAGCCAGTAACATTTTCAATAGATGAGCCAACAATTACATCAGATGCACCGTCTCCATCATCTGATACCGTTCCAGTACCAAGATTAACATTTATACCTGCTGCCGCAGAAGAATAGTTAATTGTGTCCGTTCCTGTGCCACCATCTATAGTATCTATACCCGCGCCACCTATAATAACATCAGTTCCCGCCCCACCGTTTATGGTATCCGCTCCAGCCTCGCCATAAATTGTATCGTTATTATTACCGCCATCAATTATGTCATCACCGTTACCGCCATAAATGGTATCGTTACCATCACCACCGTTAATAGTATCAACACCATCATTACCATAGAACTGATTGGCCGAGCTATTACCTGTCATTGTATCATCGTCATTAGTACCACGGATTATTTCCACATTCTTAATATAGTCAATCTCACCAGCACCATTTAGAGTAACCGCTTTATAACTACCATTACCAAAGGGATCTAAAGCAGCATCAATAACGCTAAGGTCGAAAGATATTCCTCCAGTCGCATCAGTCCTAGATACATAATTGATAGTATCTGTGCCGTTACCACCATCAAGAAAATCATTTCCTGTACCGCCAGCAAGCGTATCATTACCATTGTAACCGCCAAGATAGTTCACGCCTGAGTTACCAGTAAGTGTATCGCCAGATGTTGTACCTATAATATTTTCTACACCAGTTACTGTATCATCAGCCGATCCACGATCAATTAAACCATCGCCATTCACATCAAGTGTAACAGAAGTAATAGCCGTAGATGCGGTTGAATAATCAAGCGTATCATTACCTGCTCCAAAAACTATTGTATCAATTCCCGCACTACCATAAACATAGTTATCACCAGTTCCTGCATTGATAACATTAGCGCTAGAGCTGCCATAAATAGTGTCATCACCATCCGCAGTAGTTACATTCTCAACTTCTGTAATTCTTTGAGTGCTCCCAGAACCTCCAAAAATTTGGAACGAAACATTATCCAGTCGCACAGTTAAATTACTACCGGTCATACCGCTATAATCAACAAAATCAGTATTGCCGTTGCCATCAATGGTTATAGCAACATTATCCATGATAAACGTATCTGCATTTCCTGATGCACTTATTGTTTCAATAGAAATCAAAGTGTCACTTGCACTGTCACCATCATTGGTAACTTGAATATTAGGCGCAGGATCACTAAAATCAACGGTTATTCCACCAGCCGCCCCAGTATAAGAAGCAGTATCCGTACCGCTACCGCCATCTATGGTATCAATTCCTGCGCCACCTGTTATTGTATCATTATTATTACCCCCTTGAAGATCATCATCTCCGCCCTTACCGTCAATAAAGTCATTACCAGCTCCACCAATAATGATATTAACGGCTCCATCACCATTTAAAACATCAATGTAAGATGAACCTGTAAGGTTTTGAATATTAACAAAAGTATCGCTTCCACCATCACCATCATTTGTAGCAGATAATGTTGATAAGTCAGCGAGTACTGACCCTGCTGCACTTGCGTAAGATACTGTATTATTCCCAGCTCCACCATCAAGTGTATCGTTACCACCACCACCACCACCACTTAGAGTATCGTCACCACCACCACCACTCAATGAATTGTTAGCTGTGCTTCCTGTTATAATATCGTCAAGATTAGACCCTACTACATTTTCAAAATTTGTAAGCGTATCATTACCGATGGCTATACCTGCGCCACCGCCATTATCAGTAGCCGTGCCCGCTTGAAGATCTACACTTACCGCAGATGATAAAGAGAAGTTAACTGTATCAGCCGTTCCAGCACCAGCATCAACAATATCATTCCCAGCCGAATTAAGCAGGACATCATCTTGAGCAGTTAACACATAATCTTCAAAATTTGAAAAATTATCAGTAGATGCATCGCCAGAAAATACTGCCGTCGAAGCGTCCAAATCTAACGTTACAAACCCGCCAGATAAATCGGCGAAGCTGAGAGTATCAGTATCACCTGAGCCTGCTCCATCTAAGGTATCAGAGCCTAAACCGCCCATTATAAGATTATTGCCAGCATCACCTGTAATTGTATCATTTCCAAGCGATCCTATAACATTTTCAATACTTAGAAGTGAATCAACGCCCCCACCACCTCCACCATCATTGCTAGCAGTTCCATCACCAAGTCCATTAGCCCCGATATCAACCACAATCCCTGAAACACCTGCCTCAGCATAACTTATAGTATCTGTGCCAGCACCGCCATCAAAGCTGTTATTCTCTGGAGAACCCAAAAACGTATCATCAAATCCTGTTCCAACGATGTTCTCTATATCAATAAGCGTATCTGTATCACCTGCAGGAGCGCTAACCGTTGCACTACCCGTGCCATCAAGATCGACAGTAATTCCTGTGCCACCGACAACATATGCATAACTAACGGTATCACCGACAGATACATCTGTTCCACCATCTAAGGTATCATCACCATCATTGCCTGATAAAACATCATCTCCCGCACCACCGCGCAATATGTTATTACCAGTATTACCTGAAATAGTGTCATCTACTGATGAACCTGTAATATTTTCAATATTTGTAACACTATCAGTATATGTACCAGCATCAATGTCCACGCTAAATGTTGCGCCTGTAGACATATCAACATTTATTGCAACATTTTTAGCAGAATAATCTAGCGTATCACCCACGTCACCAAGAGCATTAATCCCTGTGTCAGCACCGTTTCCACCACCATCTATAGTATCATTACCAAGCGTTCCGTAAATTACATCATCGCCTGCGCCAGATGTAATGGCATCAACACCTCGTCCGCCATAAACCTCAACATCACTATCACTAGTTTTTATTTCATTAGCATTTGGAACGGTTGATAATACAAAAACAGTATCACCCCCATCGGTTAGAGCCAGATCTGCAGTACTATTTACATCTTGAACTGCAAATTTTTGCAAAAACTCAAAGGTCTGAGTTGTCTGATCCGGAGTAGCAAACCCACTAGCTGTATCAAATGTTGCTGTAATATTAAAACTAACCTGAAATACAGGCTCCGCCACCCCTACATCATATGTAAAAACAATATCCAGATTACCAAGAGAATTTAGAGCCAAGCCATTGGCATCGGCAATAACAAAACCACCGCTACCGTCAGGCGCAGCTGCTACTGTTATATTATTATCGCCAGTATCATCAATAATTCCCTTTATATCAAAACCAGCCGGAAAAGCTCCTGACATTAACGTAATATCTACCTGCGTCACCTCAAATCCACTAGGGAGATTAGGAGATACTTGAGCAACACGCGCAGCGCTAGTTTCATCAAAATAATCAGGGTCATCTGAGTATACGGTTCTTATAGATGAATTACTGATTACATCTATCTGATCAGTAGAAAACTGTTGCGTATTACTAGGGTTAAATGCAGATAATTGAGCTCCGCCACCGCCCTCATAAGTATTTGCACCGCTATCATTAAAAGACTGTAGCTGAAGCAATTTAACACCAAAATCAAAGAACGACCTAACTCCACCGTCATTAGGGTCAACCTCTTCGACTGGAGTTGAAGAATTTATTAAACTTGAAGAATTATCCTTAACTGACACTGTATTGGGAACACCTTGAGAGTTACTTACAGATGAGCCATCAATAATACTCTCAATTTCATCTGTAGTTTCTTGATCAACATCCTCAGTTTGGCTATCTTTTTGTACTTGCATCTGCTGCAACGCGGCAACAATATCTACTTCGGAATATTCCTGTTGCTCACCAGGTAGACTTTCTTTAGTTTCATCTTGTCCTTGTCCTGGGTTGATTTCAAGGCTTGTAAAACTTAGAAAATCTTTTTGCGTAATATTGCTAATAATTCCAATTTTTGCAAGTAAAGCCTCTGGAGTAATCACCTCTTGACCAACAACAATACCTGGGGCTTCATCTTCTGAAAACAAAATAAGCCCAAGACCTGGCAATATAACTTTAGAGTTATTAACAAGATCAGACATAATTATGTCTGGCCCCAATATATCTATTGATAATTCTCCGAACTTTACTCCGCTAAGAACCAATGTTTCACCAGGACGTATATGAACGGTGTCCTGTGTATCTTTTTCAGGCATAGATACAAATAACTTACTCTTTTCTTTGCTCACGATTCCTCCTTGCAGGAATTATTGAAACTTTATTCTACCATTAATATATTAAAGAAAACGTAAATACCGCGACAGAACGCCCAGCTTATAACCCTACGGATTCTATGCTTTATTATTAAAAAAATAAAGAATGAAATAATATTTCTTCGGGATTAAACACAAGTTGAATATGAAGCGCCTTGAACACAGATAAATTCATCACTACTATGAGCTTTACACATATTCGAAAAGAATTTTCAAATGACAGATCAAAAAACACATTTAGCTTTAAAAATTAAACCTAAAATATACCATTTTATAACTCCAGGAATGTTGCTTTGTATTGTTGGGTTATTTGCTGTTGTATATATGCTCCGAGAGACTGTACAAGAAAGCTTTTTTACAAATGTTCCCCTAAACAGTGTAATTATAATGGTCGTTTTTTACGCTATCATCGTCGCCTTTATGAATAATTATCAGCTATATAGAACGGCTTATTTCTTAAAAAGAATTCAAGATGTTGAAGATAAAGATGAACCAGATCATGAGGATATAACATATTTAGCTAACAATCTTGAAACAGAAGGCGCGCTTATCAACATACAGAACATGTATAAGGCTCTTGAAAACCTATCTGTTTATGGGCATCTAAACTTCAATGATAATGACGCCCGACTTATCAAATCAAAATTAGGGGCCCGCGCAAGGTCAGGCCGAGGCGTAGTAAATTATTTTGCCGGCATACTTGTTATGCTGGGTCTTATAGGTACATTCTGGGGGCTATTACAAACTATTGCCGCTGTTGGTTCTGCCATGGGTGAAGTATCCAAAAACTTCCAAAGTGAGGCTGGTGGAGGTAGCGGAGGCGACATAGATATTGGCGAATTTATAGGAAGCATTTCAGCGCCACTACAAGGCATGGGGGTTGCTTTTAGCTCATCATTATTTGGGTTGTCGGGATCACTATTTCTAGGTTTCCTTAACTTTTTTGCAGGAAAAGCACAGAACAGCACAATTGAGCTTGTGGCTCGCTGGATAGACAACCGAATTCCGCAACTTAATCCTGTTCTTGCAGAAAAAGTTAGCAAACAAAAAGTTCCTAAGTCTGATGACCTAAAAGCTTGGCTTGCAGGATTTGTTTATCTATCAAGTAAAACAAACCAAAAAATGGGGCAGATTATGTTGGCCTTGTCAAAATCAACCGAGGCCATGCTTAAAAGTGCCCACCAAACTGAAAAGTTATATAATTACCAGCAAGAAATGTATATGGCGATTGAGGGTATGAACATGCGAATGGGTACGATTAAAGATACACTACAATATATGTCTAAAAACATTGACCCTATTCGGCATAGTCACTCTGATATGGCTTCAAACCTTAAAGTCATGAGTGAGGTCATATCCCATCAAGCTAGCTCTCGTGAAGATATTACCAGCGTACAAATTGAGCAAACATCGGCACTAGCAGATCAGTTGCGACAGCTTAATACTAGCTTTGATATTATGTCGCACGTCCAAAGTGGCCTGGTAAAAGAAATAGAAAAGCTGAGAGAGCGCTCTCAACATGAAGATAACATTACTGAATTTACAAATCTTGTGTGGCAGTTAAACTCTATTCTTGAAGAAATAAGGCAAGAAAACACTGCCGTTTACTCTAATATTTTCAAAGAAGAATCTGTGTATAGTGATAACGATAAAATAAGCACTGATCCAGATAACTCAAGTGAGGGATAATGGATCGCCGAGATGAAGATTCCGGAGCGATAGCTTGGCCTGGATTTGTTGATATTCTGTCTGCTGTTATCATAATATTTATATTCTTTGTTATGATAACATCAATTATCATGTTTTTTCTAAGCATAGAATTCAAAAAGAATTTAAAAAAACAAAATGATGAACAAGTTGAAAAAATGGTATCAAAAGAAATGGCTCATATAATAGAGCAATTCAATGCTGGTGAAATAACCATAGAACAAATCAAGGATAATGTTAAGCAACAAGAGCATGTAGAAACACTTGAAAATGAGAATGAAAAGCTAACCCGTGATAAACTTGAGCTAGCTCATGAAATTGAAAATCTTAGTGGCGCTATAGATCAAATAAAAGCAGATTTTGCCAATGCTGAAGATCAAGATATTGAACTTGTAGATAATTATTTAACCATATTATTTAAATATAACGATATATCCCTATCAGATGAAACAACAGAAGCCTTAAATAAATATATTGAAACAAGAATTATAAATAAAAATATAAAAAAATACTCTATTAAAATAGTCGCTAGTGATAACCCTAATTCTCCAACAATAAGCACGGCTAGACAAATATCTCTATCCCGTATACTTAACATTAGAAATGTATTCCTTAACCACGGAGTAAGTACAAAATCATTTTCTGTAAAATTCATCCAGCCACAAGATATCAATGGTAGCTATAACTGGATAAAAATTGGAGTACAAAAAAAATGAAATTAGTATCATTAAAAAATATTATATGTACTGGGCTTCTACTTATATCCGCAAGCTTTACATCAATGCCAGCCCTATCCCAAGCAACAGACAATGAAAACATAATGTCTATCGACACGGCAATATTATTTGCTCTAACCAATAATCCTGACTTAAACATTGTTAATTCTAAGGACGAGCAAGCTAAATATGCGATTGATGAAGCCAAATCATCTTATTACCCGCAAGTAGACCTAAGTGCTTCAATAGGCAGAGAATATAATAACCCAGCCGCGTTTAAGGCAAATAGTGAGCATTCTGGCAGAGGACATTCTAATACATCAAATGATTACTCACTTACCGTTAACCAATTGCTATATGACGGCAAATCAACAACATCAGAAGTAAAAAAACGTGAGCAACTCCTTAACTCCTCAGAATATAAAAACACTTTAGTCCAGCAAAAAATAATACTCGATACAATTAATTCATACATGAAAATATATCAGTATCACAAATCCATGGACGAGGCTAAAAACCTTATAGATCAAATAAGTAAAATGAATAAAAAAGTTGCACTAATGGTTGATGCCGGTGCGGAGGATCTTGCTAAATCTAAATATGTACAATCTCGCCTATCATTTGCAAAATCAGAACTTACAAACGCAGATGCGTCACTTTCAGAAGCAGTTTCAGAGCTAGAATTTCTTACTGGTAATATACCCACTTTCAAAGCTAAAAAACCTGACTTTTTTGATGTGTTGAGCCAAGATTTACGTGGGTATTTTAAGCTCGCGTCAAGTAACAATACAAACCTGCTTTTAAATGAATCCGATAAAAAAGCTACAGAGTTTGAATTAGATAAAGCAGAGGGGCGCTTCCTACCCACTCTAAATATGGTTATGGAATATGATCAATCCATAGATTCAGGCGGTGAGATCGGTAAGGATAAAAATGCCTCTTTAATTCTTCAAATGAATTATAAGATATTTGATGGTTATGGAAGAAAAGCTACGACCAACCGTGTTGAAAAACAGATATCCGAATCTTCATTTAAGAGTGAACGCATAGAAAGAGATATTAAAAAGAAAATAAAATCTAAATATAATCAGATATTCTCTCTTGAACAGGAGCTTTCTATTATAGAAGAAGAAATCATTACTAACGTGGACTTACAGAAAATTTACCAAGAACAGTTTGAGCTTGGCGAAGGTGATATATTCAGACTTATTGAAGGCCAAGAGCGCCTATACCGATCAAAAGTAAGAAAATACAGGATAGAAACAAATATAATCATCCAAAGCTTTGAACTAATAAAACAAATTGGCTTCCTAGATAAATCCCTATTTTGTGATGTTTGCTAAAGTTATCCTCAGCTCATACCAAGGCATGGCCTCACATAGCTTTTCTTAGATGCCACTATTATGCTTAAATACAGGTGCGATTTCTTCGTGCATTACTGGTTACATAAGTCCTTATGATAAATTTTAGAGCCTTTATTACTGTCACTCTGATTTTAATGTTTGCGTTATGCAATCATGTTGCATTTGCTGACGAGCAGGCAAATGAGTGTAGTCAGGAATATTACCAGCTTATGAATGAACTCACTGATAAAATCAGATTAATTGAGGCAGAACGTCAAAAACTGGCATTTAAACCAAAACTTATAAATGACCCCAATATTGATGTCAGGCTCACTTATAAAGACGGCAGAAAAATGCGTTATTTAGAAAATCTTGTAACAAAGCTTAAAGAAAAAAACCAAGAGCTTTTAAAAGAAATCTCTGAAGCTGACGACTCTAGTGACGATAACATAGTCGATGATGATACTGTAGACATCGAGGATAAATCACAAGAATCTAAGAGCGACAATACAAAAGACCTAATGAAACAAATTGCGTTCCTAGAAGAAGAAAACAAGCGCTTAAGAAATGCTGTGAGCAAACAGAGCGAAAAAGATACAGCTCCTCTAACAATGAACGGTATGGTCTGCAAACCTATAAAGAAATAAAATATCTTTGCGACGAAGACATATCCCCTTAAATCATATAATTAAAATAGCAATAGAAATGGTCGGAACGAGAGGATTCGAACCTCCGACCCCTAAGCCCCCAGCTTAGTGCGCTAACCAGACTGCGCCACGTTCCGACATAATTCTAAGAATGGAAATACCTAACAATTCAAAGATTAGAAATCAATATGTTTTGATAACATATTTACTATCCGCGAGGTTTAATCATTCCGCGCAGATCTTTAAGCTCATCAAGAACAGACTTTAAAGTCTCTCTCTGCTCTTTTGTTAAGCCGCCAGCACTATCAGGAACAGAAACAGCCTCAGCAGAAAGTTTTGCCTGCGCCTCATCACCTGTTAATGGTTTTCTTTTATAAGCTGACATATCACCAGAAGAAAAGGCAGTTACAACCTGCTTCTTTCCAGCTTCACGCAAGAGCTTTTGAACGCCCTTTATCGTATAGCCCTCTACATAAAGCAGACGATGAATAGCCTGCAAAAGATCTATATCTTCAGGGCGGTAATAACGCCTTCCACCACCACGCTTCAATGGCTTCACCTGAGAAAATTTTGTTTCCCAAAAGCGCAGTACGTGTTGTTTAACACCAAGATCATCAGCAACCTCACTTATAGTTCTAAAGGCGGCAGATGATTTCTTTCTTCTTGCGCTATTTATGGCAGATCCAGCTTGAACAGTGCTTTTATCATACTCTACTGTATTACCTACGGAAGAATTACTATCAGATCTACCCTGATTAGAATCTTTTGCTGCGCTTTCTTTCATAAACAATACCTCTTAAACAAATACAAACTATAACAATAGATTACTTACCTATATTAACGCGATCTTTAAGCACATGTGACGCCCTAAACACTAATACTTTACGCGGAGAAATAGGAACTTCTACACCAGTTTTAGGGTTTCGCCCTACACGCTCCCCCTTCTCCCTGATTGTGAAACTACCGAAAGATGATATTTTTACATTCTCACCATCAATCAAAGCTTTTGAAACTTCATCAAGTACAGATTCGACCAAATCAGATGACTCATTTCGTGATAGTCCGACCTCTTCATATACTGCTTCTGCAAGATCAGCGCGCGTAATCGTGCGACTTTCCATAGCTATAACTCCATTTTGTGTAAATCAAGAGTAGCGATTCATATGCTTTTCGTCAATCTTACAGATGATTATAACTACAAAAAAATGATATAGCATCAATGACTAAAGGAATTCTTTTAATATTATAACGTCAGGGTATAAGATATTATAAGCGGATCAAGGCAGATCCCCAAGTAAGACCTCCACCCAGTGCCTCAAATAAAACCAACTCACCTTTTTTAATTTTACCAGCTCTCATGGCCTGATCAAAAGCAAGTGGAATAGATGCCGCCGACGTATTTCCATGATTTTGAACCGTTACGATAACATTTTCCATCGGCAGTGAAAGCTTTTTGGCTGTAGCCTCTATAATTCTGATATTTGCCTGATGTGGAACAAGCCAGTCTATATCTTCTACGCTAAGTTTGTTTTCTTCCAATGCTGCTCGTACTGCACCTGCCATAAGATTAACGGCGCGTTTAAACACCTCACGCCCATGCATGACTATATGTCCGCTCTCACCAGTTGTGCTGACCCCACCATCAGTATAAAGGATATCTTTAAGCCCGCCGTCAGCATATAAATGCGTTGATAATATTCCAGAGTTGCTATTTTCCTGCGCCTCAAGAATCACGGCTCCTGCGCCATCACCAAATAAAACGCATGTTGTTCTATCTTCCCAATTTAAAATAGAACTCATCTTCTCTGCGCCAATAACAAGTATGCGCTTTAACTGCCCTGCCTTAATAAAATTATCTGCAACACTAAGGGCATAGACAAATCCTGTGCAAACCGCCTGAACATCAAAAGCAACGCCCACAGGAACGCCTATTGCAGACTGAACCCTAACCGCAACAGAAGGAAAAGTTTGATCCGGAGTGGTTGTGGCCACTATTATTCCATCAATATCCTGAGGGCTTATATTTGCTTGCTCCATAGCATTTCTAGCAGCAAGAACAGCCATATCAGATGTGCTTTGACATTCGGCGGCTATATAGCGCTGTTTAATACCGCTACGTTGGAATATCCACTCATCAGAAGTATCAACAATCTTTTCTAAATCGCTGTTAGTCATCACCTTTTCAGGAAGATAGCTTCCGCTTGATATGATTTGAGAACAAAAAGACATGGATTAAAAAATTCCTTAATTACTCTGACGTTTTAAAATGCCTATGATTCCTGAGAAACAAAAGTTTCCTGATCTGTTAAATGTGCAATATCCCTAACCACTTGCTCTATATAACCTTCTCGCGCAAGCCTAACAGCGAGTATTACAGCATAGGAAAAAGCAGTAGCATCTGCACCACCGTGACTTTTGATACATACACCATTTAAACCAAGAAACACACCCCCGTTATAGAGCCTTGGATCCATTCGTTTTTTCAATGATTTTAATGGATAATAAGCAAGCAAGCCGCCTAACTTAGCCAATGGATTAGAAGAGAATGATTCTATAAAATACTGCCTAACAAGAGAGCCAACACCTTCGGCAGTTTTTAAAGCAATATTTCCTGCATAACCATCACTAACAATAACATCAACAGCCCCCTTTGTAATATCATCTCCCTCAACGAAGCCTATATATTCCCCTGGAAAATCCACACATGATAAAATCTCAGCAGCTTTGCGAACATGGTCAGGCCCCTTTGTTTCTTCAGACCCAATATTAAGCAAGCCAACAGTTGGTTTTTCTATTTTCTTATGGGCTCTTGCAAAAATAGACCCTAAGACGGCAAACTGAACAAGATTTTCTCCGTCAACTAGAATATTAGCCCCCAGATCAAGCATAATGCTCTCGCCCTTAATACCTGGCATAACAGATGCTATGGCTGGGCGGTGAATACCAGAAACAGTTTTAAGAACCATCTTAGCCAAAGCCATCAATGCCCCCGTGTTACCAGCAGAAACGACAGCTGCCGCCTCACCGTTTTTTACGGCTTCAATAGCCATACGCATAGAACTTCCCTTGCTTGTGCGCAGAGCTAGCGATGGTTTTTCGTCATTTTTAATAATTTTGTCTGTATGAGTAACAGATGAGCGTCTTTTTAATTCTGGAAATTTAGAAAGATAATTAGCAATTTTATTTTCATCACCAAAAATTAAAAAGTAAATATCACCTCTACCTTGTAGTACAAGATTAAGAGCAGGTATAACCTCGCTTGGGCCAAAATCTCCACCCATTGCGTCAACTGCAATATTTATAAATTTACTTTCTTGATCAGGCAAAGAAGAATTTCCCATTTGTGTTTAATGAACGATACGCGAATGCAAATACACCCGCGTAACATAAATATTCCAAAGATATATAGCGTAAATAACGTGTTCTTGAAATACCAAACAACAGGGATTAAAGCCTAATCACGATCATCAAGAACCTGACGGCCTTTATACATACCTGTTTTAAGGTCAACATGGTGGCGACGAACAGGCTCGCCAGTATTGCTATCTTCAACCCAGTTTTCAACGCTTAGAGTATGATGCGCACGGCGCATATTACGCTTGGATTTTGTTGTTTTTCTCTTTGGTACAGCCATAGCCCTATCCTTTTTCGTGCTTTTTAAATTTCTTGCCTATAAGTAAGATCACAGGCGAAAAAAGGGTAATACATAAAAAAAACTAGCAATGCAAGGAAATTATCTAACTTACATAGTCTTTTTTCTACTTATCATTCTTTTTTTCATCTGCCTTCCATGCCTTTAAGGCTGCAAATGGATTATCATAAATTTCATCATTATCTACATTACTTAATGTAGATGCCCTAGATTCAAGAGTTGCCCCCTCTTTTCTTGGGTATGGGTTTAATGCAAGGGACAAATTCTGCGTTACTAATTCTCCTAAATCAATTTTACCATCAACAATAGTCTCTGGATCATCAACTTCTTCAAGCATAGGGTGTTCATTACCTTCTATTGGTACAGAACGCTCACGCTTTGCTTTTGTAAAAGATACAGCGTTATTTGGTTCAGAAAACCATGATTCAAAACTATCCTCAACACGTTCTCTAACAGGCTCATCTGTTATTACACAATTTTGATACACATCTGCTATTATTTCGCCATAAACATGAATTACTTTATTTACCGCATTACGAGTTAACATAACCTTAGCTTCCAGCGATTCAATCGAATGTAAATCAAGCCGATTGCACAATAAAGGCAATGCTTCTTTTGGCGCAGACAATTCAACTTCTACAGGGTCACTTCCTACCTTTTCAGAAATAAATTCATAAGACCACTCTTGCGCCTTAAACTCATTATTATCGCTCATAAAACCTTACCTTTAGTTTATATAATTCATTTGACCGTTTAGTATGCCAGACACACGTTCAACAGATTTATCCCTAATATTATTAAGTATAAATTTCTCCATATTAACAACAATATTGTCATTAAAACTATCAGAGTCAATTATGCTGCCGTAAAGATTATTCTTCAATGAAGAATTTAATGATAGTTTTTTAATCTCATCAATATCTTGATTTTCAAGGCTATCAGGATCAATAGCCCATTGATATGAGTGCATACGGCCATTAAATGCCTTCATCATGCGCTTCATATGCTTAGGAACGCCCATATCTCCAATTCCCAATTCCCGTAATGTCTGATCCATATCTTTAAAAACAGAATCAAATAAAGCTTGGGACATTATTTCATACTCATCATTATCCATAAGTATATGCAATATTATAAATATATGAACCAGCAGCAAGTCAAAGCGACCATCAAACGTATCAGGGACACCATATTTCTTATAAAAAACAGCTTCTCGCGTATTTAGTAACGCACAGGCATATAATTCATCTGAAATTACTCGGATATTTTTTCCTCCGACATATTTTTTCTTGAATAATCTTGCTAACATTGATTTTTGCTCTAGGTTTTTTATAAAATTATCTCTAAGCTCTGTTACACATATCACTAATATTGAAGAATGCCATGCAAAAAACATATAGAATTATTTTTTGTCTTATAATCTTGGGTGTAGTCCCCTCCTGTAGCCCTGTTACGGCGCAACATGGGAACTTGTTACAAGATTTTCAGCTTGAAGAAGTTGCCGCAGGAAAGAGCACTCGCTCTGACGTACTTAGGCTGCTTGGATCACCAACCACTCAATCAACTTTTGATAATAATATATGGTATTACATAGGTCAGGAAACAGAAAAACGCGGAATTCTAGATCATGAAGTTGTTGAAGAGCGTATAGTATCAGTAACGTTCGATGATAATGGAATTGTTAGCTCAATAGACAGAGTTGATGGTAATGGTCAAAATATACCTTACGCACGGACAAAAACACCAACTCACGGTAATGACCTTACATTTATGCAACAGCTATTAGGAAACCTAGGTAGATTTAACGGACAGAGCAGTATGGCAACTATACCATAAGCTATATGGGGCGTTGCTGAACAACCTGCAAAAGAACTTCTGTATCTATTTTATCGCCCACGACTTTATGGGTGATACTATTCAAACGTTCTTTAATCATCTTAACTTGAATAATACCGCCCTTTAACGCAGCATGCTTGTTAAGGATACCGTACATATCTTGTATATATGCATCGGTAAGTTTGGGGCGCATCGCCTTAACCTTATCCGCATCGGACACACCACCAACTTCTATAGCAACCACCATGCTAACTACTTGCTGCACGCCATCCTCATCAATAATAGGTAGCAAAAGCGGATCCATTTTTACATATTCGAACGAACTACCTGACTCCTCTTTTTTTTCAGCAGCAAAAGACAGCGACGAATTAAAAAACAAAGCGAAGAACAAAACCGCAATTAAAATAGAAAACTTACGCAAAACCAAATACCCCCTTAACCAATCGAGTTTAAGGTTAGCAAATAATAGTTAATAGGGCGTTATATATAGATAAAATTTTAGCTTTATCCACCAATATGGCTCAATAATAAATTATAATTAGTCACGAACCAATCTAGATACTGCATCTAAGATACCATTAACAAAAGCAACCTGCCCTTGATCATAAAACTCATGAGTAACATTAAGATAATCATTAACAATGATCGGAGCGTCTGTTTCTGTATTAACTAAAATTTCGCAAATACCGCACAAAAGAATAGATTTAAGAAGTGATTCCAATGACTTGTCTTTAGTATGAGCCTTTAATATTTCTTCTATCTCAGGTAATCTCTCATCAAGGTTAAAAAGTATTTTTTTGAACAATCCGCCATTAGGTTTCATTTCTAATAGTTTTGTATCCGAAGTGTTATTTGAATACTCTTCATCAGTTTCTAAGCCACGCATTAAAAATTCATCAACCATAATTCTCATAGGTTTTTTATTATGAATAATCTGATAAAATGCCTGAACAGCCATAAGCCTGGAAACAAACTCTTTATTTATTTTATTTTTATTACTTGTCATTTGATACCCTTAACAGCGCATTATTTACGCAATTTATACCCTAAATTAAACAGTGACAACGCAGCATTAACTGCATCTGCGCCCTTATTCTTCTGATTTGGATCAGATCGCACTATTGCTTGCTCCATAGTATCGCAAGTCAAAATACCGTTACCAATAGGAAGGTTATAATCAAGCGCAAGTATTGATAACCCTCTCGCGCTTTCATTACAAACAATGTCATAATGAGAAGTTTCTCCGCGAATAACGCAGCCTAACGCTATATAAGCATCAAACTTCATATTTTCGGAGCTTCTACCCTCTTTACGAGCCGCGCCCAATTTAACAGCCAGTGGTATCTCTAAAGCGCCCGTCACCTCAAACACCTCATAAGTAGAACGCTGCCCCTCCAGTGCCTTTTTAGCACCCTCCAGCAAATTTTTAGAAACTTCCTCATAGTAGGGAGAAACAACAATCATTACATGTGGCATAATAGATGACCTTATTATCAATATTTACAGTTTTTAAGAAACGGCTATATGTCCTGAAATATGTAGATCATAGCCTTCTAGACCGACAACGCTTTTAGGACTGTTGGAAAGTAAAACCATATTTTTTACCCCTAAGTCCAGCAAAATTTGTGCGCCTATTCCATAATCACGAATAACATGATCTTTATTGCCCTGATTATTAGAATTATTCTTCCTCAAAAGTCTATCAGATAGGCTAGTAGCATTTGGCGGGCGCAAAATAACAATAACTCCGCGTCCCTCTTTATCAATAATATCAATAGATTGTTGTAATATGTTATCCTCGCCTTTCCCGACGATATCCTTGATAATATCCACAGCATGCATTCTAACTAATACAGGCTCGTCCGTATCACTAATATCACCTTTAACCAAGGCTATGTGTTCTGCATAATGGATTTTTGCGGCATATAGGGATAGCTTAAAGTCACGATTACATATTGATACACATGAACCTTCATAGATTTTTTCCACAAGGCTTTCATTACGACGGCGATAGGAAATCAGATCAGCAATAGTTCCAATTTTTAAATTATGAAACTGCGCAAATTTCACAAGATCATTAAGGCGCGCCATAGTGCCATCATCATTCATAATTTCACAAATGACTCCTGCCCCACTAAAACCTGCCATTTTTGCAAGATCAACAGCGGCCTCGGTATGACCTGCGCGAACCAATACTCCGCCCTCACGTGCCAATAAAGGAAATACATGACCGGGAGTTGCAATAGATTCTGTAGTATTCTCAGGATTTATGGCTGTTTGTATAGTATGCGCCCTATCTGCCGCAGATATCCCAGTTGTGACCCCCTCTTTAGCCTCTATAGATACGGTAAAAGCAGTTCGGTGCTGGGTGTTATTACCACGCCCCATAAGCTGTAACCCTAAGCGATCAACCATAGCCTCTTCCATTGGAAGACAAATCAGCCCACGCCCATCTTTTGCCATAAAATTTATATTTGCAGGAGTTGCCATCTGTGCGGCGATTACAAGATCACCTTCATTTTCACGATCTTCATCATCGACGATTATAACAGGCTTACCATTACGAATATCGGCTATAATATCATCTATAGACGATAATACACTCTGGTCTTCTTGATCTAATCTAGCTTCGTGCAATTCTTGCTTTGATATAACCTTGCTCATTCTTCACGCCTTACCGCTTATCTCCAACATACGAGCAACATAGCGCGCAAGCATATCAATTTCTATATTTATATTATCGCCGTCCTTACGATCACTCAATGTGGTATGCTCCCAAGTATGGGGGATAATATTTACTTCGAAATAATCATCACCAACATCATTTACAGTTAAAGAAACCCCATCAATAGCAATAGAACCTTTTTGAGCAACATACCCAACATAACCGCTAGGCACAGCTATTCTAATTTTACGGGAATCACCCTCAGGAATAATAGATATGATATTGGTTACTACATCGACATGACCCGAAACTATATGTCCGCCCATTTCATCACCAAGCTTAAGTGATGGCTCAATATTAATACGGGTCATAACCCGCCATGAACCTATAACGGTCTTACTTAAAGTTTCCTGAGAAACATCAAATAACAAAGAATTTTTTGACTTATCCACCACAGTAAGACAACAACCAGAGCAGCATATTGATGCGCCCACCTGAACCTTTGTAACATCAAATGACACCTCAATTTCGATCCGCCAATCACCTAATGATTTATCAATGTTTCTTACAATACCAACATCTTGGATAAGCCCTGTAAACATTATGCAGCAAGCCTTTCAGATCTATATGTTTCGATAACATCATCGCCAATTTTTCTTACATCTGATAAATTAAAACCATAACTTTCTGATAGATCTTTAATATCAAGATTACCAGAACAGCTTTTAGATTCTGCTCCTAAAATTACTGGCGCGCGATATATAATAAGTTCATCAAACAATCCTTGTTTTAAGAATGAAGCATGAACCTGCGCTCCGCCCTCAACCAGCAACCTTGTAATTCCTTTTTTTGCTAAAATATTTAAAACTTCTTCTAAATTTTTAGGATCGCATTGATGTAAAACCGCACCACCGCCAATAAAATCTATGTCGCTATCTTTTTCTATTTCCTTACCATGAAAAACCCATAAACGCACAGCGTAGGCACTCTTTAATAGAATGCTATTCTTTGGAGTTCTAAGATTAGTATCAAGAACTATGCGCACTATATTATGATCTATGCCATCAAAACGAGTTGAGAGCATAGGGTCATCTTTCATAACAGTTCCAACCCCAACTAAAACAGCATCATGGCGAGAACGCAATAAATGGGCATGACGCCTTGCAAGTTCACCAGTAATCCACTGACTATCACCATTTTCAAGAGCAATTTTACCATCAAGGCTGCATGCAATTTTTAAAGTGACATGCGGGCGGTTATTACTAATTGATTTGAAAAACCCTGAATTTAATTCTTTGCATTCATCTTCTAAAATGCCAAGAACAACCTCTACTCCTGCATCTTTAAGCATCTTCACCGATTTACCGTTAACATCTGGATTTGGGTCAAGCGTTCCAATAACAACTCTGCTGACCTTAGCATCAATAATGCCCTGAACACATGGCGGAGTATCGCCATGATGCGCGCAAGGTTCTAAAGTCACATATAGCGTTGCCTCATGTGCTTTTCCCCCCGCATCTTCTATGGCAATGGATTCTGCATGAGGGCGACCTAAATCAGCAGTGCGCGCTCTTGAAATAACGATATTATCTTTAACTATTACACAGCCAACCGATGGGTTAGGAGCTGTGCGCCCTACACCCCTTTGCGCCAATGCCAAAGCAGAGCGCATATATTGAATATCAGTTTCGCTAATATCGGACATAATAGAGCTAACTCCCTTTAGAGCTTTTATCTTTCAAAGAGCTAACTTTATTAAGAAAATCATTAAAATCCTCTGGATTTCGGAAATCTTTATAAACCGAGGCAAAGCGTATATACCCAACCGCATCAAGATTGGTCAAAGCGTTCATAACATAAGATCCTATCTTATTAGATTCCACCTCAGCTTCACCTTCGGACTCTAATGCTCTAACGATTTTATCTGCCTCTTTTTCAATGGTTTCAAGCTCAACAGGACGCTTGCGCAAAGCAACTTGCATAGATCTAATTATCTTATCACGATCAAAGGGCTGTTTACGCCCTCCCCCCTTAAGAACTGTCATTTCACGAAGCTGAACGCGCTCAAAGGTAGTAAACCTCTGATCACACGCAGGGCAAGAACGCCGACGACGAATGGCAGAGTTATCCTCCGTCGGACGAGAATCCTTTACTTGTGTTTCATCATTTCCACAAAACGGACAGCGCATAACGCCCCTTTTTCAGTTTTAATCCAATTATTGCTATTACTCATTCGGGTAAATTGGAAAACGTTTACATAGAGCATCAACTTTTTCCCTCACAGCCTTTTCGACTGCTGCGTTACCCTCTTCTCCATTTTCTTTCAACCCGTCAAGAACTTCGATAGCATATTGCCCTACAAGCTTGAACTCCTCAACTCCGAAGCCACGGCTTGTTGCGGCTGGTGTGCCTAGACGAACCCCTGAAGTAACCATTGGCGGAGCAGGATCAAATGGCACAGCATTCTTGTTACAAGTCATTCCTGCACGCTCTAACGCTTCTTCAGTGTCTTTACCTGTTAGACCTTTAGGCCGCAAATCAACAAGAACAATATGGCTGTCTGTACCACCAGAAACAATATCCACACCGCCCTCTTTTAATGTTTCTGCCAAAGCGCGGGCATTATCAATTATTGCCTGACCATAAGCCTTGAATGTGGATTCAAGAGCCTCACCAAATGAAACAGCCTTAGCCGCAATAACATGCATTAGTGGCCCGCCTTGAATACCGGGAAAAATCGCAGAATTTAGCTTTTTGAATATCTCAAGATCATTAGTAAGAATCATACCACCGCGAGGCCCTCTTAGAGTTTTATGCGTTGTTGTGGTGGTTACATGCGCATGGGGAATAGGTGACGGATATGTTCCTGCGGCTATCAACCCTGCGTAATGTGCCATATCAACAAATAGATAAGCACCGACATCATCAGCAATCTTGCGGAAACGCTCAAAATCAATGTGACGCGGATATGCAGAAGCACCAGCAATAATCATTTTTGGTTTATGCTCTTTTGCCAATCTTTCGACTTCCTCATAATCCAGCAGTGAATCGGCCTCACGCACTCCATATTGAACTGCATTAAACCATTTACCAGATTGGTTAGGCGCCGCGCCGTGAGTTAAGTGACCACCCGCCGCAAGGCTCATACCCAAAACCGTATCACCGGGCTTAATAAGAGCCATCATTACTCCTTGGTTAGCCTGTGAGCCTGAGTTAGGCTGAACATTTGCATATTTTGCGCCAAACAGCTCTTTTGCGCGCTCACGAGCAATATTTTCAACAACATCAGAAAATTCACAACCGCCATAATAGCGACGCCCCGGATAGCCTTCAGCATATTTATTTGTAAATACAGAACCTTGAGCCTGTAAAACTGCTCTTGATACAATATTTTCTGATGCTATCAATTCAATACAATCTTTTTGGCGGTTAAGCTCTCCTTGAATCGAAGCATATACATCTGGATCTGCATTTTTTAAGTCTTCGGTAAAAAAACCACTAAAATCAAAATGTTTTATGTTCTCAGCTGTGTTGCTCATAAGTTTAACTTCCTCTTTGTTAATAAATATATTTTAAGATAATTTTTCAATTCTTATGTTGTGGCGTCCGCCCTCATATTTTGTATTCAAGAATACGTCAATAATATCATAGGCAACTTCTACACCAATAATTCTAGCCCCCAGCGCCAAGACATTTGCATCATTATGAAGGCGGGTCAAACGCGCCATAGTGACATCTGTACAATTTGCCGCGCGAATCTCTTTATAGCGATTAGCAGCAATGGATATTCCAATCCCTGTCCCACATATAAGGATTCCTCTGTTCGTATCTCCATCAATAATAGACCTTGCCAACTTCTGAGCAAAATCAGGATAGTCCACGGAATCTGTAGAATTAGTACCCAGATCACAAAACTCAACTTTTCCTATAAAACGCTTTTTTATAGCTTCTTTTAATTCGTACCCACCGTGGTCACATGCAATGGCGATCTTTTCCATTTTAAGCCTTTAAATTGGTTAGAGATCAATATATAGCCCTGATAATATTTAAATCAATCCCTTCTTTTTTAAAACATACTCCAAACGTTTTACTGCATTTCGTTTTAGCGTTTCCTGAGAAGCATTTGCTGGCCCTTGAATAGATATTTCTGTTAAAGATTGAACGTCCATAGCCGATACTTTAACTATTTTTCCAAAAGGAAAAAGTTCGATAATAATCTCTCTCCCATTAAGTAAATCTTGCATATTAAATAATCCATAAAAAAAAGCAGGCAACTATCTACCTGCTTTGAATATAATGAAATATATAAAAATATAAAGCCTAAAACCCACCACCAAAATTAGTCTGCTGCGCCCAAAAACGCTCTAACATCTTCAATGTTTGATTAAGTTCACTCAAGCGTTCTGCTGTGATTTCTGTTCCTTCTATCTGCTCTTCATGTCGATCAAACATATCAGAAATCATCTTACGCAATTCAACGCCTTTTTCTGATAAATGTACTCTGATAGACCTTTTATCATGAACAGATCGCTCTTGAATTAGATATTCATTCTCAACCATTTTTTTAACATTGTAAGAAACATTTGACCCCAAATAATATCCACGAATTGTTAACTCACCGACAGTCATCTCCTCTTCCCCAACATTATAGAGAATCATACACTGCACGTTGTTGATGTCTTGAATATTCTTTTTATCAAGCTCAACCTTTAAAACATCGAGGAAATGGCGGTGAAGCCGTTCTATAAGCTGAATTGATTCGTAATATGGTGTTGTCACAGATATATCTCCAATAACGTTTTTATTTATTATATTCAGCGCATCATAATTAAAGTTTACTATAGCGCAAAGTAATTTTATATATGTTTTAGTTTAAAGAAACGTAAAAAACGAGATAAATATCATGATAAATGCACAATACCCTGCAAAAAGAATGCGCAGAATGCGCTCTAGCCAATGGATTCGTGATCTCGTGGAAGAAAATAATATATCAGTTAAAGACCTTATATGGCCAGTTTTTGTTCTTGAAGGTGAAAATAAACGCGAATCTATTGCCTCTATGCCTGATATATATCGGTATTCAATTGACAATTTAGTTAAAGAAGTAAAAATTGCTTATGAACTTGGGATTCCTGCTATAGCTCTTTTCCCCATTACCCCTAATGATAAAAAAACAGATTGCGGCAAGGAATCATATAATCCAGACAACCTTATATGTCGCGCGATTAAGGAAATTAAGTCTTCAATTCCTGAAATAGGAATTATTACAGACGTAGCATTAGACCCATATACAAGCCACGGCCATGATGGGCTTATTAAAGATGGCATAATATTAAATGATGAAAGCGTTGATGTTCTGTGCCAACAATCACTAATACAAGCCGAAGCAGGAGCTGATATTATTGCCCCCTCAGATATGATGGACGGGAGGATAGGAAAAATAAGAAGAACGCTAGACTTAAAAAACCAAAACACAATGATAATGGCATATTCTGCCAAATATGCATCTGCATTTTATGGCCCTTTTCGTGACGCAGTTCAATCATCTGGCTGCTTTAAAGGTGATAAGAAAACCTATCAAATGAACCCAGCCAATAGCGCCGAAGCATTGCATGAAGTGGCGCTTGATATTCAAGAAGGCGCAGATATAGTTATGGTTAAGCCTGGAGTTCCTTATTTAGACATTGTTACAAAAGTAAAAGATTATTTCAAAGCCCCAACCTTCGCATACCATGTTAGCGGTGAATATGCGATGTTACGCGCAGCATGCGATAATGGCTGGTTAGACTATGATAGCGTTATCATGGAAACTATGATTTCATTCAAACGCGCTGGTTGTGACGGAGTTCTAACCTATTGCGCTCGTGACATTGCTGCAATAATTATTGATAAATAACATAACTTTTAGTTCTGTTCCTTGATTTTAAAAGCAAAAAACCGCACAATCGTCATATGTTATAAAAAGATTCTACTATCTGACTAATTTCCTCCTGCGTATTAAGATAACTCCCTGCGTAAAACATAAACTTTGTATTCACGTTATGCGTGATATTTTCTTTATAACGATAAATAGCTAAAGGATATATATGAAAGTTATTGGTCTTTTACTGGTTTTTGGTGCGACTATCGGCGGGTTAATTATGACCGCTGGTATGGAAAAGGCTATGCACTTGCTAACAGGTGTTATTTTACCAGCAGCTCCAGGAGAGATTGTAATTATTATGGGGTGTGCCTTTGCTGCATTTATTGTTGCAAACACCATGGACACAATCAAGGGATCGGCTAAATACTTAGGCTGCCTTATAAAGCCCCTCGCCTATAATAAAGAAGATTATGTAGAGTTATTAAGCATGATGTTCATAACTTTCAAGCTTGCAAGGTCAAAGGGGTTTTTGGCTCTTGAGCAACATATTGAGAATCCCAATGAGAGCGAATTATTTTCACAATTCCCTAAATTCCACGGCAACCATCATGCTTTAGACTTCGTTTGTGACTACCTTCGTATTATATCATTGGGTAATGAAGATCCTGTCCAAATAGGTGGGCTTATGGACAAGGAAATTGAGCAAATATCTGCTCATGAACATCACCCTGGACACGCAGTACATCACATGGCAGAGGGTATTCCTGCGCTTGGTATTGTGGCTGCGGTGCTTGGGGTTATTAAAACCATGGCATCTATTTCCGAACCACCAGAGGTTTTGGGTAAACTGATAGGTAGTGCTCTTGTTGGTACATTCCTAGGAGTTTGGCTATCTTATGGGATTGTTGGCCCAATTTCTTTGGCCATGACGGAGCGCGCAGAATCTGAAGTATTATACTATAAAATATTGAAGGTTGGCATGATTGCCTTCCTTGGTGGAGCTGCGCCACAAGTGGCAGTAGAGTTTGCAAGAAAATCTTTACCTCATAATGTCCAGCCTGGTTTCCTAGAACTTGAAGAAATACTTAATGAGCTACCACCTCCGCCGACATAATATTTTGGAACAAATATGAGCACTATAAGAATAAATTTAATAGAACTCCCATATCACCATAATGGTGGAGCGTGGAAGGTTGCTTATGCTGATTTTGTGACGGCGATGATGGCATTTTTCCTTTTGATGTGGCTTTTAAATGTTACCACCAAAGTAGAAAAAGATTTGATTTCGGCTTATTTCAGCCCAAGTCACCCTACGGTTTCAGATAGCTCAAGTGGTGCAGGTGGAGTAATGGGCGGGCTTACAATGTCACCAGAAGGTGCTATGGCATCTAATAAAAATCCACTTATCCCTTTACAAGTAAATAAGCAACGAAAAAGAGGCGCAGAGGTTAAATCCAAAGTAAATCAGGTCAAAGAAAAGGCTGAGCAAAAAAGGTTCGAGAAAGCTGCTGAAAAAATCAAAAAAGCAATTAACGAGAACCCTAAGCTTGCTAAATTGAAAGATAACATAATCATTGATGTAACTCCCGAAGGCCTGCGCATACAAATTGTAGATCAGGAAGATGAATCAATGTTCCCTTCAGGCAGCGCAAATATGTTTAATAAAACTAAGGAACTGCTATCAGTAATAACCCAAATAGTTATAGATATGCCTAACGAAGTATCAATAAGGGGGCATACAGATTCTACCCGCTATGCCAAGGGGGCAAAATATACGAACTGGGAATTATCAGCCGATAGAGCCAATGCCTCTAGACGTGTAATGCTTGAAAGCGCTATGCCTGTCGAACGCCTTCATGATGTTATGGGCAAGGCAGATACAGAGCCACTAATTATTGACGATCCGCTAGACCCCAGAAACCGCAGAATTACGTTAATCTTATTAAAAGAATCTATTACCAACCCAGCTCCTGATAATGATGACGAAGAATATATAGATGATGAAAATATAATAATTGACGAACCGGCAGAAACAGTTAACCCTTATAAAAGAACCCCAGGTGCAGTAGAGTTCCCATAGAATTATAAATATAAAGGTTATTTAAATGAAAAAACTACTTTTAAGCGTTGCGTTCTTAGCCCTAACATCGCACACATCTTTGGCAGATCAAAAGTCTGCTCCTGATATTAAATTATACGCCCTTAATTGCGGAAAAATTCACGTTAGCAACCTAAATGTATTTTCTGATACCGATCAATATATTGAACAAGAAAAAACTCTTAATGTTGGCTGCTACCTGATTAAGCATAATGATGACTGGCTTCTATGGGACACTGGATTATCTAGTGATTTGGTTAAAGAGCCAGAAGGCATTACAAGTGACGTATTTCATATGACTCTTGACAAAACTATTGCACAACAAATAGAGCCATTAGGCTTAAAGCCTAAAGATATAACTCATATTGCCATATCTCATGGTCATTTTGATCATTCTGCGAATGTAAATGAATTCACTAATGCTACGCTTATAATTCAGGATTTAGAATATAGCTTTATAAAAAACAATCCAGAAGAAGCCGCAGAAAAATATATGTCCCCGAAAAATATTGACTATTTTCTAAAAGAAGAAAACCTTAAGCAGGTAGAAAAGATCAAAGGTGACAATGATATTTTTAATGATGGCAGCATAAAAGCAATTTCCCTTCCAGGGCATACCCCAGGCCACATGGCATTACTTGTTAATTTACCAAAAGCAGGTTCTATAATACTTTCTGGCGATCAATGGCACTTTACAGAAAATCATGACAACAACGGTGTTCCAACCTTTAATTTTGATAGAGCTAATACGCTGGCCTCTTCTGATAAACTAAACCGTATTATCAAAAACAGAGGGGCTAAACTGATTATTCAGCACGAAATAGGGGACAACCAAGCCCTACCCCAGATCCCCGAGGCTATGGAATAATTCCAATTCTAGAATTTATAGTCGAAGCGATTGCTCTTTGGAAAGCCGTTTGGTGGAAGGCGACCAGCAGATGCTCGCTTACCGATCCATGGCTCAATATCTTCAACTATAGTAGTTCCTGAGCCATATTTATATTCAAGTCCACGCTCCATATTAAATGTTTTGGCATCGGATAATCCGCCATCTTTAAATTTTTGCAAAATGACGCCCTTACCCTTACCCATTTCAGGCAAATCAGATAATGGGAACACAAGCATTTTACGGTTATTACCTATAACAGCCACATAATCATCACCATCATTGATATAACGACAAATAGCGGCGTTAACCTTACCAGATACATTAAGCACCTGCTTACCTGATTTTGTTTGCGCCAAAACATCACTGGAGTTAACAACAAATCCGCGACCATCTGTTGAAGCCACAAGTATTTTTGTATCAGGGCTATATATTTTTATTGTTGCGACATGCGCTTCATTAGGAATATCCACCATAAGGCGCAGCGGCTCTCCAAACCCACGGCCAGAGGGCAGCTTGTCACAACCCAATGTATAAAAGCGCCCATTACTTGCAAATATTATAAGCTTATCTGTAGTTTGCACCTCCAAGGTGAATTGTCCACGATCTCCATCTTTATATTTGAAGTCTTTTGAATTGTGACCATGTCCCTTCATTGCCTTAACCCACCCCTGAGCAGAACAAATAACCGTTATAGGTTCTTTTTCAATCATAACGGTATCAAGGTCAACTGAAACAGGTTTGGGAGTATTACCAATCATAGTGCGCCTGCGTCCCAAAGGAGTGTCTTGCCCAAACATCTTCTTAAGCTCTTTTATCTGCTTTTTAATCCTTGTCCACTGACGCGCTTCTGAACCTATAAGCTTTTCCAGCTCATCACGTTCTTTTGACAACTCATCATGCTCTGTGCGGATTTCCATTTCCTCAAGCTTATGCAAACGACGCAATTTCAAGTTCAATATGGCCTCTACTTGAATTTCATTAAGGTCAAATGTATCAATCAAGCATTGTTTAGGATTATCCTCAAAACGAATAATACGTATAACCTCATCAACATTAAGATAAACAACCAGATACCCTTCTAAAACTTGCAGACGGTGTAATACTTTCTCCAATCTAAATTGTGATCGGCGTACCAATACTATCTGCTGATGATCCAGCCAGTTTTGCAAAACCTCTTTCAGGTTCATAACCTTTGGCACAAGACCATTTTCCAAAACATTTAGGTTCATATTGAACCGCGTTTCCAGATCACACGCTCTAAATAGAGCCTCCATCAATATTTCAGGCTCTACATTTCGGTTTTTAGGAACAATTATAAGCCTTATATCCTCTGCTGACTCATCGCGTACATCGTCTAATAAAGGAAGTTTTTTAAGATTTATAAGATCAGCAATTTTTTCTATAAGCTTTGACTTTTGTACTTGATAAGGAATCTCACTTACAACTATCTGATACATTCCTTGCTTTAACTCTTCCTTTTCCCAACGCGCACGAATTCTAAAAGCACCTTTACCTGTTTCATATGCTTTTACTACATCTTCGCGACTTTCAACCAAAATACCGCCTGTTGGCATATCAGGCCCTTGCACAACTTCTACAAGCTCTGCAACACTTGTATCTTTTTCAAGCATAATGAGCATAGCATCGCATAACTCATCTACATTGTGAGGAGGAATGTTAGTGGCCATACCAACTGCAATACCGCTAGAACCATTGGCTAATAGATTAGGAAAAGCACCAGGGAGAACTACGGGCTCGGATTCCGAACCATCATAAGTTGGCCTGAAATCAACCGCATTCTCCTCTATTCCGCGCAGCAATAATAGCGCAACATCGGTAAGGCGCGCCTCTGTATAACGCATAGCCGCAGCATTATCGCCATCAATATTACCAAAGTTACCCTGTCCATCAACAAGCGGGTAACGCTGAGCAAAGTCTTGGGCCAAACGTACCATCGCATCATATACAGCAGTATCGCCATGAGGGTGAAACTTACCAATCACATCACCAACCACACGCGCAGATTTTTTAGGGCGTTGAGTCGGATTAAGCTTAAGTTGATACATTGCAAACATCAAACGGCGATGGACAGGCTTCATACCGTCACGAACATCAGGCAATGACCTGCTCATAATCGTAGATAAAGCGTATGATAAATAGCGCTCTGATAATATATCACTTATAGGCTGGTCTATTACTTCTTCGCCTATGTCATTTAATGCATTATCCTGTGACATGAATTTGTGTTCCTAACTCATCAATATTTCTTACTTCTTCGCCTGAGCCTCTTGTTTTGTCAAAAACTTCGGCAAAACGCAAGCCTAACCTATGACGTGCTTCAGGCAATCCACGATTATGGTGTGCAAAAACCCAATGTTCTAGGAAAAATCTGGTTAATTGAATACCTAAAACAATTTCATCTACGCCAGCGAAACTATTGCTCGCTTTAAGGAAGTTCGGCAAAGGTAAAAGCTTATCCTTATATGGTTCTCCCTTTTCCCTGCTAACAGCCCTTCCAGTTTTGGGGCTTACATAAGCAAGATCAAGGTCATCGCCCCCACCTGCACAGCGCGTTAGATCCAAAGAAAATCCCAGCTCTTTTAAAAGGGCTAGCTCCCACATTATATAACCGTGCGCCCACACTTCGCCCTCTAATATATCTAAAAGGGCTAAAAAACCATGATAAAGTCCATCATGCCCTTCTTTTTCCGGTAAAGCCTGATCACATAAAGCACAAGCAGATTGAAGAGCCGATAGCTTTAACGCATCTTGCATAATACGCGCAGCCGTAGATCGTGATAGCTCCATAGTAACGCTGCCAAGACTATCGCTTGTCCTTGCCTTCCAATTAGCATCAACAATATTTCCAACCTCAAGCGTCCCACGGTTTTTTGATGACATCGCGCCACGCATATAGGCCGATTGACGCCCATTATTGGCGGTTAGCAATGATACTATTGCCCCATTCTCACCATGCCTACGCACAGCCAATATAACAGATTGATCTTGCCATTGTTCCATGGGTATCTATTATCATTGTATTAGTCGAGCGATTCCAGCAGGATATTAAAATAAATGGTTACTATCCCCAAATCGGAAATTTTTGATTTAGTTTCAGCCTCTTTGAAAAACTCTGGCTTGTGCGATGAAAAAATTATTAGTGATATTCACGATCACCTTATCCATAATGAAATGTCAGGTAAACAATCCCACGGTTTATTAAGGGTAAAGGGCTGTGTTAACTCTATAAAAAGACGGGGGTTGCCTACAGGAAGCCCTGCCTTAGAACTCGATAACGGCTCTATTGCTATTGTTGATGGTAATAATAATATTGGCTTGGTCGCCGCGAAATACGCAATGCAGGTTGCTGCATCAAAAGCCAAAGAACTTGGAATTAGTTTTGTAGGGGCAAAAAACTATCATGGTACTACTGGAACTATGAATTACTACAATAATATCTTAGCTAAACAAGGACTTATTGGTATAGCAGGCTGTAACTCTTTGGCAATGGTATGTCACCCTGATGGATTAGACCCTGTTATTGGAACCAACCCTATATCATTTGGAATACCTTCTAGTAAAACACCCTGCATCATTGATGTAACCACAGCACAGTGGTCATATGGCAAACTGCTTGATTTAGCAAAGAATGGCTTGAATATTCCTGTTGATGCCTTTGTGGATAAGAATGGAAAACCTTCCACTGATATAAAAGATGCAATGGACGGAGTAATGCTTCCCATGAATGGCATTAAGGGTTTTGCTTTAGGTTTAGCCATCGAAATATTGAGCGGCGCACTCATTGGTGCAAAAATGGGTGCAAATAAAAGTCAAGAAAGTGATGGGATTTTCTTTATTGCTATAAATCCTGATATGTTTGTAGGGCAAGATTTATTTGAAAGTAAAGTCGAAAAATTACTTCAAGAAATTAAATCGTCACAAAATAATACACAAGTTACCAATATATTTATACCTGGTGAAATATCCAGTAAAAAACATTCTATATCAATGAGTAATGATGTAATCGATATTACTGAAAGTGTTTATCAAGAACTAAAGGGACTAGCCCAATGAATAAGAAAGTTGGCATCGCAGGATTAGGAGCAATAGGAAGCGCAGTAGCAAAAAAACTAACCTCATGTGAAGGCATAAAAGGTTTTGAACTAAAATGCATTTCAGAGCCACAAGATGTCACGCATAAAGGCATCAAAAAAGCATCACTTAAGGGTCTTGTGGCGCAAAGTGATGTCATTATTGAATGCCTTCCAGCCAACATAGTACCACAATTAGCAGAAGAAGCTTTTAAAGAAAATAAGGATATTATTTTTATCAGTAGCGCGGCACTACTAATATATCCACAAATTATGGATAACTTAGCAAAATCACAAAGCAAAGCCTACCTGCCCTCTGGCGCTTTATGCGGGCTAGACGGAGTTATAGCCATGAAAGAAATGGGTATTAAAAGCTCTAAGATAGCATCAACAAAACCCCCTATAGGCTTTACTGGTGCGCCCTATGTAATTGAAAATAATATAAACCTTGAAAATATAACTTCTAAAACCTTAATTTTTGAAGGTAATGCCTTTGAAGCAGCAAAAGGGTTTCCTGCAAACATAAATGTAGCCGCAACCCTTAGCCTTGCTGGTATAGGCGCAGAAAACACTAGGGTAGAGATTTGGGCTGACCCAAAAGCGGTGGGTAATAAACATGAAGTAACCGTAAAAAGCGAATATTCAACGCTTAACGCATCTATTGAGAATATGCCCGACCAAGCAAACCCCAAAAGCTCTGTTTTAGCCGCTCAAAGTATAGTAGCAACCCTTAGAAACATGAGTAATGCCTTAGTAATTTGAATATTGGAACAATAATATATCATGCTACCAGCTAAACATTTTTATATGATACGCCACGGCGAAACTGAAGCTAATAAGGATAGAATTATGGCGGGAAGCCTTGATTCACCACTAACTAGTAACGGAAAGAAACAAGCAGAACTAGTACAAACTATAGTTAAGTCTTTAGAAGAAAAGCCTAAAGCGATAATCCACAGTAACCTTTCAAGAGCAAGAGATACGGCAACAATTATAAACCAAGCTCTTAACATTCCCATGCACGAAGAAAAGGATATAGCAGAGCTACATGCTGGAGATTGGGAAGGTTCTACTTATGAAGAATGCGCAGAACTCCTTACAGGCTGGCCTACACCGCCCAATGGCGAGTCATTTACAGAATTTTGCTTTCGAATAAAGCGAGGTAAAAAAAGAATTTTGAATAACCACGAATCCCCTGCACTTATTGTTTCTCATGGTGGAGTATTTAGAGCTTTTGGTGGTATTTACAGCCTTAAAACTCTGGGAGCTTTTAAGAATTGTCATCTTTATGAATTTTTTCCTGATACAAAAAATAAGAAATTCCCTTGGAAAGTATGGTCCTATGAAATCGAAGGAAATAATGTAAAACGTAGGCCAAATGATATATTTCATACTAGCGAATTTTTTAAGCGGTCTTAATTGCATTATATACATCAAAGGCTTGCTTAGTTTTCCTCACATCGTGAACTCTAAATATACTCACTCCCTGCTCTAAACCATATATAGCAGTAGCTACAGAGCCTCCAAGCCTTTTCTTTGGTTCCTTTTCTCCACAAATAGCGCCTATAAAGCTTTTACGCGAAGCACCAAGCATAATTTTGCAATCAAACTGAGCAAACTCTTGAATATTGTTTAAAATCAGAAGGTTATGCTCCAAAGTTTTTCCAAACCCTATACCAGGATCTAGAATTATTTTATCTTGTGATATACCGCTTTGCTTGCAAAACCTAATACGATCATCAAAGAAACTACATATATCATTGATAATATTATTATATTCAGGTTTATCCTGCATATCTTTGGGATTTCCCTTCATATGCATAATACATATAGGCACATCAGAATCAGCAACCACATTTATACTATCACTATCATGGCATAACCCACTAACATCATTCACAATATTAGCACCGGCATCTATAGCAGTCTTCATTGTTAAAGAGTTACGCGTATCTATTGAAATAAATTTAGCTATCCCCTGCAATCCCTTAATAACTGGAATTACGCGCCTTATTTCATCATTAACACTGACAATATCAGCATTAGGACGTGTTGACTCTCCGCCAATATCAAGGATATCAGCGCCCTGCTCTAACAAATCAAGGCCGTGATTTATTGCATTATCAACAGAGTAATTATCACCTCCGTCAGAAAAACTATCGGGAGTTACATTAACAATGCCCATAATAATAGGCCTTTTTTCTTTATATAGATCAATAATATTCATATTTGTGCCTAATTAACCTGCTCTATTTTTTGATCTTTTGGAAGCAACTCAATTAACTCTGATATAGTTTTATTAGATATTGGGTGCGACCAATCAGTGGCAACCTCTTGCAAAGGATAAAGTACAAAAGCACGATCCGTCATTCTGGGGTGTGGTAAAGTAAGATTTTTATTATCTATAACCTCATCATTATAAGCCAATAGATCAAGGTCAAGCACCCGCGCCTCATTAACTAAATGCCTTGTTCTGCCTGATATATTTTCAATATCTGATAATACAGACAGCAATTTATGAGGCAATAATGTGGTATCTACTAAACATACGGCATTTTTATACCATGGCTGATCTGATAATGGCACAGGGGCACTTTTCCATATACTAGAAACTGCTTTAACAATAATATCATACTCATCAAATAACGATATTGCCTTTAATATAGTTTCCTCAGGAGAGCCGTAAATACTATCTAAATTAGCCCCCAAACCTATTAATATCATAGATGTATCCTAACAAAAAAATTGGAGCCATAAAGCTCCATTTAATTATATATAACAAATAACCTATTCTAGGAAACCCAAGTTCTTACTTTACCAGTATCTATATGAACAAAACTGCTTCTTGGATAATATCCAACACCACCAGCTTGCAATGATCTGGCTACATTACGAAGCTTTTTAGTGCTATAATCTGGAATACGAATATCAATCGCCTGCCCATACATATGGAATGAATTTGATGCAACTCCACGTGTATTGCGACCTAACATAGCATTAGTTTTAGGGCTACGATAACCAGATAAAATCTGTAAATTATCATAAGAATTAGTTTTTTTCTGTATAATTGAGATTATATCAAGCACGTGAGGATCCATGGGAAACACCTCATGAGTTCTAAAGTCACGTAGAACATAGCTTAAACGCTCAAACGCCTCTGGGAGATATTTATCACCCACACGATACACACCCGAAAAACTCTCGCCTGTATGAGCGTGACGGAATGAAACATTCCATGCGTTATTCTTATCACTAGTAGCCAAAGCCTTACCCACAGATAAGAAAGGTATAGCCGACCCAACAACACCTGCAAAACCGTACTTAACAAAGCTACGCCTTTGCACATCTATGCGCTCATCGCCCTGATCAATATCAAAAAAACGTTTCATACGACCTCCATTTAGCAAAATATAGCCAGAAATTCAAGAAAAACACACAGCAGATAAAACAACCGTTGGTATTTCTACATTACTTTTTGTACTGAGTAAAGAATCAATTTACCTAAAGAACGTGGTAAATTTACATATAAAGACAGCGTAAAATTAGTCCGCTGCTGCTGATACTATATTATCATTATCCACTATTATGGGAATTGCGTCAAGTTTTTTAAGCATAGCAAATAAATCATCGTCCCTGCCATATATATCCTGACCATACATAACGTTGCCATTTTCATCTAACCAAACAGTATAATAAAGTATATATACACTAACCTTATCGCTAGTATAAACATCTTTTATCTTGCCAGTTTTCAGCACGTCTTTCATTTTGTCATTGCTCCATCCATTACGGTTTTTAAGAGCAAAAGTAGCGACCTTATCTGGATCACGCATTCTTATGCAGCCCGACGATTTAGTGCGGTCTGAACGACTAAATAAAGATTTATTATTAGTATCATGCAAATAGATATCGTACTCGTTTGGCATCAAAACCCTTATCCTGCCTAATGGATTATGCTCACCTGGTATCTGAACCATATTCAAATTGTTAAGCTCATTTTCTGAAATTGTATTCCAATCAATAGAGCTTGGGTCTAATGTCGTAGCATCACGTCCATAGCCATCAAATAACTCCATTCCCTTATCCGCTAGATATGATGGATTTTCCTGAAGGCTCGGCAAAATGTCCTCTTTTTTAATAGTCGGAGGAACAGTCCATGTTGGATTAAACCTCACACCGTGAATCTTGGATATAAAGGGCGGCGTTGCCCTTTTCTTGCGCCCAACGACGACAGGCATAGTAAATTCAACAGATCCGTTATCAATTGCCCATAATCGAGCCGAAGGTATATTAACAACGATAAAACGCTCTGGCTTTTCGTCTGGAATCCACCTTAACCTCTCCATATTCACTATTATTTGGCGAATTTTATCACTTTTCCCATGATTAAGAGCAAAAAGCGTTTGTTTACCAATAATCCCGTCTTCTTTTAGACCTTTACTGGCCTGAAACTCCTTAACAGCATTAACAAGGGCTGTATCATAAGTATATAAATCATTTAAGTTCTCTTCATAAACACCAAGCCTAGCCCTTAATGCAGGTATATTCTTATCCCCCCTACCTGGATATAAAACACGGCTAAACACTACAGGAACATTAAGGCGCTCATTATTACCGGAGTTACTATCAACCAACCTCTTCATTTCGACTTTAAGCCGTTGATAGGTGCTTGATTGTGGCTCTCTACTATGTAGAAACGCATCAATATTTTTTAAATCATCAGGAAGTAAGCTAATAGCCTCACTAATTGATATCCTTTGTAACCAGTCATTCTCCCTTAAACCAAGAGAAGATGCATTAACGCGCATACCGCTTAGATCCTGCACATAACGGATATACCCGCTCGTTAGCAATAATTCTACCTGCAATGCCCTATCTTTATTAAGATAACGCCCTTCTTCCATTATTCTATCGATATCGGATATAAAATAACGGTCTGGGTTAAGACCATTTTCCCATGATTTTTGTATAGTAGAATATAGCTTTTTACCACCTTTACTCAGCCTCTTACCCTTAACCCACAGCGGACGCCCATCTCTTTCAAGATAAAAGTTATCGATGGCTTCTTGTTCACGTAAATCACTAGCCTGCACAGAAAAAGCAACAAATGAAATAGTCGCAATTACAGCAAAAGACATTATACAAAATTTAAGTTTATTCATGTCGCCATGCTTTACTTTTAAGTGCCCAAAAAACACATTCTACCTTCTAAAGGTTAACAAATGTATGGGTTTCTTCTTTTGCACCTGGGTGAGTTACCGCACCATCACGAGCAGAACCAACTAATTGAGCGTACTTATATAAAGCTCCTGAATTATAATTAGTTTTACGGGGCTTCCACTCTTTGCGCCTATTATCTAATTCTTCATCAGACAATTTAACCTCTAGAGTACCTTCATTTGCATCTATGCTAATAATATCACCATCTTTAAGTAAACCTATTGGCCCACCAACCGCCGCTTCTGGACCAATATGACCTATACAAAAACCGCGTGTTCCTCCAGAAAAACGCCCATCAGTTATAAGAGCAACCTTACCACCTGCCCCCTGACCATAAAGAGCCGCCGTAGTAGAAAGCATTTCACGCATACCTGGGCCACCTTTTGCACCCTCATAGCGAATAACTAAAACGTCACCATCTTTGTAATCACGATTTTGAACTGCTTCAAAACAAGCTTCCTCACCATCAAACACACGAGCGGGCCCTTCAAAAACCAGCTCTTCTAATCCAGCAATTTTAACAATTGCTCCCTCAGGTGCTAAATTCCCCTTTAATCCGACAACCCCCCCTGTTGGATAAATGGGGCTTTTAACTGGATAAACAACGTCCTGATCCTCTGGTAAAGAAACCCCTTCCAGATTTTCTGCAATTGTTTTTCCTGTTACAGTAATGCAATCACCGTGGATATAACCATTATCCAAAAGTTCTTTTAGTACAATGCCAACGCCGCCAACATCGTATAAATCTTTAGCAACATATTTACCGCCCGGACGAAGGTTTGCCAAATATGGTGTTTTCTTAAATATCTCAGCCACGTCAAATAAATTAAAATCTATCCCAGCTTCATGAGCAATAGCAGGAAGGTGAAGAGCCGCATTCGTTGAGCCACCAGTAGCAGCCACCACGGCAGCCGCATTTTCAAGAGATTTTAAGGTTACTATGTCTCGTGGACGAGGCCCCCCATTTTTAATAAGCTGAACAACAGCCTCACCAGAAGCGGAGGCATATTCATCACGGCTTTCGTATGGAGCAGGCGCGCCCGCAGAATTTGGAAGCGCCAAACCTATTGCTTCACTAACACATGCCATAGTATTGGCTGTAAACTGACCTCCACATGCTCCAGCTGACGGGCAAGCTACACACTCAAGATCATGAAGCTCATCATCTGACATTTTACCAGATGCGTGCTGCCCCACGGCTTCGAATACATTTACAACATCAACATCTTTCCCCTTATATCTGCCGGGCAGAATAGTTCCACCATACATAAACACACTAGGAACGTTTAAGCGCACCATAACCATCATCATCGCCGGCAAAGATTTATCACAACCAGCAAGCCCCACAAGCGCATCATAACAATGACCCCGCATTGTAAGCTCAACAGAATCCGCTATAACCTCTCTAGAAACGAGAGAGGATCTCATGCCCTCATGCCCCATTGCTATACCATCAGTTACTGTAATTGTTGTAAACTCTCTTGGCGTTGCGCCGGCATGATCAACCCCGCGCTTTACAGCCTGAGCCTGACGCCCAAGCGCAATATTACAAGGCGCAGCTTCATTCCAGCAAGTTGCAACACCCACCAAGGGTTGATGTATCTGTTCTTCTGTTAACCCCATAGCATAATAATAAGAACGATGCGGAGCTGACTTAGCACCTTCAGTTACATAACGGCTAACAAGTTTAGTTTTATCCCAGCCATTTGGGTGAGCGTTTTTTGATTCAGACATGGCAATATCCCCAGCGTCGAAGTTTTGAATTTATAAGTTTTGATTGAATTATAAAAGAGCTCAAGAGCGCATTAAATGCAAGGCAAGAATTTACATTTTCTTTGTTTTTTTCTTAGATGATACTGACTTTTTATTCTCTTCTTTTTGTGCATCATTCTTAATCTTGCTAATTTCCTCTACTGCCTCTTCATTACCTTCTTCAGCCAACACCAATTCATTATAATAACGCCTGAACTTTTCAGCATTGGCTATATATTGAACGCGTATCAATCTCTGGCCAGTACCAAGAATGACAACACTGGCATACCCCAGTAAGTGACCTGGAAGCATACGTTCCAAATCTATGCTTTCAACCTTACTAAGCCTTATATCCACAACGTCCATTTGTAAAAGACCATAACGGGCAAGTACTCTCTTATTAGTAACAACTAAGAGCATATAATGCTGTGTTAGCTTGGCAATAATAAGCATAATAACACCACATACAGAAAATAGCATTGCTATAGGAAAAACAATGGGCACTAATAAAGCTACGAGCAAAGCAATAGCGATTACAGCAAACCCCTTCCAATAAATAGCCCAATGAAACTCCGCACGAAGAATAACATCTTCACCTTTTACGAGCATTTTTTCAACTTCAGCGTCCTGAAATGACTTGGTTTTTTTTGACTTTACATTTGATTTACTCATCGTGTTTTTGCCTCTTCAATAGCTCTACGGAAAGAAATAGGATCCTCAATAGGTGGTAAAAGAACCTCTCCAACCCCCATTCCTCGAACCATTACACGACCGTAATTAAAAATTCTTCCCATAATAGGCTGCAATACGTTAACCCCCTCAATGCGATCAATATTTATTTCACCAACATGACGAGCAACCAAGCCTCGCTTATATACCAAACGATTATTAGTAATAGCAATTTCAGTTGTTACCTTTGTTACCATCATTTGAGCAAATTTAACTAATCCCAATATAAAGAATAGGAATGAAACGCCGCGGATTGCAGGGTGTATTTCTTTTATAGCTCCAAAAAATCCAGTATTAGGAGGGAGCTTACCCAAAAGTTCATACGCCTTATAAGACATAAACATTATCATTATCGCACCGAACAATCCCCAGATAATTGATAAAAAAGAATTTACGGTATACATCCAATGAAATTTTCCAACATGAATAAGTTCTTCATCTGGACCGAGGGACTGTTGTACATAAAGCATATTTTAAACATTCACTTATTGTTAAATAACTATTAGGCTGATTAAACCTTGCAACATATTATATCTCAACCACATTACTAGCAAGTTTCAAATACATTAATGACAAATAGTTTACACAGTTTTTATTGGAAAACCTATAAAATTCACTATCCAAAAGAAATACCCAAAGATTTTGCGGTATGAACCAGCATACCATTCACATCGACGGTATGGCATTTTGCAATAGCATCTTCTATATCCACATCAACAACATCTTCATTACGCCAAGCAACCATACGCCCATAATTGCCCTCATTTATAAGCTCTACTGCTTTAACACCGAACGCGGAAGCCAATAAACGATCGTTATAAGAGGGGCTAGCCCCCCTTTGGACGTGCCCTAACACAGTGACTCTGGTCTCAGATCCTGTTGCTTCAGCAATTTTAACACCTAAATAATCCCCTATTCCACCGTAACGAGTTTCTCCACCATGATAAACGACCTCATGCTTTTTTCCATCAGGAGTTTTTACCGCTTCTGATACAATTATAAGTGCAAAATTTCTCCCTCTATCTTTAACATCTTTTATTTTACTAGCTATATTTTCAATAGAATAATCAATTTCAGGAATTAAGATAACGTCTGCGCCGCCTGCTATACCTGCATTTAAAGCAATATGACCTGCATCGCGCCCCATCACCTCCAAAATCATGACACGATCATGACTAGCTGCGGTTGGCTGTAGCCTGTCCAACGCCTCTGTAGCTACAGATACAGCGGTATCGTAACCGACGGCAAAATCAGTCATAAACACATCATTATCTATAGTCTTAGGAATTCCAATAAAATTTAACCCACCTTGTTTTACCAATTTTCCTAAAATGGCAAAACTACCATCGCCACCAATACCTATAATTGATTCTATTCCCAGACCTTTAAATGCTTGTATAAGTTCCTCAGAACGGTCAATAACACGCCCGTCGTCCATTTTATATGCAAATGGGTCACGAGAATTAGTGGTAC